>Ga0307508_10002980_pt1 | contig 17460 bp, 16 predicted proteins | sample 9_EM_MG_FD_203089 | JGI IMG/M metagenome (GOLD analysis project Ga0307508, IMG submission 203089) | Populus trichocarpa ectomycorrhiza microbial communities from riparian zone in the Pacific Northwest, United States - 9_EM | ecosystem: Host-associated > Plants > Roots > Unclassified | place... | reverse complement strand
ATAGACATTATTCCGATCCAAGTCTTGATCTTCCCCTGATACTGGCATGTAATACTCCTCTGCCGTTTATGCTGCAAACTCTGCGTTGTTGCCCCGATCAGTGGGTAATACAGGATGCCTTCATGCAATGACAGGCCGCAAGCGTTTTCGAGTCCATAGGTATAATAGCTGCAAACCTTCGTGGCTATTGGGCAATCAAATAAACAGCTCACTAGCCGGTCTACCGGTTTTGCCAGTCCTCCGATTGTAAATCGCATTCAGGTAGTGATCGTCACATGTTTTTTCAACGCAAGTTCCTACGATGTTCACGGTTGGCGAGGCAATCTACCAACTGGATCGCCCCGTGCCGACGCTTGTGTGGATTGGCACAAGCATCCAAAATTAATAGCTTTTGACCTCGTGTATTTGTTTGTTTGTTACGAGGAAACAGCTCTCCCCCTTGCCTCCTCCCTTCCGCCTCATAGAGTGGCCCAAAAGCTTAGCTTGCGGCACCACAGGCCGCAGAATGACCATAGCATTCGGTGGGTATAAAAATATTCCGCAAAATCGCAAAAAAGCGCGACGCGTACTTTGGCATTTTGGATTCGCTCTTGGGTTGGGTCAGCCAATCTCAAAAATCGCGTCGCGCTTTTTTCAAGTACGCGTCTCGGCTCTAGCATCATCGAACAGTGACGTTCTGACTGCATCATTCCTGATGTAACACTAAGCCCATATGTGACGCGGCGGCATAGTAAGGCATGAATCTTTCCTATTGTATGTCGCATAAACAAACGTCTTGCTTACAACGTACGGGGCGGGAACTGCAATTGCGCTGGCCATGGGGGAAGGCTGGTACTGGCTTAAGTTACATCAGCATCATTTTACTGCAAAAACTGAAAGAGAAAAACGGCGACGTAAATCAAAACATCTTCAAGTAGCAAAGCACACCACCCATCCACCAAATCAAATCAACGTATATCTCACACAGCATCACTGCCGTGTGGTCATGTCATCTAATCCTTCTAATAATCCTGTCTTACGTGCTAGCCCTTGACCATTCTGCTGTCCGCACATCCTTCTCTACACCCCGCCGGCATAACGCGCCCTTTCCGTCACATCTTACAAATCGGGACAATCGCGAGCAGAATGACGAATACGGCAACATAGGCGGGGTCATGGAAGGCATTGTGTCGCAACGATGGAGTGAAAAAGAAAAAAAACAGGGAGTATCGAAGCAGGGAATAGACAAACCTACAGGCAATCCACCCTCTTAGCTGTCCGCAGTGGTGTAGCCTTCATGTATCACTTTCGATCGCTGCCGTGTTCCACAGCAGCCTTCCAGACAGTATCTTGGGCATGCAGAGGGTCATAATAGTCGCAAAGGCACCTCTGGGAAAACACCACGCCAGCACGTTATTGAACACGTCTCCGCCATGGTTCCGGTTCTTCGTACCGAGCCTCTTGCCGCTGCGGGGCAGCCGATTTCATAAGCTCCAGTTAGGGTGAGGGCAACCTTTTCTCTATTCAACCGTTGACGTCGGGCGATAGTATAGTATGTTTGGATCTAGGTGCTCATTTCGCGAGCAAGAATATATGGGACGACCAAGGTTGGCCCACAAGAACAGGGATGACCAACGGTACCGCACGACCTACTGAAGAATCGACAACACGTGCACTGCTCGTTGACGGAAACGCAGGTTTACGCAGTGCCAATGTCCGACGTGGGTGTGCGATGCGCAAGCAACTAGTGTCACCTCAGGCAACCCGGACAGCAGAAGTGGTAGTTGCATAGCGCTTGGGTGAATGTGGGGTTGCTTCCAGTATCCAGTGATGACGAATCGATGGATGCCTGAGCGTCGCGCGGACTAGGTTTCCCAGAGGGTAGACAAGTTTACCCATGATATAGCCGCCCAATGCGTAGTGATCGGTGGCGGTAATTTGCTATGTTATGCATGTGGCCCCCCCCAGCGAGGCGCAAATGTCACATACAGGCTACGAGAGGCAGAGAACATATTAAGCTCACGACACTGTGGCTCTGGCCGTGATAATGACCGAATTACTGCCAGCGACAATGATGATGCAAATTCCGTCGGTGAGGCCACATGGAGATGTCTCAGCTCGAATGATGACACGGCCCTCCGGCTTATCTGGACGGTGCGGTCAGGAACCATTGTTTCCTGATAGGCACGCTTGCATGTATGCTTTGTTTCGCAAAAAGTGCACTCTGCGACTCCTCAGCCATCTTTAGCGTTCTTCGTGCTTCATGGACGCGGAAGATTGGGCTTACCCTGAATACCGCGGTGGACACGATCTGACCTACGTGGGTTAAATCGTCCCAACATGGAGTACTTGTAAAGTTGAGTTCCGCCTTGTTCTTCCTGGAGCAATGGGAAGATGAGGCAGACGGTGAGTTACCCAGGGGTCAAAGATTGCGCATGAATTTTGGTAGGGCGCCTGACGCAACTAAGGATCCCCTACATCTGCGGACGCAGCCAGGAACTACACGAGTTTGTGAGATGCACGAATGTAATAACGGAGGTGTCTCCATGAGCGAGTAATCGGTGATAGGACAGCCAGGTGAGTGCGGCCGCTCGCCAGACAATTACGATTCTACGCAGAAAAGGCGCGGCTTGCAAGTCAGCATATAGAGGTGCATTCATTGTGGGGTCGGGGAAAGCGAAGCCAGGAGCCTCAGTAGAGTCGGTACGCAGGAGGGAGGATGCGGAAGCGCCGTCAGGTAAGGAGTACTTGCTTAGCAGTTAAGTACCGGTAGCGAAGCGCTGCGAAATTCGATCTAGCAGCTATAAGAACAATTGACATATCAGGAGATCCAACGTCTCATGCGTTAACACTGCACCGATTCAAGTACGCAAAGCGTAAACGATAGTTTTTTTAGGGAGGCACGAAATTCATTCGTCTTCGTCGCGATCATGATGTCCGCACACAAGATCGACACTAGCACCAGCCGAACGGTCTTGTCCCCTGTAACCTAATTCCAGGTCTACTTTTGTATCGGAATCCTGAATATAATGAACGCTCTCAATGTCAACGATGCGCGCGGTGAAGGTGGTCTTAGTATATTGAGATTCCCTTGATGAGTGTTCTTCAGGCTCGTAGGTATCTGCTTCCACTGTCCGAGGTACGTGAGTCTCTGGCGGCATCGGGTTCGATACCTGCACGGTTATTCGTAGTTATGCATTCACACAAAGCGCAGCATGAATCGATCGGTCGGGGAAAAGCGCACTGAAAACGTACCACGCCGGCACTGACAGACGGACCGAATGCCGTCGCTCTAGTAACACCTTCCTGTGGGCCGCACGATCGACAGTTAACTTGGATTACCACAAATCAGAACTCCATATGACGCCATTTTGTAAAATTGCACACACGGGATGATAGCAAGGAGATCAGGTAGAGAGGAGGAAGCGCCAGGTTAAGGGCCATACACTCCCTGCCGCACCAAAGGATCAAAGGCCGCCATGGGTGATGCAATCCAAGGTCTTGGACAGTCGGAGTGTTACCTTAATGATCTAATAAAGTCTATCCCTCAGCATAATTGGCTTATAGCTGTAATCAAGACAGGAATGGACCAAATGGTGACCGCTGCACATGACCGCATGGTCACTAGTACTATAGGTTGTTATGCAAAGCCGAAGAGGTGATATGTTGGAAGTTACATCTGGGTAGTCTGTTGAACAGATCATTCGTATCTCGGAACTTGTGTGTTGGGTTTGCTGATGAGTTGGTGTTGTCAGAGTTGGATTTGGATAAGGTGCAGTATCACACTTACAAACCACCATACGGGATTGGTCGAAATAAGTAAGTCGACGTTAATCGCCACGCCCCACCTAATCGAGGCGAGGTTCAGGATCCGCCAAAAGCAAATAATGATAAGGCAGACCATGCTATCACAAATGGCCTCAAAACACATGCCAACTGGACGCGGGGTAATCAATAGCTGCAGACGAGGAACAGAGAAGATACGCACGTATCATGGTTGCGAAATAAAACACTAAACTGGAATGAAGATTAGGTGCACAGGTTGCAAGACGAGTAGGATGCAAACGGAGACCCACTCCACTAGACTAAGGCACCCAATACGACAACCACCAAGACCCAACGTCGCCCTGTGAGACGCATGACTCGCCTGTGTTGCCGTCAGCGTGTGTGCTCGAGCCGGTTCACATCAGACATACCACCCGAAGAAGGATTTGTATCCAAATAGACGGGAAACTCACCTATTGGCAGTGTAAGAATGACATGCGCCGAAACGCCGTTATGAACACACTTAATACTGAGGCTTAGCCAAATCGAATGATTGGAGAGTGGTCAGCCATGAAGAGATTGAGGCTCTCGCTCGTTCGATCGCACCAGTGATCCCCCAATTCCCTTTGTCCGTTCGTCTCGTTTGCGGGAGTCCAGAGCCGGGTGTTTTATGAAATGCCTATGTCACAATTTGCTTCGTTAGATATCTTTCAGATGGAGAAGCCCCCGCTCATTAACAGGCAAAGAGTATCGCGCAGCTGCCAACAATTCATCAAGAAGTAAGAGAACCGTGGAGCCGTGGGATGACTTATTTGTAGGACGCCTCAACAAAGAGGACTCGTCAGATCGCATTTCCGGGGCGAGCGCAGACACTTTGCAGGATGTGTACAACACAAAGCTGACGGATCACGCTGCCCTGCGCAGCCGTTCGCCGCAGCTATATCGAGGGCATAAATAGGCACAGTAGCGGACGTTTTGCGCGGTGCCGGACCGGAGGCGCAAGCATCGGTAAAAGGCCGCGGAGTCGCCTACCAGTGGTGGAAACAAGGCTGCCTTAAGCAGAATAGGGTTGCATCTGATAAATTGCATGGGCGGAGCGAGACAGGGTTGCATCTCGCACAGGCTCCCGGCGTCGGTCACCGGTGCAGCGGTGGATCTGTCACAATGACTCACATTGCCCACCTGGGAGTCCCCAATTGTGGGTGCACAAATATATCGTGAGGGTTGCACAAGGGTTGCATGTAGAGACCCAGGGTTGTTTGCATAGGGTCGCAGGGCTGTTTGGGGTTATTGGTTGCATGGGTGTTCCCACGTTCTCGGGTACACCCGCCTCTCCATAGTGAACAACGAAGCCTCTAGGGGAACAGACTGGTGAGGTTTTCACAGCGTCCGCATGGTCGCCTACGCACAGCGGGTGTGGGTAAATTGGTTTGTCGCGGTTGATCTGGGTTTCAAGTTGAGACTATTTTGGTTCCTACTGGTGCAACGAAGCTAGAGACTATGCTAAAGTGACACCGAACCATACACCAGTGACCTAAACTCCTGTTGTTATCACTGAGCTCCTTTGAGATGGCGACTGAGTCGTCTCACCGTTGCCTACTTATACCCAGCAGACCTCCATCCATCTTTCACATCCGCATCGTCTCCGCCCCACCTCTCATGCAAGCGATCCCAATGGCCAACGACTCAACTCTAGCTGTCAATCCAGGCGCGCTCTTTCAAATCCATGACGACGGCACCGTATCCGTTGTCAATCCTTCGATTGGAACCATCGACATAGTGGGCGATCTCGCCACTGGCAGTTCGTCTTTGCGTTCTACCGTCGAGAATTCTAAGTCGCGGTTAAATGGTGATTATCCGACCGAGTTGAGGCTGACAGCGATCTCGCATGATCCTGGGAAATCAAGCACTAGCTTTGTCCGAGGAGCAGCCGTCGGCTCCAGGGCACTCTTAGCACTCTCAACAAATACGTCGAGGATGCCATAGCTGCTGCGCCGTATGCCCCGATCGTCCTCATTGAAGGTGGAATCTGTCGTCAAAGGATTCAGTGGTACGAGCGAGCACCGTAGCAATTCTATTTTTATCGAATTCGTTTTTGCTACTCCCCATTGTGTGTTCCGTAGCGCAAGAAACAACCGCATTGGCGGATCTTTAGAAGCCCAACACAAGATTGGGGGCGGTGAGACCAGGGTGTACCGCACCGCTTGCACACGTCCAATTGGTCACACCGCTCTGTCGCAGATAATGGAGGATATCGCCGATGTTGATCGGATAGAGAAGATGATTTCAAGAAACGAGTGACCATGATGCAGACTGATTAATGGTGCCACCATGTCCACACGACCTTTATGTGGATCGGCGGAGAAGCAATTGCGCAAGCAGTCATGGAGTTGATTCTGGAAACAGTGTGCGGCGCGGAGAGAGGACTCCAATTCCAAAGGAAGCATTGATCTCGATCTCGGAGTGGGACCATCTGCAGCCACCCACCCTCGTTCAGGATCGATCAAAACAATCGGAGAATCCGAACGCGGATTCTCCCAGCTTTCCTAGTTTGGAAATAATGACCAACCAAAAAAAAATAATCGGAGGATCCGATCTCTATGTCTAGTTTTTTATTGTATTTCACTTACTTTGTTAGTCTTACGCACTGTCATAAAGATGAGGACCTGTGGCCGTACCCACCAAAACAGCGAATGACCTCGATGTCTCCCAGAGTTTCAAACCTGAGACGACATCGCTTAGTTGTATTCGTCAGCCTGGCCTGCTGACTCATCGGTAGCGGCGGCAAACGCCTGGTCCCCATATGGACGCGTGGGGCAACTAACGACTGGCAATGACATCGGTGATTGATATTGGTGGCATTGTGTGATACGCAAATAAAGTGTTTTAAGATCAAACTGAACAACTTCAGAGTTAAGCTAAGATGCACGCAGAAAGAATAGCGCCGAAGGTCGGCGATTTATTGAGATGTATAGATGTAGCTGGCCCCCCAGAAATTATTATACCATCATGCAGCTGCCCATCATCTGCCCAACTGGCAGATCAGGTGGTGTTGATACTGAAAATCAGCAGCGGATCAGCATTGCAGAAACGAAGGCGATCGCGGGAAGTCGGTTAAAACTGAAAAGCGGAAGACTTTGTCGATAAGAACCCTCCTATTGCATAGTCGGGGAAGACTGGCGCATGCGGAGGAAATGTGAATGAAGGTCGCAGGGTTGGAATTGGTCTGGTAAAATCACATCGTTTGACGGCCTCTGCTGGCTGAGTTGCCGCGGACAAGGCGATGAGCCAGGGAACCTTGCAGAAGGTGGCGATCGTAGAGGATCAGCAACGGTTGATTGAGCGGCGAAGTTACTACTATTGCTTGCATGTAGTCAAGTCAATAGGTTTGTCGCTAAAAGAAGGTGCTAGGCTTGAAGGAGATGTGACCAATTAAGGTGCTTCAGGAGTCCCGATCAAAAACGCTAGGAAACTAAGGGAAGCGATGGATAATCTGAGACGCTCGATGTTGTCTGGTCAGAGCCGAAGTCTTGTTTAAATGAAGATATCAATGCAATGTGGTGCACCGCTCCTGCGGCTTGGGAAAGTCGCTGAAGCGGCGTAATATGAGGTCGCTTTATTAGTTCTACCTCGTTGTTCCCGGCGGCTCCAGTCAGACGAAGTGAAGTGAAATGCAATGCTATCCTGTATCAGGCTGTATGCTATCCTGTGAAAGGTAAAAAACGCAATGGAGTCAGGCCGCATCGCGCGCCATATGACGGTGGGCGCTCGAGACGCACCAAACGCATTTTCCAAGATGCGACCTGCGCAGACGCAGTAGGCCCTGGCAGCGAGTTAATGGCATCAGTACTGGATCACGTGCGCCGGCGATTTTGGTGCCGTTTGATCTCCGCATCCGCACTTTTTCGCTCCATCCCATATTCGAGAAGGTCAAGTCAAAGAATACTAATGGGCTGAGGCTGGCTGCAGCCCTTGGAACCCGAAGGTGCGCGCGTTGGCGTGATAAGCTGGCTGGTCTTATGAGTATTCGAAGGTCGTAGTCCTTGATCCAGAGGTGGAGCCTCTGCGATACCGATTCGCTTGCAGGAGTTTCCGGGATTAGTGATCCAGGTTCGTCAGGTGGTGGCCATCTGAGGTGAGACGGGTGACGTGTTGTATGCGATTCCGACTAACAGTAGCCACACGAATCCGACGTGTGTTGAGATCATAATTCACATCGACCAGATGGAGAGAGGATTCCAAAGGAAGCATGAATCTCGGGATGGGGTAGCCACCCTCGAATTATTCGAGGCTGGAGTATCCGATTCCGAACAATTCTCTCAGGTTGTAGGCCGAAATCGGTAGATTTTCAGGCCAAATATAGATGGGAAGGTCGGCCTTAACCGTCCAATACCCTGATCGCCTTGTTCCCTGTCCAAGAGTCACACGTACAAGCTAAGTGCTGCGTCTCTTCTGAATCTGATGAAATATCGCTTGACTGGCCCGTAGGATCCCAAGACGTACTTTGTGACAAGGGCAGTGTCCGCCCCCATGAACCCTCGATTCCGAGGTCGACAATAAGGGCGGGGTATACGTGCGTAGCGAACTTGTAATTGGCGATATTTGGAAAAAAAATTACCCAGAAGACCTATCGGCCGAAGGTAGATGGCCCCCCTCACTTGATGTATCATGAAATTTTCACGTTTCAAACCAGGCACGTGGAGTATTTGTGTGTCAGGTTTCATTTCTGTCTCAAATGCAGTATATCGACGCTAGGAGGAGTTTTCCCTTTTTCATTTTCCTGATTTGGCAGCCTCCGAGAGCCCTCTCCAACCCAGTAAACACGTACACCTTGGTCTGTCGTCCCGAATACCGATCACCTGTTGTGATCGGATGCATTCCCTCCCAAAAGCCTTACGTCTTAGGTTTATCCCTCCCGATCATACAACTGAAATATTTTATGATCGTCCTCATTATCGAGGGGAGAATTCTCATGTCATGTGTGCAGGGTCGCCCTGATCTCCCAGGCCACCAGAAGCCAACCGCACACAGCGGACCCCTCCATGAAACGGAACAGGGTGTAGAAGGGACATGCGACCGTTGAATGCCAGACACCCACCCCAACTCCTTCAACTTCTGGTGGTTTTTTTTGATCCGCCCAATAATTTAAAGCCTCGTGAGGCCTTGGGTATGGAGACCCAACCTCCTTTCCAAAATCACTCGCATGGCTATCGACGAGCATTCCATCATCTTGTCCAAAAACAAGGGCAACGCTCAGTCGCCCCCTAACACACCACCCCACATACATGTCGACGGTGGCGCGCGACGTACCCGGGAGTCGACGAGTCCTCAGGATTACTCATCGCTACATTATACACCCGCCGCGGCTATCGATCCTCCCCAACGACCCGCGCCAGTGTACGACCGTGCCTACCCTCCCACACGACGTACGGAAACTACCTCCGCCATCGATTCGCGATGTGGCGCAGCCGTTGGAAACTCTGTTTACAGCGGTCGAGTCCGCAACCACTCCGACGCCGTAGGTGCATTGCCATACACTATTCTCACACTCTTCTAATCATATTCCGGCGCCAGCTGAGGCCATCTCCACGCACAGTAACCAGCACCGCTCCATCCGCTGTCATGGCCCCCGGACCTCGTAACACTGTACCACTTCAAGTTTTACCCGGAAATGAGCTCGCTAGAAATGGTATACTTCTGCAGTCCCACTATAATTGGAGCTAATAAATATCCGCGTTCAGGAGGCTTGCCCTTACCTGCAACTGCTTTCGACAACCGCCTGGAAAAGGAGATTATATCGATGATTAAATATGGTCAGTTAAGGAGGATCCGATGGCTGTCGATTCAACTCGCTTGACTACTTCCCCCTGCCAGTTCTCCTTCTCACGGTGGTTATTATCATCGCAGTAGGCGTATTCGTCCGATTGTGATAAAATAATTAGGCCCGAACCGCCACCCAGGCCTACTGTGAGTCCAGTCTCATAAAGTAAAATCACGTTGTCGGCCTCAGGGCCCTTGTATCATTAGTTGGTGTATTCTGGTGCTTCTTTTGCCGAGCTTTCGCGTATTTGTTGTACATTCATCCTTTCCGGTATCGTTTGCAGTATGGAACGCTGCCATATGTTCTCATGCTTCCATGTTTTGTTTGTTCAGTATCTTCCACATCTGAAAATTGCGGGGGGGGGGCACTTGTATACTATGAATCAGTGCAGGTTTATTGCATGAGCCTAACACGAATGAGAACCGCCTCAGGAAAGCCGCTGGGAACGACAAAGTAATATGGGTGTATTCACGCAGACCACAAGCCCCGATGAGACAACGATGAGATCAATTGCATCACATCAGGAGGTAGTAGACATGATAGAAAGAGGTGCAGCGAGCAGGTTTAAAGAACTAAATCCAAACCCCCGATACATGCACACTACGATACACACCAGTTCCTGGGATGATGGGATGAAGGGGTACCGAGAAAGGATTGACGTGCAAACACGAAACACTGGCACCATCAACCTGGAGTCAAGAGCCGTCCCATGGCCTGAAGAGTAGTCGGATAATAGATCCGATCACAAGACGATGCAGTCCGTCTGTTGACGTTATTCGTATGAGATCGTCCTAGATAATTCCGCAAACCCCGCAGAAAGGCCACCAACTCGATTTCGCCCTAGGCTAGGCGGAACATATTGCGCAGCCCAACGTCGTCACAGTGTTGGGCGAGCGAGCGGGACGTTATAAGGTGGGAAATGGGGGCCGCCGATAGAGACGAAACAAGTGCGCAAGCATGCCTAGTGTTATCGCACCGGCCCCCCTGCCTTATAGCAAGCGAGACAAATCGGCAACGTTTCGGTTGGAGAACATGGGAAGGTATAACAGCAAAGTAACAAGAACGGCACGCACGGAGGGCCAGGGAGGAGAGATAACAGATAGGAGGAATGACGAGTCGGTGTTGGCAGTGACGTCTCTCTTTCATGCACTTCAGTTTCACGTTAAACCACTCCCTGAACTCGACCACATCTCGGCCGACGGTTTAGTCACGAGACCATTTGTTTTCGACGTGTGAAAAACTATCGGCGTTTTCCGCCACCATTTCCGCAACGTGTCTCTTACTCTGTGTCTCGCAGAACAAGAATGCAAACGTCACTGTAGAAACCCCACATCGTAGGACGCTGTGTGTGTGTGTTCTGTTTCTCATGTTCTGTGCAGTTTCATGGTTTGCGGGGCGAAGATTGTCTATCTCTCACGTACACGTTCCAACTACCCCTCCTGCAGCCTGAATCGGGGTAGCGCATGCGCTTTTAGGCGTGTTTGAGCCTCTGAAGGAGGCTGGATGAGAGCTTGGCCAAATTGCACCATTGGGCACAGTCTTCTCGTCGTTGGACCTGCACCCCCTGCATCACACGCTGTTCGAGCGCGCCAGCTTGACGAGCAAATATAATTCGCCACACGGTGTGAAGTTCGGCCATCTTGCAATACAATCCTTTCCTCTTCCTCGTTCTCGCTCCGATCCGTTGCTCTCGCCGAATGACTACCAATGGACACCCGACAGCTTCGCGGTAACCCACAATAAGTAGGTCCCTTTATATTGCATCACGGCACAGATACGCCCATGAACAGACCTTGAGCAGATCACAGCAGCACCGATCCACTCACACTGGGAAAGCACCGGGCAGAGGCTTCCGCCTAACATTTCTGGTAGGATCAACTAGCCCATCCAGTGTTGAGGGACGTACTGGAGGGGTTGCAACAAGAGCATCAAGTCAAGTTGGCATCGGCGCGCCGACACCATGAAGGCCCAAGTTTGATGCAATGTTGTTTTTCCAGAAGAACGATATTGTTGGCTCCAATCGCGCATTGCGAGCTGCTTCGTTGCGGCGTGCGCCGTCTTTCTTGGCCTGTTATGTTCGAATCAGTCGCCTCTTTCATGTACGTCGTTCTTTCACCTCGCGTTTCTCCTAGTGTAATAATTCTCAGCTTACGTTGCTACGCCCGTTTATGGTTTGGGTCGTCCTAGCGGCACGCCAACCCTCGGCTTGCGCTCACCGCGGCGTCAGTGTCCCTCACCCTGCGTCGTTCGTTCGTTTGGTTTTTTATTTTCTCCTTCCTTCATCTCCTTGCATCTCAGCGCCCTGATGCTGTCCGCAGTCCTGCCAAGTGGTCTTCCGGGCTCTGCACCCACCTCACTGCAAAATCTCCACATATCCCCTCAAGATCTCTATTTTTAATATTGCGGCCAAGTCTCTCGCGCTCGACACGCTGTGCGGCAGCCCACCAACGCATCAACAAACCCAAGCGACCAGTTCCGCCCATGCTCTTCCCAAACGCTGCTTTTCACTAAATCTCGCTGTACAAACACCCAGGTGTCACCCCCCGTTTTCACTTTTCATTTCCAACCCCCATTCTCCCCTTCTGCGCAACGACCTCGGCGGCTATGCACGACCTTGTCCGCTTGAATCTTTCGAGCCGCCCGCTTTCGGCTTGCGCTGTTCGCTCTCTGCGGCGTCCGCGCTAGAATGTGGTGGCCAAACGTCACATTTCTTTTCCTTCAAGCCTTGACTCACCTTTCGCTCGCCGTTGCGTCTATTGTCTCAATCTGTTCGACGCGCTCACTCATGTGCACAGTTTTCGCTCACCCGCGTGTCAGTGTCCGGCACTCAGCATATTGGATTGTTTTTCTCCTTTCCTACTTTTTGCATGCCCCACTCACCTCAGCGCTGTCCGTTGTCATGTCACCTGGTCTTTTGTACTCCGTATCATCCCGCCGCAGACATCTCCCTTGATCCACCCCCTCAAGTTCTCCGCTCTCGACGTTTTGACAATCTCTCTCGCGCTCGGCACATCGTGTTGCCGGGTCTTCTCCCTGGCTCGCTTGTTCACCAACAATTTGTGCCGCGCTGGCAGTCGAGCCGCCTTTGTCTTGCCTCCTTGCTGATACTTCATCGTTCCGATCCGAGTTGACCCTTCACTGACAGTGGCATGTAATACTCCTTTGCTGTTTATGCTGCAAAATCTGTGTTGTTGGCCCGAGCAGTGGGTAAATTCAGAATGCCTATGTGCAATGACAGGCTTTTTCTAGGTATAATAGCTACAAACCTTCGTGGCTACTGGGCAATCGAATGAACTGGCTCGCATTCATTATTCATGTTGTGACCGTAACACGTGTTTTTCAACGCAAGTTCCTACGATGTTCACGGGTAGACATTCAGCGAGGCAATCTACCAACAACTGCCGCTGGCTCGCCCCGTGCCGACGCTTGCGTGGATTGGCACCCAAAATAGCTTTTGACCTCATGTGTTTGTTTGTTTATTTGTTTGTTACAAGGAAATTACAGGTCGCACGCTCCCTTTGCCTCCTCCCCTCCGCCCCATAAAGGGACCCAAACGCTTAGCTTGCAGCACCACAGGCCGCAGAATAACCATAGCCTCGGTGGGTATGAAAATATTCTGCAAAATTGTAAAGAAGCGCGACGCGTACTTTACCATTTTGTTTTCGCTGTCGGGTTGGGTCAGCGAATCTCAAAAATCGCGTCGCGCTTTTTGCAAATACGGGACTCGGCGCCAGCATCCTCGAATAGCGACCTTCCCACTGCATCGCTTCTGGTATAACACTATGACGATGGCGCAGTAGGGCATGAATCTTTCCTATTGTATATCGCATAAAATAAACATCGTGCTTACAACGTACGGTCCGGGAACTGCGATTGTGCTGGCCAAGGGGGAATGCAAGTGCCAGGCTTGAGTTACGTGAGTATCATTTTACCGCAAAAACAGAATGAGAAACACGGCGACGTAACAGCATCTTCAAGTAGCAAAGTATACCACCCATCCACCAAACCAAATCGATGTATATCCAACACAGCATCGTTGCCGCGCGGTCTTGTTATCTAACCCTTCTAACAATCCTGTCCTGCGTGCTTAGCCTTGACCATTCTGCTGTCGGCAAATCCTTCTCTACACGTTGCGCGCCGGCACAACGCACCCTTTCCCGTTACACATACAGGTCGTGGCAATCGCGAGCACAATGACGGATGGGGCAATATCGGTTGGGGTCATGGAACGCATTTCTGGGAAAACACCAAGTCTCTTCCACAGTTCTAGTTCTTGCACCGAGCCTCTTGCCGCTACGGGGCAGCCGATTTTATAAGCTTCAGTTGGGGTTAGGACCTTCCTCTCTCTATTCTGGGGGCAATGAGACCATGGTGTCATATACACCGCTTGCGCATGTCCAATTGGTCACAGCGCTCTAGCTGTGTCGCGGAAAATAGGGGGTATCGTCTCCCTGCCGGCCCTAAAGGGTTATGAACACTGTTTAGGAAGTCCGTAGAGTGCCGGCGCGGTTGGCGATGTTGATCGAATAGAAACCGGTGACAATGGAGATTGCCACCATATATATATCTCAAATTCCCACACAGCCTTTATGCGGATCGACAGAGAAGCAATTGCGTGATGATGGTCAGATTTCTGGACGCTGTGAATAAACTCCGCAAGTCACTAGTTGAAGTTCGGACCTGAACACGCCAGGAGTTTGCAATTTGTTAGCGAGGTGGATTCTGGAAACAGTGCCGCGCGGATCCGGCGTTGTGTTAATATCATAATTCATATCGACCAGGTGGAGAGAGGACTCCAAAGGAAGCAACGAATCTTGGGGTGGAACATCCGCAGCCACCCTCGAACAATGTCACGTCTGGAAACGGCAACCGGAGTATCCGATCGTGGATCCGCCGCTTCCCTCGTTTGGAAACGGCCAAAATAGTTCGGAGTATCCGATCAATTATGTCAGCGTTCTTGTTCCTGTACTTCCTTTTTCGGTCTCGGACTAGTCTGCAATTCATAAAGATGAGCAAAGACCTGTAGTAGTGTTCACCAGCATAAAGAATGACCCCAATACCTCCCATTGAGCTTTCAACAGGGTTAAAAACCAAGGCAGCACTCCGTCAGCCCCGAACACATGCCCCGTAGCAGCGACACACAGTTTCCCCCCAAGACCACGACGTCAAACTGCTTGGTATCCTCATACTCTACATCTTCGTTGCCGATCCTTCGGACTGACGTAGTAGGCAATCCCCCCAGTTCGTCTTTGCGTCCTCCCGTCGAGACTGACAGCGATCTTGCATCATCCATGAAATCAAACACCAGCTTCGTGCAGCATTTTCTCAGGATTTTCAGATCCTATTCGAGGAGCAGCTCGTCGGCTCTAGGCCTGGGGTACTTTTAATGTGTTGTTACTCGCCATCGTGTGTATGACGTAGCGCAAGAAACAACCGCATTGGCGGATCTTTAGAAAGCCCAACACAAGACTGGGGGCGGTGAGACCAAGGCGTCATACTGCACCGCTTACGCACTTCCAATTGGTCCCAGCGCTCGCGCTCTGGCTATGTCGCAGATAATGGAGGATATCGTCGATGTTGATCAAATAGAGAGAAGAGGATTTCAAGAAACGAGTGACAATGATAAACGAACAGCAGATTGATTAATGGCGACACCGAGTGTCCCATATCCCCACACGGCCTTTATGGCAGAGAAGCAAAAGGGGTATGCGATTGATTCTGGAAACGGTGCCGCGCAGATCCGAAGTGTGTTGAGATCATAATTCATATCCCCCAGATGGAGAGAGGACTCCAAAGGAAGCATTGATATCGGGGTAGAACATCCGCAGCCACCCTCGAATTTGTTCGAGGTCGATCAATGACGTCGGGAAAAAACGATCGGAGACTCCGAACGGGGATTTTCCCAGCTTTCCTATTTTGGAAAAACCGACCAACCAAAAAACATCGGAGTATCCGACCGATCGATATGTTTTTTTATTTGTTATTTTTATGCTCTGTGATTTCAATTACTTTGTTAGTCTTACGCACTGGTCTGTAATTTATAAAAATGAGGACCTGTAGCCCTGCCCACCAGAACAGCGAATGACCCCGATGTCTCCCATCGAGCTCTCCGTCACCCAGGTTAAAAACGAAGGCAGCATTCCGTCAGCCGCGAGCATTTCATCTCCTATGCCCCACAACGACACGCAGATTTCCCCCGAGACCACGACGTCCAACCGCTTGCTATCTTCATACTCTACACCTACTACCACCACCGTTGACCTCCCCCAATACCCTCGTCCCGCTCACATCAATAACTGCCCTCCACTGCGCGCCGCAGATACAACTTTGGGCCCCAGCTTTGAAAATGCGGCTATGGGCTCGTGTTTGCCTCGTGTCCACGCAGCGTCAGACCAGTACCCGACTCTCAACGTTGTATGTACATTGTCACCTTCTATTAATATTCTCCCCGAGTCTTCTAATCATATCCAACACAGCTGAGGCAAACGCTGGACACCGTGACTAGCGCTGCCCTGTCGGCCGTCATATCCCCCGACGCCAACATGGGTGGTGCCCTGTCTCTTCAAATTACAAGCAACAATGAGCCAGTTGAAAATGGTTTGCACCTGTTATTCTATATGCATGCAAAGTGCGAACTCGACTCACAACAAAATATTCGTGTCTAGGAGCCTTGCCCTCGCCTGTGACGGCCGTTGATACCTCAGGTGGAAATGGGACTATCGCGATGATCAAATATGGTAAGAGGATTCGATGCCAATACACGTCATGAATGAATGCGACTGACCTCAAAATGATTCACAACAATTAATAGCTCTTTTCCTTCTCGCGATTGGAACTATCATCGCTATCCGCATTTTAGCGTGACCGCCCATCACCAAATGATAACGTCAAACCCTGAGCTGTTGACTTACGTGAAGTCCCAAATCCTCGCCGAGTTGTCGCAGCACTCTCTTAGAGTTTGTTTGGATCATGCATGGCTTGTTCATCCGTTAGAATCAGAATCGCTTCCGGTGTTATTCTCAAGGCCTGTATCTCAATCCAGTCTTGTATCCGTTGCTTCCCCTGCTCGCTTTCATATGGTTGTTAGTTTCGGGTTTCCTTGTTCGAGCTTTGTTGAATATTGCGCAAACCCCCAGCGTGTGTTGCCTTTCCACGTCGTCTTGCAGTCGCACGATCTCGTGTCTTGTAATTGCCTGCTTGCATGTTCATTTGGATAGTGTCACAAGCTCGCTCCTGAGTACGTGCATTCCACATTTAAATATTGTTGCATCAATGCCACAAGATGGGTAAACCAACAAGTGAGATACAGATACTCGAGTCATAAACAAAATTGTAGTCGCGAGCATGGGAGGCAGTCAAAGCTTGTGCAAGGGGCGAGGCAGGCAATAGATAAATCCATGTCGCCGTTTGGGATATCACCTACGGATATCATCGGGTGAAGCACCAAGCCATCTTCATACCACAGCTTTAAACTCTATATCGCATATGACGCGCCCGGCGAGACAATAAGGACATAGAGTGAAGCTCCTTTATACCCGAGATGACGGGTTTCAGCGCAAAACGTGAAGCGAATGAAGCCACATGTGATAGAACAACCGAGCAAATGAGCGCAAAGCGAAACAAGCACGATATGGTTGTTGTGGAAGAAAAAAACGGAGCAGAAGGTCAGGACACTCATATTCCGGATGTCCGACCCCCGGCGTAATTGCGTGCTTGGCTTGCAGCCAGTCATGAGTACCATAGCCTCATCATTAGTTCTCAAACCGAGGAGTAAAATGGCAGCATCCGCTAAGGTGTTTGTCTGCTGAAGTGGAATATGCTGAAGTCAAACCAAGGCGGGCTAGATTGATTTTCGAGGGCGTCAAAAATATCAACAGTAGGCACGACGCTTGAGC
>Ga0307508_10002977_pt1 | contig 17475 bp, 25 predicted proteins | sample 9_EM_MG_FD_203089 | JGI IMG/M metagenome (GOLD analysis project Ga0307508, IMG submission 203089) | Populus trichocarpa ectomycorrhiza microbial communities from riparian zone in the Pacific Northwest, United States - 9_EM | ecosystem: Host-associated > Plants > Roots > Unclassified | place... | reverse complement strand
AGTGGAGGACGCAGATGATCCCGAGAACCCGCTTCATTTGGCCGTAGGAGATGTCATTCTTGTGGACGAGGGTACCGTTCACAAATTCAGCACTCCATCAAAGGCGAGAGGTGAGTTATTTAGTAATTCCGATTTCTCTGACAGTAAACCTATTTGTGAAACCCTCAGGGTTTGGTGTTGCTTACCTTCCGGCACCTTTAATCCTGAAGGACTTCAGGATGCAGTGAGATACGATGGAACAAGTCTAATTGCTCTTGGAGTCTTGCCTACCATGCGATTACTCATGCTTCATTTCAGTCCTGTAAGCTTCAGCCAGTTTCCAACCTTATGTATAGTACCCAAAGTCCAACAAAAGCGAATTTGTCCTACGTTGAACGGTATGAGTTGGTTAGCCTCTTAATATACCCCCAGCCAACTATCCGCTGACATTCACTGAGGGACGAATTTATCTCTCTCGTGGATTTTCTCGGCTAATATTAACAGAGACCGGTAGGTTCTAGGCGGTGCTTAGGTACAGGCCTTATTATCCCTTACCTGAGATGTCTGCACATTTTTTATTTCGGTCGTTGGCGAATCCTAGATGCGGTAGGTCCAGGGTAAAATAGCTCCTCAGCCGTTAGCTGTCCTGGAACATTCCTCTTGGCACAAGAACAAGAGTACCTTGTGTGCATTTCAGGGGCCCCGGGTTCCACTGGCATTGACAGAAACAACGACATGTTATTTACCTCGTGGCAAGATTGCTGTCATGAGCCTATATGCACCACCAATATCTGTCCTAGTATAGGCTAGATTCTTCTTGGAAGGATTGAATACAATTCCAGGAACAAGGCTACCGCCACCATCGATCTTTACATTCTTCCGGTTGTATGGCATACTCTGAACCAGCCACGCAGATCTGAACAACACAGCGATGAAGCTAAGCAGGGGAGCCCCTCTCATCGTCAGTTATGGACAGAGACATGGAGAGTGGGTGGGCGTTCTTTTCTGAAAAAGATGCGACGGGTAAACATGGGATTAAAATATGCGTGGAAGCGCAATCAGATATCGATTATCCTGAGATTTCATGAGTGAGACCTCGTGAACGGTGTCGGGTGTTGAGGATGAGGAACCGCATGAGTACCGGCAGTAATCCACGACAATGAGAGGGAGTGGCATTTTGAATGAGAGTCCGTTGCAACTCGTTACGCGTTCACGCGTAGACTCGTTACTCCTTGTCGACAAATCTCGTTGTTCAAGTCATAGTAAACATCAGTTGCTGCAGTATATATATAGGACAGAAACCCCCAATCATCGTCGAATTCCTGTCCCATCTTCGACACAAATAAAAAAGGGGAAATTGAATTCAGTTTCTGTACAAAAAAATTGACTTTGAAAGCGTAACGCCAGCAATAACGCAAGAGAAGATCGATTGCATAAAGGCCAGAACAATGCTTCAAACCTGGACGTTTTCCCTGTATAAGATTAAAATGAATTGAGCACCGTTTTTCACATTTACAAACACTTGTGCGATACTGACTTGAAATGTCCGATCACATTCCCTGGAGGGGAGTACTCGCAAACAACGTATTTGGCCAGCTATGGGTCGAAAATGTAGTAAGAATCAGAACAGAACAGAAAGAAAATGCAACTTACGCCAAATTTAGGGTCAAAGATACCTTTGCACATCTGAACCCCACATCCCACCTTCGTAGTCGACTTCCAGACTACCTGAGTGAAGTGAGAAGGGACAGGATTGTTGGGATTGTAAGATGCTGATAACCAAAAGGTTGGTCATCCCACGTAGTATCGACTGCTATATCACTTACAAATTTCATCCGTCCAAGATTTTACGGCTGCCGCGATGTCGTAGGCTTTACCAGTCCCCGCAGCCAAGTTCTCTGTAATTAAATAAATCAAGAATTATTAGTCCACTAAATTTCAAATACGAACCTCCAAATCGTCCAAGTTTCCCGCCAGAATGTTTAAACTGGCAATTTGAGGCCCATTGTTGGGCTTTACTAGCTAATAAACCATCCCACGCAAGAGGAGAAGCGTGATGCTTGGCCCGGAAGTTATTATGCGCACGAAGGAAAGCCTGGATGTCCGCCGGTGGAAGCGATAAAGTCAATTCATCAGAGGGTGGCGAGTATACAGGCTCGTTCACTAGAAAATGGGACTCGGAATTGGCAAGCCCGCTTGGTAGGATGGTCGACGCTGCCAACAACACGAAAAGGAAGAGAAAATGGCCCATCTCTGGTTGTTTGATGAGAAGACGAAAGAATGTGATATTCAATACGAATGAGTAGCAAGTTTAAATATGCAGGACTCAGGTAAGGACGCCACACGAATTGGATCCAAAGCGCCCCATAGTAGTTCCCTGGCTTGTCGGACCTGGATCTTCGATGAACCTGCATTTACGTACAGACCCTCAAAGCCATTGGAGCGGAATTAACACATCGCCGGCTTCTGTATTTAATAGCAATTAAAGGAAGAATAAAAATAACCCCAACCGACCTTGCACAGAGTAGATAATGACGAGGTTGGAATTGGTGTATGCGATCAGGGCTCAGCGCTCATAATTCAGCCGGGCCGGCCCCGCATTGCTCCAACTTTCTTACAATCCCCACTGGCACGGGACCGCCAGTATCTACTATCCTCTAGGTACATTCTTGGAGCGAGCGCAAATCACGACATTTTATAAGGAACAGAATCTTTGTGGTTCGTTTATGTAAACGATACTCCGCGTTGCACGGGAGACGACGTTCAGAAATTAGTGCCTTTTGAAAATAGGCATATACAATGACCGACGAATCATCTCACTCGAATTTCGGGAAACGGCAGGGACAAGAAGTCCGTCGACTCACGGCGGATTTAGCACTCTCAACCGGTGTCCCCAAAAATCCTATTGGTGCGGCATCCGCCTAAATTCCCCATTTATCCTATTTCTCATGGCGGATTTAGCACTGCTCTCTGTATGAGGGACTCTCGACCAGATCCTAAACTTCCCTTTCGTGCTGCATCCGCCCAGATTCCCCATCACCCCACGATTCGGCACTACATATCCTTTCGACATCATATTTTGGGATTTAATTTGTCCCGAAGCAGTCTTCTATTGGGCCATGAGCAATGGTTTGAGGCTGGAATGGTTGCGAAGGAGTTTCACGGTGTGGTTCAAAATTACCTCGACTTCAAAGGCTGATTACATCTGGTAGATCACGGTTGGCCATTGGCCTATTGCTTCTGATCGTCCTCTGAGCCAACAAACCAACTTTCACTTCCAGAATCTCCTTCACCAAGAAGTCAGTCTTGAGTCCCCTGTTACATCTCGATCCGGATCTCCCGATGACGCTTAACCTAATATAGAAAATTTATCACCTGACGTATCCCATGCATCGCTGACTCATTGAGCCAGCTCGGCTCTCCAATTATACCTTAGCAACGGCATCGGCGCTCAAACTCTTGTTTGCCACCACCACAATGGCATTTGTACCACCGTATTCAATGTCTCGAGAGGAGCAAACTTCAAGTAGTATACTTTGGTAAGGTCGCCTTGACCCTCGTCACAATGTATTCTAAGTACTTACTCCAAGTCAACAGTCATGTATGATACGTCTAAATATTAGACACCTTGCCTTTCCCCTTGCCGTTGCACTTCAGGATATGCGTGCTGAGAGCTCCCGTCAAGAAGAAATGACCACAACCATCACAAACCTCAAAGAATCTCTGATAGTCCCACTCTTCAATTCCGTTGCCGTGGGCCAAGGTTTCCAGCAACCCAAGCTCTCGTTTGGAGATGCTTTCCCCAGAAGTTTTGATCAAGTCGCCACTACGGAGGCGAGAAGGTCCTGCAATCAAGCCACCACGATTTGGTACGAAGCCCTTTGGAGTGCGGCCGTATGGTGCATATCAAATAGGCCGGAATGGAATGGCTTGTTGTAGAGGGTAGAAACGGGCCTGGCGTTGACTATGAGCCACTGGTAAGTCAATAATCTGACTTGAGAACTTTCCCCTTGATTTTTGGTTAGCCTCACGGTTCACCTTCGTCAACTAATGGTAATGAACAGGCACATCGTAGCATCAACCGGGATGGGATAGATTTGACCTTACTCGGCGGCGTCATGCGGGGAATGCAATACGATTTCCGTGTTATGTCTAGTCTGTCCCTCCAACAATCCCACGGAATCTATGGACGTGACCAAGAGGCAACAGACTACCGAAGGGCACAGATGTCAATTACCTAGCAAGGTATGGCGACTTGAACTCATGCCCTACGTCATTAACCATGTTGGCTTTGATTCTTAGTGGTTGTTCAGCGCCGTGCTGCCAGCAAATCTCCTCAGAAAAAGCCATCCAAAAAGCAAAAAGTTGTGGGCTCATGAACCATAGTGTAGAGTGTCCGTTACTACTGCTATAATAGTTTATTCCAAAGGTCAAATTCACCATGTGACTACATGAACTGGAGCATAGACTGTACGACGCACAACCAGTTCAAGTTCGGTAAGCTTATTGAAGAGTTCTTGATCGGGAGATCAGGATCGAGATGTAACAGGGGACTACTAACTCCCAAGAAGTCATCGATTTCCCACACCTGATCTCAGAGATCCCGAACGAAGCAAACTTTATTGCAAGCAGCATGATTCACCGCCCCGTGCCTGTCCCGTTCATTACAGCCAGCACGATGGACCCAGGTTTACCAATCTGAATCGTTACGCAATTAGAAAGTAATAACAGGCCTCTTGTAATTGCACATAGATCCTTTTTTCTTGGAGAAGATCCTTAGACACATAACACGTCGTCCTCCCCCAATTCTCCGCCATCGTGACCTGCGGTGTCGATGAATAACGGCATCTGAGAGGGCAGAGCTTTCTGGATTCCGAATCACCGAACGCAGATCCCAATTGGAATGCCCGAAATTACAGTCCAAATCCATCACAAGACTCAGGCTCACTCCCCACTTTCTCGTTTCCGCTCTGGCCTGTTAGAATTATATACAACAACATAACCCGGCTCGTACCACCAAACTACTACCTCTACGATGCACATGGGTTCTCAAACGGCACCTCGAAAATCGTCTTGTGCACACCTATTTACGCAGATCAGCGCAAACAATGAGAGCGTAAAGCGGGAGGAAGAGGAAGAAAGGCAGGGCAAACCTCTCCTGCTCTGCCCTGATAAGCTTGTCTTTCTGGGATGCCCCAGCTTTCTTCAAATCCAAGTTTTTCGTTCTGCACATAGCTTGAAACTGTGCATACATGAAATCAGGAGTCTAAGCGTTCACTACCAAGCGTCTCTGTCAAAGAGTAAATATTACAAACGGCCTTGTGGGGCAAGGTGCAGCTTTCCTCTTTTGACACTACATGATGTCTTCCCATGAGTATATGTCCAGGAATGAAAAGCAATTGCACTTGCCGTTTCCCCGCAGAACCTTAAGTATAAGATAAATTATAAATCCAATCGACTTTAAGTCTAATAGGTCTTGAACCTTATCGTTGTTATATAAGGAGATAAGGATCAGGGCAGCTGGAAAACTCCGAACCCAAGCCAACCCTCCAACTTGAACTGCATCGCGCAGTTGAAGATTGGCCGGTATCGAAGGCTTCTCAACGAGGCGTTGAAAATATCTCAAAATGTCTTCTGGTGATGATTCAGACTCATTAACTTCTAGTACGGACCATCTAGCCGCTGCGCTGTCCCTCGTTCCAGCTCACATGCCTTAACAGCCCCCTCGATGCAGATCATCCAGGTTCCCATAGCCGAGCACGAGAAAATAATTTTGCGAGATACCACTCAAAAGAACAACCTAGATGTTGAAGTGCTAACATCTGCTGCAATCCGCGAATCAATTCCTCAAATAATGGACCTGTTCTACACATGGTATTGGGCGCTTCTTGTCATGATGAAGTTTTCAAGCTATTTTGGCCACGGAGCAGAAGACCATGGACTAGCTGAAACGCCAGAGACATACTTGGCGAGGGTATTCCACGAATTATCTGCATTCAATGGAGCAGAAGATGTTGCGGAACTCCGTAATGCAAATCCCACGGTAATTCCTCCTCCCTCCTTCGAGCAACTCCGTTTTAGCATCTGCGAGGATGAAATCGACTTGTGGATACTCATTCTGCAAATGTACCGCCGATTATCCATAGAGTTCGTCAACATTAATCGCACACCCGACGGATTTACTATCACACAACTATGTCGATCATATGAACTCCTGGCATTTAGGCCCGACAATTCCTCCAAGCTGGAGGAATGTATATCCTCTATCCCGAAGTCCATCACACACTATGTCCCTCCTCTACCTTTTAAAACCAAACCCGGGCGGGCGGAAGACATCGCTCGACTGGGATTTCATAAGGAATATCTGGAGTTTGTACCCTACTCAGAGTTTCAAGATATTATCCTGATCTCAGATATCAACGCCGTCGAGTCTGCTCTCTTGCCAAACATAGAACTTTGGATGCCGGAAATGGTCAGAGCTAATGTGTCCCACATCGCCCGATGGCCTTCGTCGCACAGATCCCGTATGTACCCCTTGGTTGACCGTCGTGTCGTTCGTGAGCAAGAGCTTTGCTCTGCGAAGCCTTTTCAAGATAGCAGCCCAAGACACGTTCTACTCTGCAATGATATTCCTAGTGGGATTTTTCGTCAGAAAGACTTTTGGGATGAATATGTGGGTTCTGGAAAGCCGTACCGATTTCTAATATTAATGTCATTTAGAGTGACTGTGTTATTACAACTCACCCGGACACAAAGGAAGCAACTCTTGCCCAGTCATTCGACGGCTTCAAATACCGATACTTCCTTTCTAAATATGGTCGCGCAAATGCCTTGCGTTCCATCACGCTACTTCTAGACTCTCCTCATAATATGAGTACGCTTCGTGAGGAATTGGGAAAAGAGTTTCAGAAAGATTACGGCCACAGTATCGAATGGATACCCTGGGAATGCTTCAGTGGTATCACTTTTGTTGCACAGGGAGCATACGGCCGAGTCTTCCGAGCTAACTGGACCCCGTTGATGAGGAAAGATGGTCGCCCCAGATACAGCGAAGATTTGCGAAAGAGGACCGCCATTCCGGTTGCTCTAAAAGTTTTACGTCCTATCTCTAAGAGTATAGTGAAAAGCTGGTTTGACGAGGTTTTTCATTAGTTCGTTTCTCAGGCTGAAGTTGTCTAACACGGCTTTTATTCTCACAGCTTTTCACAACCGTTATGGTAAATGACGACTTTGGAATCGTCCAGCTATTAGGTATATCAAAAGTACCAGGGGATGTTCCAGTTCCAAATGGACTGCAGACTGGCAACTTTGTTCTGGTCAGCAAATTTGCAGAGATGGGCACCCTGAAAGAAATCGTGCAAACGAGGCGTGATGCTTTCCCCCTGAATTGGCAGACAAGAATCACCCTGGCTGAAGGAATTGCAACCGGATTAGATAAAATTCATAGGATGGGCGTCGTTCATGGGTCTGTCACCTATCTTTCGCATTCTGTATTATTTTAACCATTCTTTTAGGGATCTGCATGATTGCAACATTATGTGCTTGAATGAACCTGAGTCAGGAACACTAGATCCTACTAATGCCGCAGTGGACAAGGTCACCTCCTGTGGGATTGTCGATATGGGCCAGAGCCTCCTGATCGGCGCTCTGCAACAGGACATCAATGTGACTACCCCCATTTCAGCCCCACGATACGTGGTGGGTTCCCCTGCGCACACCGCACCTGAATTATACTCTTGCTTCTGTTTCAGCCAAGCGTCAGACATATATGCGCTAGGAGTTATGATGTGGCAGATTGCGTCTCGTCAGGATACCGAAGCCCTACGTCCCGGAGAGGCTCCTATTCCCTTCGAAGTTCCTGAACAGTTCCAGCAGCTGTACAAGCGGTGCTGGGGTCCCCCTGAACAGCGACCGTCAGCTCGTGAGGTGTGGACTACCTTACAGGATATTTGGGGTGAATTCATAGACTTTTACGATGTCGATGGCAACCCGACAGGCTCCAAAGGTGCGAAAATGGTTATCGACAGCAAGGCATCATTACCTCTTAAAGACGTTATTCTACACGAAGAGGAACTTAATGCCAATACTAGTAGTTCCTCGAAGAAACACAGACTTGCGGATGGCGTGTCACCGTCATGGCATGAGTGGCGTGAGTGGCATGCCAACTTGTCACAGTAAATAACAGACGTAGATGGTTAATTGTAACAATTGTAACAATTTGATGTAAGGTTTCTGGATATCCACGTAAGAGATAATCATTTGTGAATTCACTCTTAGACCTCACTACCCAGTCCGAGTTGCTACTCGTGGAGACCTTTCTTATTTTACATTTTTGTTGTGATAAATTAATGGGAAGTGGCTACAGGGCAGCGTGAATCACAAGACGACTCCGTGCAGCGAGCAAGCTTAAAACTCACGAAATACTAATCTACTTAACAGTCGAGGCTCTGTCCTTCAGAACAGCTTCGTTCTGAGAAAGAACCCCCCTAGCTAGAAGCAGAAATTCACGAACATTTCCATGATCATGAGCACCATGCTTGGCCGCTTGGCCATCCGCGACTTCAACCATTTTTCTACGTGCCTTCCCATATTTTTCCAAATCCTTTGGGAACAGTACACTTGCTCGATATTGCGACCAATCGTCGGTTTGTTGCAGATGATGAATCACTTCCATTGGTATATCCCTCACTATTTCTGCCACGTCGAAAACTGCCCTGACGTTTCCAGCCTCAAGGGTCTTGCTAAGGCATTTGAGAACACACTGAAACTTTGCTGGGAAATCATCAAGATTTTAGCAGAAGCATTTTGCGGCATCGACTGACCTAAGACCTCGTGCACATCGCGTGATTGAATTTGGCTCTTCGGTTCCAAGGCAGGAAAATCCCTCCATGATCCATGGTCGAAACGTATGTAGACCGCAAGATAGTACCACGCACGCCAGTCGTCCGTTGCCTCAGCACATATTCTGAGTGCTTTGAAAGCTCTGGCGGCCGCTTCCGTGTCGGAACCGTCCTTTTCTAGCTTGTCAAGGTATTCGTTGTGAAGCTTACTTGCAGTCGCCCACAAATCCACAATTGAATCGGGGTGCACTAGGTGTTCCAAGCGAGACGCAACCTCGTGCATCGTCAACCTTCTTCCAGGGGATTGAATGCAACAAGACGTAACCAGGCCCTCGTACTCGCTTCCGAGAGGCGGCGATTGAGGTAAATCGGCTGCGAACGACTGGCCGTTGTGTATTAAGCGCAAAAAGTCCCTTGCGTTTCCCGATTCCACGGCTGCAAAAGGAACCTTTGCATATTGCAATTGCCAGAGGAGGACACCAAAGCTGAGCATGCAATAAGGAACGAAATAATGTTGTTTAAGGATGATGCTAAAGTTACCTGTAAACGTCCGTAGCGTAACTGTGACCTTTCCCCTCAAGGACCTCTGGTGCTTCATAGCGCAAAACAAGTGGTTTCTTATCGGATTCGGAGAGTATCTACGAGAAATCGTCACATGCACGGAATTTCATAGCTGGCGTACGAACCTTGCGACTCTGCTCGAAACCAGAGAGTCTTGGCTTGAGTTCCTCTGTCAAGAAGACATTTTGGCACGAAATGCTCTTATGCACTATGCCTCCGGCGTGAAGAGATTTGATTGTGCATGCAAGTTGCATTGCAATATTTAGTTTCCTTTCAGCAGACAGCGAGGCGAGGACATCTACAAGGGGTTGGCGCACATCTTCCATAATGGCGTATGTGTATTGGCCGTCGTCTTCTGAACGCAAGACTAGGCCGTAAAATTTCTGGACATAGTCGAAGTTGGACAATGTTCGCAAAACAGCCAGATGGCGACGCATCTCTAGTACACGCCCACGGTCGTGAACAGTTTTCGGAAGCCGTTTGTAGATGACAGCCTGTCCACGGAATGTACCTCGGAACTCATCGGGCATGTCTGGCACGGGCTCAAAGGTAGGGTCCTCCGGATGTTGAAGGAACTGCTCTACATCTTGCTGCGAGGCTAGGTCATCTGCTTGGCGTAGGTAACGTGTGTCTTGTGCGATTGTCAGGGTCTTGAGAATTTGAAGTTTCTGGCACCACGATATAAGTGCAATGTTGATGATTAACAAAACACAATCAAGCGTACGCTTAGTTCTTCTGAGAATGTTACCGAGGCAGTGGCAACAGACTCTGCCAGCCCCTCCAACCCACGACCCACCTTGTCCTTCCGTAACTCCTTCAGAAATTCATCCAGCTTTCGACGATACACAAAGGATGCATGAGAAAACGGGCTGCCAAGAATACTGGCCCATTCAGAATCAAACATATCCAAGTGTCGCAGGATAGTTTCCACGTGTGTTGCTAGCTCAGCCCTCTCTTCTCGACCCTTTCCGATTTTTTTGACTTTTCCATATAGTTTGTTTGCGAGCGTGGTGACGGTAATGATGAGGGATATGATAGAGATGGGCTCGACCATGATCAAGGATAAGAACAAGTGCAAGATTCATGCTCTGCCATAGAGACGTGTGTTGGACGTGTGTCGGGCAAATCCCGATTGTATACAACTGTTTTCGGAATACTACGGGCGCACAAAGTTGGGCTGCCAGTTTCACATTCGACATACAAGAAACATCTCCGTCGACAAAGGGCATTAGGAAAAACCAGACCATGGAAACCATTGCGCTCAGTTTCCCATCAACGGCCAGCACAAGCAACTGCTAACTTAATTGAAACCTGACAGAGAAGCCCATGACCAATTAACGTGGAGTGTCAGCATGAGGGTGGGCATGTAGCTTCGTCCCCACTAGTCTATGCTTACCCCTGTATTTGGCAAACACCAGTTAAAGGGAGGATATGGTCCGTGATGGAAGTCAACGGAAGCAGCCAGACAGCGACGAGAGGACGGGAGGAGGAGGGGATTTCGTCCTGTTTGTCACTAAACTTTCCCGAAAGATAGACGGCGCCGACCGTGCAGAATCCGACTGAAGCAGGATGCAGCTTCAGGTCATGTACATCTTGAGCGACAAGGGCCGATCGGCGATCGCCTGAAGGATTGGCCCGTTGCGCGCTCATTTCCAGCACCCTTATGTAAGCAACAAAATCACTTTCCAGAGAATTAATTGTTGCCAGACACCATAAGGAACGACTGTCTTCCTTTTGTTTAGTCTGCCTCCGGGAGACTACCAGACACCCCTCGGTACTGCGGAACTGCTTCAGCAGCCAACTACACTGGGGCAGCAGCATATGATCCAACCTCGAGCTCCTGCTCGTCCCTCAGGCTGGGATTCTCCGTAAGAATGTCCGTCACTGGCATGAGTCATGTCGGTGACGTGGAACTTGAAGTAGACAAGCAAGGGGCGTAGTGTGCTCAGGCTGACATTTTGCAAGGTAGAATTATGACACCCGTCAGGGTTTCCGAAAAATCCCTGGGCCATAAACAGTGTCTACTTCTCATCGGCATCATTCACCGACACTTACGAACCTCCGACAAGAGACTCTTTCTTCACTTCCAAGAGTGTGTCGACCCTTCGTACTATGGTACGTTTATGTGAAGACTGTTTTATTTGAGCTAAATATCCTTTCCAGGGCATGGGACACTCACGGTGACGTTTGCTTGGAGAAATGCAAAGACACTAGTATCGATCCCCATCTGCATGCAATCGGCGGTAACGACGATGACAAGATGTGATGCTCGAGCAATTTAGCTTTGACGGATTCATGCAATACATACCAACATGGACCAAGCTAGGATTAATGGAGCGCATCGTTCAACTCATTGTCAAGGACGACAATTCTGAATCTCTATGATTTTTGGACTTTCAGACGCGGAAACTTCTCCGCTGCTCGAATTACCCCACTTCTTCCTTAAAAAAATTTACTTTGAGACCTGCTAGTATGTGCCTACAAAAATTTAAGCCTTGCTTACTGATTTTGTAGAGTACTGAAAAATTTGAATCTCCTGGATCATGATAGTATACACATCTCGCAACTACATTTATCCATTGATTATTTGATATCCAAAGCCTATAGCTCATACACAACGTATTGCCCTGTAAAAGAAAAAAACCTTGACTCCAGCAAGGGGATCCTTCCCGCAACAAGTACTTATACACCATTCCAGGACTCTTTGCAGGCTCCCAAATTCTTAACTCTCTATAACCTCCCTCACCAAGGGACCCACAAATACGTCGATCAACCCCTACCACCACATCCGCAGCATGGAACCCGTCTAGGGCCACTCGAAACTTTCTCGTAATCACCTAGAATGCATGTGCGCGACCATCCTGCGATGCGGAGCTAGTGATATACCGTGTCCAATTGTGACGCACCAGACATCCGCGACAGATCATATGAGCATTAAATTTTTCTGCATCTGGCTGCAGAAGGATGGAGTAGATCGCGTTGCGGGCTATAGCCTCCGGCATGGCAACATCTGCAGGGAACACCCATTTGCCTTCCTCCATGGCAACAGGGTGCTACGGCTTCACCTTGAGATCCTCGATCCTGCAGAGGAGAGTCTCGTCCGAAGGAACGGCAAATGCGTACAACGGCAGCAACGGTCCTCGGATCCACCATGCTCTCGATCTCTATCGAACATTGAGCTATTCGATTCGCATTTTTGCGACTCCACCAGGGACCTTGACTAGACACTTCCCAGCGAAACACTCAGGGGACTGGCATCCTTTCATGGACACCGGCTTGGGAGCGGACGAGCCTCCCAAGTCTAGTATTGAGCCAAATAGTCTACCAAAAGCCCCCTTGCCCTTCACATGGTTCGAAGCTCCTGCGTACCCGCCATGCGGGGCATTATCGTGGTACACGGGAATGGAAGGTGGGAGGGCGTCAAACACAGTCGAAAATTTCACGTTCTGCTATGAACAAGACGGAATTGCGACCATAGACCTACAACCCCGGGTCCTTGAAGTTGCCGCACTGCGCTCGCGCTAAAGAGGAGAGGTAGTGCTTGCCCCAACGAGAGGGTGTCATCGTGCTTCGAGGATGCAAGACGGTCTTTGAGCACTGTTAGGGCTTTGACGGATGACGGCAGCTTGTTTGTTTTGTGAATGGTAAAGAGGGAGCTGATGAAATCAAGCCGAGCAACATGTTATTTGATAGATGCGGCGTCGGGTGTTGTGGTGTGGATGACTTGTGCTTTGAGGTCCTCTGCGGCGTTGAAGGTCAACGTTGCGGATAACCCCCACGGCGATTTGGATTCCCCAGCTCGTTTTTATGACGGGGGAGAGCTTTTCACTTTTGTCTCAGTGTCTGGAGGCAACTCGACGTGGAGGTGGGCACGAGGAGCATAGGTTGCGTTCGTTACAGGTGGATGAATACCGTGCCGACTATACCCGAATCGGGTATGAACCCGTCGGCCGTAGGCCCACCACCGATCTGCGCAAGCTCGAGGAGCTGTGAGTCCAAGGAGATGCTGAACAGCTGTACTGCGCGCAGCATGGGGGATTGACGTTGGGCATGCCGTTAGTGAGGGTGGAGAGACGGCCTGTGTTGGCTTGTGAAGACTTTGATTCTGAAGGAGCGGAGGCAGAGTTGACGAGGTTCCTGCCCATTTTGAGGTCCCAGAGGTTTGTCGTGCCTTCTGCGCGGAGAAAGGAGAATCGTTTAGGGACGTTGAGCTGTGCAACAAACCTTGGCAATGACGCATTTGTCCACGAGGGCCATTTCGTAAGCCCAGCTTATTGTCGCATCAGGTCACATGACACACATTTGCCAACAACTATTTTGGTATGTTTATTAATATCTCATCATCCAACTTGTTACGAACCGTCTTGGTAAGTAACGTCGCATTGTCACTATTGAATCAGAAAATGACATTAAGGATGCTGCATTGCTCCGCTATTCATAATTTTTTCCGCCTGCATTCGGAAGCCTCTGAAATTTCAGAAGATCACAGACCGTGCTATGGCTACAACTCCACACCCTCTAACCCTTGATGCAGCCGTCAAACTCTTAACATCAACGATGCGAGATCCATGGAAAGCCAACGTATGCTCTATGAGAATGGCCATCGCAGCGGACCGCATCGACCAGGCTTTGGAAGCACGCGATTCTGTTTCGGCGAAGACCAAGCTGGCGAGATCCCATCCCGAGCTCCTCAGAGCTGGCATCAAATTCCTCACCTTCAAACAGTCTCCTGAAGATTTCGAGACAATGATAAATCATTTGATTCAGTGTCGTTGTGACTCTGGTCAGACGGGAATGAGGCGCCTTCATACGCCTAACCGGTATCGAACGGATGGACGAATTTTCGTAACCCGCTCCGACGTCATATTTGATGCCGTGGCCACTGTCACCAACTGTATTATCCTAGCCCTTTCTGAGCTAACGCAACATAGATTTCACACTGGGAATGCAAGCAATAATGAACCACGTTGGCCGCAAGGGCCCGAGGATTTACTCCCATTTGGACCAAAAGACTCTGTAGCTGGGCTAGAACATTGGGTCGCAGAACAGCGGGGATATATCATATTCAAGCTGGCTGGCTGTTTAGCGTCGTCTCATGTCCCGTTTGCTAGAGAGGTCTTCCAGTCCCCGGAATTCACCTTCTCTCTGTATTGGGCTTGCCGACATCTTGGAGCCGCTATCAAATTTTATCACGAGGGCGATACTTCACCGCTCGCTCGCAAGCACTTTTTCACTAACCCAATCATGGCAATCTTCCAATTTTTCGACTGTCTCTCATCCTTCGACACCCCGGAATATGAGATGATGATAATTGCGGGCCGCGATTGGATCAAACCCATTCTTACACCTCTTACGACAATCTTATCCACGCTACCTCCAGAGTGGAGCAAAATCCGCATGCACTTGAAATACCTCAGTTCTTATGTCAATGCGGACCTGGATCGCGAACCCGGATTCGCATTTATTAAATTTGATCGCAGCCAATTATTTGCTGAGGCCATTGAACACCTGAATCCACTCGAGGCGGCTTTCAATAAGATGGTTGACGTCCGAAAGAGGGGGTGCTGGAACATTCAATGTCCTTCACAATCCGAAGCCCTTCATTCGCGGCTCTGTAGCAAGTGTAATCTTATAAGGTTCTGCGGAGAAAAGGCAAGTTTTATTGCTTTCATTTCCTGGAAATATACTCATGTGAATAAATCATGTACAGTGTCAAAAGGATGCGTGGAAAGCTGCATCCCTGCCCCACAAGGCCGTTTGTGCGAAGATTTACTCTTTGAAAGAGGCGCTTGGTAGTGCAGATTGGTCACTCTTGTGGACTCCTGATTTCACGTATGCACAGTTTCAGGCTATGTGCAGAACGAAAAACGTGGACACCGAAGCGGTGAAGAACATCGCGATCACGATATCTGTTCTGATGATCAGCAAATGGGTATTTTTGGAGGACTTGAAAAAAGCCGAGGCATCCCAGAAAGACCAGCTTATCGGGGCAGAGCAGGAGGGGTTTGCACGTCAAAAATCGAAGAACATCATAGCTGGTCTCGAGGATCAGGTGACGTACCTAATCGAGAGGAAGGTTTCTTGAGGCATCCAGATGCATATTAGGCGGAAACATCCGACGAGAAACAAGTCTTGTTGATTAAAAGTACGGTAGGAAAACAGATTCGTATACAATTGTCCCAATTAATCAGTAGTCTTGTAATTAATATCGTCCTCTCAGGCTTCACAAGTGTTTCTTATTGATATTTTCTCTCATCCATGTTACTGTAGATATGGACTCCCGAAAGTGAACATTGGCCTATGTGGCAATAGCAGGAGGAAAGGTATGAATGGTGTATCCTGTATTTGAAATTTGGCCCTTCAACCGTTGTGTCGTCTAGACAGATCCCGTTCCGCCCGTCGCCTGATATTCCGGCCGACTTGACAAATTTCATGGACCGATATCCAACTTGTGAAGTCACCGAAATCAGCTCCACAAGGTGTGGCGGAGAGTGTCCAGTGGCACCTTTGTCAATACGTCTCGACTGATGTTATTGAGGGTTGCAGTAACTTCATTCAACATTACATGGTCAAAATTTTAGCATTCAAACGTGGCTTCTGGTCGCATGGCTCACACGCCACATGTTTCCATCTGATTTTTTCCCCTCCCAGTACTGTTCGTAGATTAGATCACCACGGTCCACGAAGGACATAGTTCCTAAGATGAGAACAAGTTGAGTTGATGTGCGCGAATTGTCATTGTAGTTCTTACCAGAGTCGCTATTGCAGAAGAAAATACCGTTTGCAATCGTAGGACGTTACGACAAGTCACTCAAGCGGTGACCCTTCTGAGCCGGAAAGTCTTTGTCACTATCAGCGCTGCGACCTCTGGTGGCCATCTAAAAAGTTATCCCTTCCCGTTAGTCAAATTTTGAAAACGCTAAATCCGTGGCACATGTACTCTTTGTGTTATATTGTCAGGAGCAGCCGCCTGGGTTGTATCGATCCGGGTGTCGATATTCCTTAGCTTGCTTGCCGTCACTTCTTCAAATGCTATCACACTCGACATTGCTTCGGTTTCGTCAACATGATTGACAGTTGACCTTCTGTTGAGTGTAGTGAGGAATGAATTGGTATAGACTGGTTATGTCTCTGGTTAGCATGGTGGATTATCGTAGGGCTTTAAACAAGCTAACTTACGATGACCAACACATTGATATAAAGCTCCATAGATAAGGCTGTAAGGGGTTAAGAATAGCTAATGAACTCGTTATAGACAGAGATATTGTCAGCATGAAGGTAACCGGGGACTCACACAAATCAATGCCACGATGGCGAAGATTCTTGACCAGGCAAGTTCAGCGACTCTGTTTGCAGTTCGGAAAGGAACTTACGAAGTGAGTCTAGCGGCGAATATTAGAACTGATAAAAGAGAACATGAGCTAAAATACGAACAATCCTGTACTGATGACGAAGAGGATCTGTGTGTAGAAATATGAGAAATGTTACACAAATGCGGCTTAGGCGTGGACGAACAAGTCTATTAATAATCGAGTCCATGCTGCAAGAGAATGATTAATATAGACGAGGAAGGATCGCGAAAGACAAATTAATCGCACCGTCTGAATCCAGTTCTTGAACGATGGAGGAGGATGCAGAGAGTTCCGGCAATAAGGACATCGATTGAACACGAAAGGCTGAGGATTGCCGTAGCGAAGGGCTTGCATGCATGGGGTGTATAAGGTACGAAACAAAAGACGAATCGATGAACGTACGACGATCTTCAATAAATCACGCCACTTCTCCATTTTCATGCTAAAAGTTCTTTAATGAATGGACTTGTACAACAGGAAACTATACCTTACGCTAAGACGAGCCAAGCTGGATATACAGAAAAGGGAAAGATGAGAAATTATCTTGTACAGGATGAATGGAATGACTTCCTGATGACAACCCCTTTCGAACAGCTATCAGCATATGATATATTAAGAAGCCAAAGAACGCACCAGTTTCGCCACATACGAGTAGAAGGAAGAAACCACAAAGCAGAATGAATGTGATTTTATGTTTGCTTACTGCGTATGCTCGACGTCAAAGAAAGTAGCGACAAGTGATG
>Ga0307508_10002976_pt1 | contig 17484 bp, 19 predicted proteins | sample 9_EM_MG_FD_203089 | JGI IMG/M metagenome (GOLD analysis project Ga0307508, IMG submission 203089) | Populus trichocarpa ectomycorrhiza microbial communities from riparian zone in the Pacific Northwest, United States - 9_EM | ecosystem: Host-associated > Plants > Roots > Unclassified | place... | reverse complement strand
ACCTGGAACGATACGTTAGGACAGATGACGGGGTCCATATCGTATGATCTCGTAGTGCGACAGGTTCACGGTTCCATCCCGTCAGATGGCTTGGTACATATGGGTATGTTAAACAGGTGGTTTGTTCAGGTGTGGTGCTGACCCAAATCTCAGGGATATCCGATAGCGGAACCATACTGCACTCGCCCGAGCCGTTTCTTGTTAGTGGTTCGGCTCGCTTTAGCCCAAGAGACGGCACTGTTGAGCCATGCAGCATCCACAATCAAGTCAAAGTTGGAGCCATTCATCTAGATGCCGACAACCTTCATCATTGGTTGTCGCACTTCAAGATCGCGGCCAAGAACGTCCCAGTTCCGCCTCCCAGTTCTCTCAGTACGACTACCCCCCCGTGGCTAAGGAGTCCATTCAGTGCAGTGAGTACTCATGTCAATCTCATTCGTAACGTGCTGACACCGCCAAGTCTTCCGTGGCATCAGATGTTCGTGTTCAAGTCATGCAAAAGAAGAGGAAGCAGAATGTAAAGGTACGGACTGCGGTATTCATCTCAGCGCATCTGCTAATTAGCCGACGTTCAAGCTTCTCGACCTTGTCGCGGCTGCCCGTCTGGATCTGGATTCTGTTACAGTATCACAGAAAGTTGGTCGCTACAAGTATAACGTCGTCTTCGGGGCAGCGACATGTTCTTACGAACTCAGCAATGCAACGGTGAACTCCACCCATCGTGCTTGGCTAGGAAAGGAACCGTCAACCACGTCGCGGGCGTTCCTGTTTCGCCTCAAACTCCATGGCGTTTCCTTGCATAGGCGGAGCGGGGTGACACAGTCCAATCTTCCTATTTTATCTGCCGGTTCCACCTTGGTCGATGCTACGCTGGCAGATTGGCCGTCAATGCTGTCTCCCGCTCCTTCGCCCTGCTGTGACGCCAATCCACCGTCTGTGTTCCTTGAGGTCCAGATTACTTCTCTATCCTTCACAGACCAGCATGACACGCTGTTCAATTTAATCTCGGAGCTCAACTCTCCCAAGGATGCGCCGCGTGGGAAGTTGGAGCCCATTTTGCCAACTGTCATCTCGCCAGTTCCACGGATTGCTGTTAATGTGAGGGTGGGGCGCACCTTCGCGCGTGTTATGTGCGCCGATGTTCCTGGAGTCGAGGAGCCATTCTCTGTGGAGCTAGAAACTGAAGGCATGGTATTTGCGTCATCCTCCAACTTTCGTCTAGGTGCAACTTCAACTCAGCGTCTTCCACTTGACGGAGATCTTCCATTCCACATGGCCTGCCCCTTCACCTTCTTCTTGTACCCACTCTTTTTGCGGTTACGCACCCACTCCTCAAACATTACTACTCGACGTATGTCTAGGTGGGGTTCAGAATGCACGGGCAATGAAACCTTATTCTCCATGGAAGCTGTGGAAGCCAATGGAATGCTAACGGGACTCGGAGAGGCGAATGACGACGATCAGTTCGTGTGCACCACATTGGATACTCGCACTACATTCGTCGATCTTCATTGTTGCACGGAGGCTGGGATAGTGGAGTTATGGCACCCTGGAAGACTCAGAGTTCTGAGTGTGCTGCTGTCGCTACTTTCCGCCCGTTTGCCTTTACCACAGGCAAGACCCCGTCGCTCCTCATCAACATCACTTCCGGGCTGTGCCCTCTCGTTTTCTGTTGCGCGGTTCGTGTTGTTCGTCACGGGTTCTGACCCCAATCCAGACGCAGACAAGGACATCACTCGCGGAATTGCATTCGGCACAGGTTTTTCACTGCGGTATTGTTCTGTAAACACGGAACAGAGACACGCTCTCCCACCCTCTCAGCCATACTCTCAAATCAGGTCAAATTTGTCCCTACCGGTCGATAGGCTTGGTGATGCTGCCCTCCTGGAAAGGACTCCTGAGTCTTCTGGCGCAAATGTAATCGTCGGAAAACTTGTACTCTGGAACACGACCGTGCGCGCTGCAGCCGCCGACGAATTCTCAATGGATGACCCTCACATTACAGAGAGAGACAACCCTCTCTTGGATACTAAACAGCTTCTCTCCATCAAGGGTATCAACGTGGACGCTGGGTTCACTCCAAAAGATCCCTTGGACTCCGCAGGAGTTGCATGCAATGTGACGTTTAGTGTTGACGACGCACTGACACGCTTTGAACTTGGTCTGATATACTCAACTCTCCTTGCATTGCGAACGGTTCAGACCCTCCAACAGTGCGCAACTTCATCGGGGGTTCCGGAATTCCCATCTCTTTCTACGCCGTCCGCCGTATTGAATATCCACGGCACAGTCAAAGCTATTCGAATGCGTTTACAGTTCATGAACGAAATTGCGGTCGCACGGGTTAATTATTTCGATGTGACGCTCACTCCGCATGACGCCGGCTGTTCTATCAATTCGTTACTCGTATGGGTCCCAGTCAAACAACGACAGTCGGTCGTCGGTGCACCAGTACCAGGAGGAACTTGGGAAGAACTTGGCCGTTTACACAGATGTACTTTTTCGTTTGCTCCCTCGGAAGGTTCGATTCTGGTCGACAGCGATAGCTTTCGGATCCGCATCCCTTCTGGCTATGCTTTTGCTGAGCTTCAGCTCGCTACAGTGGTCACCATCAAGGCGATCAAACATCTAGTTCACGTAATTCAAAGCGCTAAATTCACTCCCATCCCTGCTCCGGAGGCCGAGTCCGCCAAACTCGTGCCCGATCTCACCTTCAGTTGTCGAATGTTTTGTTTCGAGGCTGCAGATGACCCCTTTGAGAGTCAGTTGGGATTAAATTTCAGGGTTGGCCTCGCTGCAGCCAAAGCCAGGCTTCACCGAGATGAAGCTTTCGACGCAAAGGTGATGGCAGTCATGTCGGGAAATCTAGCAGCTGCAGATGCCGCAACTGTGAATGCAGACTATCAGTTCGGCAGAGAGCATTCAGTCTCCGTCGAAGATGCCCGTCAACGTTTGAATCTCGCACACAGTCTAGATTGGACAACCAGGCTTCGACAGCACGTTCGAGAACGAGTGACTCAAGAAGAATTAGTCCATCGCGAACTCCATGGTGCAATACCATTAAAACGCCCTACGAAAGCACCGAATCTCGTTAAGCCTGCAAAAGCCCAGCGCATGCCTCCACTGCTTCGCATTATTCTGTCAGGTTTTCATTTACACCTTCAACGACCCACCTTTCCCCCTGGACACTTGGCCTCCTTTCTACACGAACAAGGGAGTGGACTTCCACACGAGACACGTTATTCTTTGCTCATTCCCATGCACCTCAATATCTCTCTTGTGGCCGCTCAAGTTTCGCTCCGTGACTATCCCCTGCCGCTACTTTATATTCCTTCCAGATCCGGTGATCCCGGATCTCCTTCACTTGTTTTCGATTCAAACCTTGTCATCGCCGAGGAAATGGGTCCTCCCCAGTCGGTTGATTGGATCCCTTGCCCTGTGGATAGTCTCGAAGACGTTTTCGCGCACAGCCACCCTCTCGTACTTCGCGTCCCAAAGACCCTCATACCGGTGAAGACATACGCTCGGCCACTTGTATCAGTCTTGACGGATCAGACAACCGCGTTCGCTTGGGGTACTAGCTACAGTCCGGCGATCCAGGACGTTCTCAGGTTTCTAGATAGCTTGACTCCGGAGGCTCGGGATCCGTCTCCGCATATAGGGTTCTGGGACAAGGTAAGAATATCCCTTGTCACAAGATAACCTGATTTATGAGTTCCTTAGTTAAGGTTGATTTTCCACTGGACAATCGAGGTTACGTTTAAAGAGGAAGTCCGCTTATACATCAAAGGTAGGAACGGTCAAAATATTTGCTCACAAATGTTTACGTCCTTTTAGGCAATCGGGATCCATATATCTTGGATGGTGATGGTGCCGGTTTTGCTCTCTGTTGGCAAGGTGAGCCACAGATCAGTATCGGCTCCCGAAACAAGGATCGGGAGCTTGTGCAAGTGACCAGTGACTCTATGTCTATATTTATACCAAAGTAAGTCAACGTTGTCGTATTTCTGATGAAAGTTACATCTTTATCAGGTTCGAGCCACTGACTGGCACCGGGGGTATTTACGCACAGGGACGCATCGCTGCAAGAAACGACTGGGTTAAGATGTGTGCTAACCTGTGCTCTGGCATTCGCTTTGGCGTAGGGGCTATATTTGAACGCACGTGCAGTTGGCCAGAATGTAGCAAGTGCACAGGCTCTCCGTTCGACCGTGACTGTCGATTTTTCCATTTCCGGCCACATCACACTGTGCGGCTGATCAAAACCGATCCCTCAGGGCCTCAGGTAAGTTTCCTGCCACAATTCCTACCGGCAAGTCTTAAACGAGTGCAGATCGATCACGATTCTTATCGCGGTTTCCGGTCAGACTTCATCCACCTTTCGATTTCAATAGCATCAGCTCTTCGGCAAGGATCGACCCACCCTGATCCGCAACCCAGTAGCTTTCATCTCACTCCGAGGGCCTTCGCCAGCTTTTGGTCATGGTGGGGTCTATTCGATAATGGACTATCCTTACCAATCAGACAGGGTTCGCTCTACCACCGGAAGTCCCTATCGCCAAAGTTTGCACGCCACCTAGCAACAGTCAAATATCGAATTTTAGTACCGGAGTTGTTCATAACGCACGCGTATATTGATGACAGCAGAGAGTCATGGGAGGACGGGACCACAACCGTCGTAGGCTTGAAGGCTAAAGTTAGCCACTTCCAAGCCGACATGCACCAAAGGGACCAAGAAACGATCGCGCCGGGGAAAGTCCCCGACAGCATTCAGGTCGTGCGGCACAAACCATTCTACGCCGCTGAGGTCGTCCTCAAGGATGTGGACCTTCGCGCTGTGTTGGCCGTTTTCTCGGAGCCACTTAAACAATCCGCGCTTCTGTCTGCCAACCCCGACAACAGCAATAAAAACAAAACATCCTCTAATTCGGGAATTCCCCCGTCTTGGCTCGATAGCGATGACTTTGTTGAAACGGATTGGTCGCCCGCGCACGGTCTTCCAGAAATCCAATTATTCCCTGTACTTTCGTGCCCCAAAGTGACATATCTCAAGAGGAACTCGCATGTTGCCAAGATCCATGTTGAAAACAGTAAATTCGGCGATGAGGATACTCATACATGTTTGCTTGGGAGCGAACCATGTAAGAATTTTTGCATCTTTCGGTCTGAATGTAACTCTGGTTTCTCATTTTCATCTTTCCCTAGCTGTCCCACAAGTAGAGATTTCTCTTGCGGAGCAACGGATTGCAATGTTGCAGCATATGACCAACGAAGAAAGAAAATCCGCCCAACCCGTGCAGGTGCGCTTGAATCATGGAAGGTATGTGGGGAGGTCGTTGATCCATGTTTCAGAGGCAATATCCCTTGGATAAAATGGTTGCCCTTCTCCGAGACTATACCAACCATCTAAGAGCAGTAGACCAGTACCCGGAGGGTCCACGCAAGAGCAACGTCGAGAGCTATTATATGCCAGCTGAAATGGTCTCCGCTAACGAGTGGGCCGATTTTGAGAATGTCTATCAGGTACATTCCCCAAACCTGTTCATGTGCAGTGCTATCCGCGATGTAAGTTTTGTATTCCTCAAGGTACGAGACCTTATTATTTCAACAGGTTCTGATGCGGTACTACAACTGCTCGAAAGCTCGCCGCGGGTATGAGTACCATATGGCGACTCGGTAGGTGATTGTGACTAAATACCCTGCCTTATACTGACTACGCCAATAGTGCTGTCAAATTTATCCGAGATCAAGCCGAAGCCTTGATTCCTCACGTAGCTGGTCACAGCAGTAGTGAAACATATAAGACTTCTGCCGGTGCCGCACAAACGGCCGCCTCCGCCTTTCGTAGAATCTTAGCCGGAGGGCGAGGTAGCACGTCCCTGGACATCCAAACAGACGTCGCCTCTGGCCCAGCCGACGTCAAGCCTTTAGACGGATGGGATGAAGGTGTTGTTCTTCGGAAGAGGCACTTTTGCCTCTTATTGAAACCTCAAATCATTTTGCGGAGCACTGATCCCTCGCCCAGCGGAGATACGGAGCCGGTCGTGATTCTTGCTGCAGTACAGGCAAAGCTGCAAGTGTTCAAAATAATGGACGCATCCAATTTAGAAGATCCTATCAGTGGTCATATTATGCACAGGTACAAAATCTTCGTGTGATGGAATCTTCGTTGATTTTCAATCTCTGAAAAGGAACTACATGTCATTAGACGGTCTTCAGACCTTCTGCCCAACAGACTCTGACGCATACGACAGCGGCTCAGTTCCTCTGGAAGTGTTACTTGATTACCGTTGCGAGAGCGATTCCTTCGACCGTATCGTTCCCCAAACCAATGCTAATTGCCTGTATGACCGGTTTAATCGACTCAGACTTCGCAACAATGTCGCTTCCGCCGCTTATTCGAAGTCGGAACCCACCCACAGGGGGAGGCAGGCGCATCTGCAGAACGACACCGTTGAGTATCCGACACGGTTCTGGTACAAATTTCTGACTTTTTGCAAACAGGACTTGGTGCAAGTCCATGTTCCCCGCTTTACGGTATCGGCAAACGATCGACATTTTCAGTTCATTTCCGATATCATCACGCATCTGATCCTGTTTTCAGATGTCGCGCATAAAGCACGGCTGGAAAAGCTGGAAACGCTGCTTTTTGCTTATGACTTCACGGATCTAAGGTCTGCTGCCAGCGTCGTCTCCGATCTTCAGAGTCGCCTCAGGAGCGTGCTCGAGGTACACAACGATGTCAGTCGTCAAAAGCAGGATAACCGCCCCCAGACAACATTGCAGATCCTCAAGCTAAAAGCTCACATCTTTTTGCTAGTGGAAGAGCTTAACATGATCTTTGACGCAATCCGGTTGGCTCAGAGCAGGACTGACGGTCATTCAGACCATAAATCCGCTCTTCTTCTACAAGCCTCTTCGTCAGAAATCTCCTGGAGGATGTTGGACGATGATCGGGACCTGCTCGCGAAACTCGCTGTGCGCGACATAGACTTTTCGTGGCTGAGCAAACAGGATAGTTCCACTGTCAACCGCTTGACGGTTGGCGACCTGCAGGCTTTCGATGGGTCTCCAAATGCAGTTTGGACAGAAATCGTCTCGAAATACGGGGAACTTTCTAATCACCCACTTTACAAGGTATCTTCTGTGCTTGGGCATTTCGAATCGCTCTCACCCTATAACAGAGAGATCTTTTCCTCGACGCTGATTGGACAGTGCTTGCACCTGTCGGAGGGATTACAATTTATGAGAAATTCCAACTTGACTTCCATCCCATCCGCCTGCAGCTCGATGCTCGCCTTGGCCAGCGTATCATGGAATATGTCTGGCCTGCTCGGCGGGCTCGGAATCAGTCAGGTGCACAGTGCACGACTTGTGACCTAGCCGAACCGCATAGTCCCTCGGAACAGTACCCCCAAAGATCCTCCCTGGAGTCGCCTCTGTTGTTGCAAAAACCGCGTGCATCGTTGGATTCGAACAGGCTTGCGCCAAGTTTGAAAAAACTGGGATCTTCTCGATCATTTACCGATTTACGTAGCGCCGCTGCCGAATCCACGAAGACACCAGTCGAAACTTCCTTTGCCCGAGCTGCAACACCAGATTTGAGCGTCAACGAGGATTCCCACAGTATTAGGAAGCTTGATCGAGAAGACCGACCTGGAAAAGCTGATGCTGTGGAAATGAAAACACGTTCTTCTCAGAACACCTTTATTCTAGTGAAAGTCTCAAGGTTGGTGATATAGCGACTTGATTTGCTTTTGCTCAACTCTTGGAACCAGCATCGAACTCCTGCTGAGCATAATGAAGGCGGAAGCCTTCGAGTGCCGCGACGCACGAATTCGCACCCACACATTGGAGTTCCGCAACCAGACTTGGAGTGTATGCGTTCTTTCTATCTTGCATGATTTTTTACCCACTTCGTCTTAGTTTGAGGAACTGGTTGATCAATTCTTACCCAGCGATCTCACTTGGAGAGGTTGGGTTCGTATGGCCTTCCACCAGCCACTCGTTCCCGTCCTCCCAGTCGCACGTGAACTCTTTTCGAAGACGAAACTATTTCCGTCAAGAAACGCTTCGCAGAATGACCCCCGCCCCTCATCCAAGAAGTTTGTTCTCCGAGGGAAGAAAAACGTTGCCAACGCCACGATACGGGACCATGCACCGCGGAGATCGTCTTCAAGTAGCGGTACTCCCCGTACCCTCGCTCCTGGAAATAGCTTGACGGGGACAACGTTCGTGGATGAACCGGAAGCCACAGGACTAGATCCACCCGAACAAGAAGATCTTGTTAGAAAGCGTCAACAGGTTCGACCAAGGTTACTCGGCGTGTTTGCGCATGGAAAGAACGAGGCCCGTAGTGAATCACTCCCGAGTGTGAGTCCTTTTTTCTGCCTCTCTTGCCTTGTTCTAGAATTCCTCGATAGGGAGAACATCGCTCGTCAAGAGATTTCTTATCGAATATTCGAGGCTCGACTGTGCACGATGAATTAATCGACGATTGCTGATTAACTTATTGACATCATATCTACATATTGGACTCGCCTAACACCGCCCCGTATTTATCCCCCATAGCTAGGTAACACGTTGCATAAACACCATTTGGTTCACATCTCTTTACATATGGAATTATCATCCTTTGGATTTTTAGGTGTTCGATGACTCCACAGTGGAGCTGACAACACTGGACTGATAATCTGGGCGTGCCCCCTTGTCGCAGACTGTTCCTGGAAACCTAGGCCCACATTTTCGGCGCATTTTTGTGTTCTCAGTCCAGCCTATCTGCAAAGCAGACGAATAACGTTATCGCTTCCGACAGCCTATGTGGTGATTTTGGAGCCCTCTCATTGGCTGGTGAGCTCTAAGCGACCCAAAAAAGTGCATTTAGGTCATGCCAGCCGCGTACCTTCCACAAAATGTGCTGTTTTGTGGCGTTCCAAGTTGCTGATCTGAGTATGCACTGAAATCAGTCCAGCAAGGTAATATGGTTTGTAAGTTGTTCTGCCAAACGTCAACAACAACAAATATACACCCGAACGGCGCATCGGAAGGAAAGAACTACCATTCTTTACTTAAGTATTGGCGTTTCCCGTCGCAGTATTCAGGAACCAAACCTACTGCGTCAACGACAACCGATGTGCTGATCAGGTTGTGATACACTACAACATTAAGGATTGTTGAAATCCGACTACTACACTGAAAACCACGTCAAGTTCCTGCCTCTCAAGGAGACACCTGACGGGCCCACAAAGCAGCATCCATCTGCATTGTCCTCTCGACGGCTCCTACCGGACCGGACATAATATGATCGCAACACAACTACCCAAGGTCAAGCGCAAACCCCTCCCTAGCGCGAGAAGGCCATAAGTTAACCACTTCGTGGGCGCTGTTGAAGCGCAATGATGGGAGATCAAGCATTCTCGCGGGCCCAACGAGCAGCAGCGACCAGGTTGGCCAAAGAGGCTACGAAGAATGATCAGTCTGCTTCGAGGCGTGAATGAAGGGAAGGGTATACCTTCAGTCTCTTTCCAACCACGGGTCTTCAAACCGCAATCGGGGTTAACGAACGTTAAATGATCAGGAATGATAGTAAGGGTGGCCTTGAGACGGTCTATAATCTCTTGTTCGGTGGGAACACGTGGAGAGTGGATGTCGTAGACACCGGGACCGATCTGGTTGGAGTAACCGTACTGCTTGAAGGTATGCAACAATTTCATGTCGCTCTTCGAGAACTCGATAGAAATAACATCGGCATCAAGACGTTTAATAGACGGGAAGATGTCGCCGAAGTCGGAGTAGCAGAAGTGCGAGTGAGCCTGAGTGTCGTCACGAACGCCTGCTGTTGCGAGCTTGAAGGTGTCAACAGCCCATTCCAAGTATTCATCCCAGTCAGATGTACGAAGAGGCAACTAGTATAGATGTTAGACAACCCGCGCGTTCATCTTTTGAATCAACTTACACCCTCACGGATGGCTGGCTCATCAACTTGGATAGCAGCGATACCAGCAGCCTCAAGATCAAGGACTTCGTCACGGAGTGACAGTGCTAACTGCTGAGATTGAAGCTTGCGTGGTACGTCTTCACGAGGGAATGACCAGTTCAAGATTGTGACGGGACCAGAGAGCATACCCTTCATGGGTTTCTTGGTGATGCTCTGTGCGTAGCTGCTCCATTTCACGGTCATAGGCTTGGGACGGCTCACATCGGAGACAATGATCGGGGGTCGGACGTAGCTGCAAAGAATCCGTAAGGTGATGCTGACAATGCAAATCATGCCACTTACCGAGAACCGTAAGACTGAACCCATCCGTTCTGGGTGAAAACGAAACCATTTAATTGTTCGCCGAAGTATTGAACCATGTCGTTTCTCTCTGGTTCGCCATGAACGAGAATGTCAAGTCCAACCTTCTCCTGGAAGCGGACAACGAGCTGTATCTCCTTCTTGATGAATTCCTCATACTCGGCATCAGTGATCTCTCCCTTGCCGTGCTTGGCACGAGCATTACGGATCTCCTTGGTTTGCTTTTGGGAAGTCGTTAGAAAGACGTCATTTGAGCCGCAGAAGATAAAATGCTCACAGGAAATGAACCTATGGTGGTTGTGGGGAACCTGGGCAGTTGGAGCTTCTTAGCCTGGGCCTCCTTGCGAATGGCGAATGTACTCTTGCGGTGGTACATATCAGGCGTGATGGAAGCAACGCGCTTGCGCACGGCATCATCAGATGTATGCTCGAATTCACGACGTTTGGCAATGGAAATTCTGTTCGCTTCTAGAGCAGCTGCCACCTGTGAGTCCTGGGAACCAGAGAGGACTGCAGCAATAGTCGCAACTTCCTCAGCCTTTTCCAGCGCAAAAGAGAACCAGTCTTTCTGCTGGGCGGTTAACTGCTTCTCATTGGCCAAGGTTACAGGAGTGTGCAAGAGAGAAGATGATGTCGCGAAGATGACGCGATCTTGTCCAAGGGTGGAGATGGCCTTCTGGCCCTGCTTGATTGCGGCAGTGAAGTCGGACTTCCATATGTTTCTCCCAGAAACAACGCCAAGAGATAGAACAATTTGGGTAGATTTGATCGCTGCTAGAACGTCATCAAGCTGTCCAGGTGCGCGGCTCAGGTCGATGTGGAGACCAGCGACAGGAAGCTTGGCAACAAAGTTCACGTTGGAATCCAGACGGGCGAAGTAGGTCGTCAAAATGATCTTAGGAGCGACCGGGGCCAGTTCAGCGTATGCGGTGGCGTACTGCTTGTCAAGATCGGAAGCTTTGTCAAGAACAAGAATTGGCTCGTCAACCTGGACTGAGTCAACACCAGCAGCCTTAAGTTCCGACAACAATTGTTTGTAGACGGGCAAGATCTTGGGGAGTAAGGAGATAGGCTGGAAGCTAGGAGATGCTTCCTTGGCAGCCTTTCCAAGGACGAGGTAAGAGATTGGTCCCAAAACCACCGGACGGGTAGTGATTCCCAGTCCCTTGGCTTCGTTATACTCCTGAAGGGCTTTGTTATACAACAACTTGAAGTTGGTCTCCTCGGAGAGCTCTGGGACAACATAGTGATAGTTAGAGTCGAACCTACAAGGTAATTGTCACTGAGCGATAACAACAAAGCAGTGGGAATTAAGTTACAAACCATTTCTTCATTTCACAAGCGGGAACATCGACACCATCGGCTTGACGTCCACGACCCAGCGCGAAGAACACATCGAGGTCAGATAGACCAAGTCCGACGTAGCGCTTAGGGATGACGTTGAAGGCTGTGGAATGATCCAAGACGTGATCGTAGAGCGTAAAGTCTCCGCTGACCAAGGATCGTTGAGTATGTGTACCTACTTAGGAAACGGACAACAAACCTGGGGATCAAGTCAACTTTATGATTCTTGAGGCTGGTCCAGCTGGTTTTTCGGACATCAAGAACAGCCTTCTGGAGGTCAGCTGCAGAGATTTTTCCTGCCCAGTAGGCCTCGACGGCCTTCTTAACTTCACGGTTTGCACCTGTGGGAGGGTTATGTCAGTGGAGATTCAGATCTAACGAGTATAAGCAGTAAAGCACCGATGCGAGGGAAGCCAAGGACGCTGGACAACACCATTTTGGATGAGGGGAGGATAGAGATGGAAAGAAAGATGAGATGGCGCAGAGAGGCGGCGCAGGCGTGATTTTGAGATATTCGATGCGCCTGCCCTGAGTCAACGGTTATCAATCGGTTGCCCATCATCCTAGTAACTTCCGCATGCTCAGCGAATAGCCTCCACATTTTCCGCCGCAAATCCGCATTAGTCTCTTCCTCTTCGCAACAGCTAATCGAACATCTTTCAAGCGGCCTCATCCAACGGGATATTCGATACTTGATCATCACCACCCAATTACCCGAGATAACGCCAATCAGCGCCGAGCCTTGCGTGCACACTAATTGTACAAGTGTTTCGCTTCTGACGAAGCCACGTAGCTGCATGCTACGCCATCACGGGGCTTTCCCTTGGCTTTCTCAACAGCAGTGCAATCCCGTGGATCCTCTGATGCGCCCGTGAATGCGGTGTGTCGGTGAGCACTTCCACATATATGGGGTCACCCGAACCACAGGATCTTGTCGCGAATGTCCCAAGGACACCAGACGCCCCCATGTTTTTTAATGTGCGGTGATTCTGGTCTCAAAGTGCACTCATCTTAATTATCCGAATCTTGGGATCGAAAGATAGACCTCCCTGCTCCGGGTAGAGACCTATATGAAGCCGGCATTCCATTGACTTACTATCTTCTTGTGTCGCGGACTTGCTGGTGTACACGAGTATGCCTGGCAACGTTCTCGTGCGCGAGATTGAATGAGCCTCGGGCTCGAGAGCGAGATTGGTACCATGTACATATGGATAACGACCTGTGACCTGTCAAGAGCATTCCATGGCCCAAAATGACCAGTATGAAATGGTTCTACTGGGTGGATCCAGTGTGTCCATAGATCTCTGCCAAAACTGTTAGGTACGAACGCCAAATTGCTCGCTACTTGTTGGCATTTGAACGGCGCTGATTCAGGAAAGTTTTGCTGCTACACTGAGCGCTACACAACTACGATTGACATTTCCCATGCAAGGGACGACAGCAGCATAGCCGTTCTACGGCGACGGCCCCAAGCATCCAGTGGTGTCGTGCGCGCTTGGGGAGTTGAGATATTGTAGCGCATAGCTCATCCGCGCAGGCACGGACCGTCCAGCGGCCCGCCGGGCGCACATATATTAGCACGTGCGTTTGAAGGCCCCCCTATAGTACCTTCCTCTGATTCCAATAATCGTCCAATATGTCGTTCTCAGAAAACACATCTTTTGTCCTCAAGAAGATTCAGCATACTGAATTCGAGCCACGCCCAATCCCTGAAAGTGAGTTCAGGTCTTCGCCGTCTAGCAACATACGTTAATCTCAAAGTTAGTCGGTCCCCACGATGTCCTGGTGGAAGTGAAGAAGACCGGTTTGTCTGACCTCTTTCTCAACTTTTGTCGACCTGACCTATTTCAATCTACAGGGATATGTGGATCTGATGTAACGTCACTTTACCACTGACTTGTAATCACATCTCACTAGATCTCACTCTTGATCTCCAAGATTCACTACCTAGTGCACGGAAAAATTGGAGACTATGCACTCCCACCTGGGTCTGACATGGTTCGTTATCTCATAATGTATTACCACGTTTCGTATGTTAATTTCTCCTATCCTTAAGGTACTTGGGCACGAGTCATCTGGGGTCATTTCTACGGGTATTATCATTCTCTTATTCATCGAATAGCGGTCTTAAACACTGACCACTCATCTTCAAGTGGGATCTTCTGTGACCCATCTCAAACCGGGTGATCGTGTTGCCATTGAGCCTGGGGCTACATGCAGAAAGTGTAATGCCTGTAAGGAGGGAAGATATCAGGTCACTATTCACTCTGTGACACCCATGCGAATGACTGATGCTCTTCATGTGCAAAGTTGTGCCCCGACATTAAGTTTGCCGCCACTCCGCCCTATGACGGCACGCTTTGTCGCTATTATGCTGTTCCTTCAGACCTTGCTTACCCCCTTCCCTCTCATCTTACCCTTGAAGATGGTGCAATGGTGAGAGTCCGCACGCATGGGTGGCTTTCGGTGACTTACTTCCACCACACAAGATGGAGCCCTTGTCTGTTGCCATCCACGCAGTGTGGAAACTCGGAGGGCTCCAGGCAAGTCAATCAATCGCTGTCTTTGGCTGCGGTCCTGTTGGGACCCTCTGCATGGCCGTTGCGAAGGCCCTTGGAGCTTCCCGTATTATTGCAGTCGACATCGTACCGACCCGTCTTGAGTTTGCGAAATCCTATGCTGCCACGGACGTATACCAGCCTCCACCAGTGGCCGATAACGAGAGCCGAATTGCATACTCTAAACGCTCAGCAGCGGCGCTGAAGCAACAACTTGGTATCGCAGAGCGCGGTCCTACTGCTGTCGATCTTGTCGTTGACGCGTCCGGCGCTGAGGTTTCTATTCAGACTGGTATCCACATCGTGAAATCTGGAGGGACGTACGTGCAAGTGAGTTCTGGAACGTGCAACTATTCGATAACGATTTCACTTACGCTTCATTTCCCCGAGGTTGGTATGGGCCCATCCGACATCACTATTGACATGAGTGTTGTGCTCGTGAAAGAGTTAGCTGTGAAAGGATCTTTCCGCTACGGTGTTTGTTCCTTCGTCGTATCCTTTTCCCCCCCTGAAAGCTGATTGGCTGTAGTCCGGAGATTATCCGTTGGCTATTGCTTTAGTCGCTCAAGGCAAGATAGACTTAAAGGCTTTGGTTTCACATCGGTCAGTTTCTGCACGAATCCCAGTCCCGCGTTGACAATGCTCTGCATCAGCTTTCCGTTCGAGAGCTCTCCCCTTGCATTCCAAACTACTCGTAATGGAAAGAGCGACGACGGCAAGGGTGTCATCAAGGCTATCATTTCAGGCCCCGGTGTTGATATTAACGATCTGTAAACGTGTGTTACTCTCAGTTCGGTGAAGCATCGGTGTACATTGTGCTTGTTCTGTTCGTCTCTTTGTCAGTAGTTGAATTACTTTTGTGTGTTGAAAACATACAATTATGGTCTGCTTGCACATGGTTACAGTACTACTTGTGATCTTTTGGACTCGTTGAACCGCTCCCGTTTTGAACTTCCAATTCCAGTCTACGATAATGACCTTCAGGCCAAGAAACGCGTATTATTTGCGCATATCCAGCAAGATAGTTATTCCATTATTCGTCAGCGATATTTCGTATGTCTTGCACGTCAGCCTAATGAATGCATTGACTAGCTTTACCTGGATGAACGACACATTGATTGGATGTCGGATGTAGTCCTACAGCATGTGCTTGCAGACTTGAGACCATTGTGCGTTGACATTTACTTATCGCGACGCGCCGAAATATTCGAGCAGCTCTTGTAGAATCGTCCCGAAGCTTCAAGCAGAGAAGGATGTTCACTTCGGCCCAGGAGCTGCGCCTGGTAATAAGCGAGGAACTGTTGAGGTCCACCGCGGAGGTCCGTGTACACATCGCTGGAGGCCTGACTGCTTGCTCACCCACGCTGTTGCATTACAGAAACCTACCAGTTTGCTTATTTCTTTCGGAAGACCGAACCTCACTCAGTTCTCTTCAAGGTAGGCAATTGGCACGTCGACCCAACAGCTCCGAGACTTAATGAGATCCTTAGTCTAGGTATTTTATCGCTGCACCTTCCCGTCCGGAAATAGTTCCCAAACCTGCCTCTCCACACCTTGCGGATCGGAATCTCCAAAAGGAATGCGTAAGAACACAAGTATCTGCCAAGCAGAGCAAGCGCAAACGTGCCAAGTCTAAACGAAAGGACAAAATTTCTCAAAGTCACCCTGACGAAGATGAGTGGCCCGCTGAAGATAGCGAGGAAGACATGAATGACGCTGGTCCCATCTCAAGAGAGCCTCGTCCGGTACGAAAGCAACGCCGCATCATCGCTGATGCATGTCAAGAAGAAGAAGACGACGACGTAGAGGATATGCGTCGAGATGTCACCATGAACTCTCCGCCTCCTGAAATTGACGGAGAATCCTCCGAAAATCCCGGTGTGTAAGTTGAACTGCTTCACAAAACTTAGAAGTTGACCAATCGAGTCCTGTTGTCAAAGATGGAGATGCCGTTGCTTGGGACGCGAACGACCAACCAAGCCTCTCGCCTGATACGGCGGATATCGAACTTGTCGTCGAGGAAGAGGAAAAGAAACCGAAACCCCTTCTCAAACTCAAGTATCAATCATTTCCTATATCCGGTCATTGTCTCTGTGTAGTCGTCGAACCCTGGCCGCCTCTCCGCACAGAAGCCAAGCCGCAGTCGGTGGGTCCCGGAACGTCACTTCAGCGCGGAGGCTTGGAACCATTGCTCCTCCCATCCAACGGATCTGTTATGTCAGGACAGAGGGCGAAAACACCGCTGTTCTTTCCGGAACACGACAGGGCACCGAGTGAAGCACCATTCGCAAGGGAAAGAACTCTTCCTCCCGTGCCCCTCTTCCACGATGCAATGTCAAGAACCGAAGATGATGAGTATAGCGACGATGAACTCATGATTTTCAGTCAAACACTCAATGCAGCGGGTCATATGCACGCTATTGCTGCCGATGACGATGACGATATGGATGGAGCGGTATTGTTTGGAGATGCGGATGAAGTAAGGGAGTTGTCCTAGGATGTTATCGAGCAGTAAAAATGTCTGATATACATTAAGCGCGTCCAATCTCTCTTAATATCTCAATTCTGCGAGGCTCGGCTACTTGTCGGAATCCCGCGGTTGTCATGTCAAAGCTGCCGTGGCCTCCCGACAACGCACGCAATCGTGTCGAATAATCCAACATTCGACTCAGGGGAGCAATGGCGTAAATTGTTCGTTTTGCTTGTGGCAGAGCGGATGCAGATGAAGACGCGGATGTCGAGGAAGGCGAAAGTTCCTCGGGAGGGATATACAGTCCATCCGAGGGATACGGATCCCCATCCTCGTCAACTGCTACCGGCGAGCTGGCAAGGTCAAGGACTTCACCCCCATTCTCTGTAATGTCTTTGACAACCTTGCCGAGGGTATCCGTACGGACGGAAATTTTGAGATTGATGTAAGGTTCGAGGATAGGACCCATTCCTGCCTCTCTAAGCTTAGAGCGCAGTATGTATGAGCTTGCACCGGTAAGGATGGACGGTGGCGCCTGATGTGGAAGGATGTATTGTGTTATCTGGACCTTGACATGCGAGAGCGGGAGGGATGTGTGAGGGGAACTGGAGAGGGCACTTGCAATACCACGAGCAAGGTTCGCTAACGGATCAAGTTGGCTTGAATACGAATCAGGGGCCCTAAGCGGCTGGCCTCGGGCATCCAACACGAGATTACCATCGAATGCGGGATCACCTTGTTCATCCTCTCCAAGGGGTGTTACTGATAACGCCATCTTGACAGTTGTCGCTCTCCCAGAAATCTCTGTTGACCAC
>Ga0307508_10002975_pt1 | contig 17487 bp, 15 predicted proteins | sample 9_EM_MG_FD_203089 | JGI IMG/M metagenome (GOLD analysis project Ga0307508, IMG submission 203089) | Populus trichocarpa ectomycorrhiza microbial communities from riparian zone in the Pacific Northwest, United States - 9_EM | ecosystem: Host-associated > Plants > Roots > Unclassified | place... | reverse complement strand
GGGCCAAGCCACCCCAGGCCAGCCACCCCAGGCCAGCCACCCCAGGCCAGCCACCCCAGGCCAGCCACCCCAGGCCAGCCACCCCAAACCCGAGTATCGCGGGGCCCGAGTATCGCGGGGAAACGAACCGGCCCGCCCCCCAACAAAGGGGACGGGCCGTTGAGACCGATAGCTCAGTGGCTGTCGCGGTTGGCGCTCACGTCTTCCTGATACGTCGCCCCGCCGTCGCTTTCGCTGGTCAGAGGCCGGGCGCCGCCCTCCGGCGGAGCCGCGATCGAGTGGCTCCCAGCGGCCAGCTCTGGGAACTTCGCGTCGAATGCTGGGCGCTCCGAGCGGATTCGCGGCATCTTGTCGAAGTTGCGCAGTGGGGGTGGGCAGGACGTTGCCCACTCGAGCGAGTTGCCGTGGCCCCACGGGTCGTCCACCGTGACGAGCTCGCCGTACTTGTACGACTTCCAGCAGTTGTAGATGAACGGCAGCGTCGACAGGCCCAGCACGAACGAGCCCAGCGTCGAGAACGTGTTCAGGAATGTGAAACCGTCGCTCGGCAGGTAGTCGGCGTAGCGGCGGGGCATGCCCTCGGTGCCGAGCCAGTGCTGGACCAGGAACGTGGCGTGGAAGCCGATGAACGTGAGCCAGAAGTGGACCTTGCCGAGCCGGTCGTCGAGCATGCGACCGAACATCTTTGGGAACCAGAAGTAGATGCCGGCGAACACCGCGAACACGATCGTGCCGAACAGCACGTAGTGGAAGTGCGCGATGACGAAATACGAGTCTGAGACGTGGAAGTCGATCGGCGGGGCCGCCAGCAGCACGCCGGACAGTCCACCGAAGAGGAACGTCACGAGGAAGCCGAGGGCGAACATCATCGGCGTCTCGAAACTGATCTGGCCGCGCCACATCGTACCGATCCAGACGAAGAACTTCATGCCCGTCGGGACCGCGATCAGGAAGCTCAGGAAGCTGAAGAACGGCAGCAGCACCTGGCCCGTGACGAACATGTGGTGCGCCCACACCGACATCGACAGCGCGCCGATCAGCAGGGTCGCGCCGACCAGGCCCTTGTAGCCGAACACCGGCTTGCGGCTGAAGACCGGGATGACCTCGGTGATGATGCCGAAGAACGGCAGCGCCACGATGTACACCTCGGGGTGGCCGAAGAACCAGAAGAGGTGCTGCCAGAGCATCGGCCCGCCGGTGTTCACGTCGAAGACGTGCGCACCGAGGATGCGGTCGGCGGCGAGCGCGAACAGCGCGGCGGCCAGGAACGGGAAGACCATGATCACCAGCAGGCTGGTGACCAGGATGTTCCACGTCATGATCGGCATCCGGAACATGGTCATGCCGGGCGCGCGCAGCGTCAGGATCGTCGTGATCATGTTCACGCCGCCGAGGATCGTGCCGAGGCCGGAGATCGCCAGGCCGACCACCCACATGTTGCCGCCGACGCCCGGCGAGTGCAGCGAGTCGCTGAGCGGCGTGTAGGCGAACCAGCCGAAGTCGGCCGCGCCGCCCGGGGTCAGGAAGCCGCCGACAGCGATCGTGCCACCGAACAGATAGAGCCAGTAGGCGAACGCGTTGAGCCGCGGGAACGACACGTCGGGCGCGCCGATCTGGATCGGCACCACGAAGTTCGCGAAGGCGAAGACGATCGGCGTCGCGAAGAACAGCAGCATGATCGTGCCGTGCATCGTAAACAGCTGGTTGTATTGCTCGGGCGAGAGGAACTGCATGCCCGGGCGGGCCAGCTCCGCCCGCATCAGCAACGCCATCAGGCCGCCCAGCAGGAAGAACACGAAGGCCGTGATCATGTACATGATCCCGATCTGCTTCGCGTCCGTCGTGCGCAGGAGCCGCGCGAGCGCCGAACCCTTGACCTGCCGCCGGACCGGGTAGGGCCGGGTCACGATCGGCTTAGGCGCAACGGTCGTCACGGATAGCCTCCGGTGTCTCGTTCGTCCCACTCGGTGCGCCCATATGGAAAGGCGTACCTCGCAGGCAGAATAGTCCCCCGCCGACCCCCGGCGAGGGCGGGGTGACCAAACGACAGCCTGCCCCTACAGCGGGGAGACCAGCCCGCGGTACTGCTCCGTGAAGATCCGCTGGCCCCGCCTGCGCAGCATAGGGTCGCGCAGGGCCGGAGCCACGTCGCGGGTCCGGTCACGCTCCCGGGTTCGCTCGTGGACATGCCCGCAGCGCGGCCGGCGACGCCGTTCGTACGCGGTCAGCGCGGCCGGAATGTCCTCGGGCGTGGCCTGCAGCACCTCGCCGAGCACGACAGCGTCCTCGAAGGCCATCGCCGCGCCCTGGGCGAGCGTCGGCGCGGTCGCGTGCGCGGCGTCGCCGACCAGCAGCACCGGCCCGGACCGCCAGCTCTCCAGCACGACCTCGTCGGTGCGCGCCACCTGCACCTTTTCCATCGCGGCCAGGATCGCCGGCACCGGGCCGCCGAACGAGCCGAAGACCTCTCGCACCCGGGCCAGCGGATCGGCCGGGTTCGGCGTGTCGGGGGTGACCGTCTCGTCGGCGTGGCAATACAGCCGGCGGCCGCCCATCGGCATGACCACGAACGCCGACCGGCGCCCGAACAGCCCGGTCCAGTCGCGCAGGGCGGGCCCGCCGCTGACCACGCTGCGATAGACGATCTGGCCGGTCGGGGCCGCGTGCCCGCCCAGCCCGGTCTTGGCCCGGATCGTGGAGCGCCGGCCGTCGGCGCCGATCACCAGGTCGTACTCCGCGACGCTGCCGTCGCCGAACTCCACCTTGGCCGCTCCGTCGACGATCTGCACGTCGGTCACGGCCGTGTCGTAGCGGACCTCGCCGCCGACGCCGGTGAGCAGGACCTGCTGCAGGTCGGCGCGGGACATGGCCCGGGACTCGCCGACCCCGGCCCAGAGCGCGGCGAAGTCCACCTCGAACAGCCCGTGACCGGCCGCGTCCAGGAAAACCTGCCGGAAGATCAGGTCGCCGAGCGGCCGCAGCGGCGCGTCGAGGCCGAGCTGGCGCAGCGCGCGGGCGGCGTTCCCGGGCAGGAAAATCCCCGCTCGGGGGACCGTGCTGGCGGGCAACTCCTCGACCACGTCGGGCCGGAAGCCCGCGACTCGAAGGCCCCTTGCGGCGGCCAGGCCGGCGATGCCGGCGCCGACGACGAGGATGCGCAACGTCATCGCTGCAATGCCTCCGAGAGGTTATGGACACGCGTCGGAGCCAAGACACTACCGGCCGCGACCGAACGGGGAAACCCGCGATCACGCCCGCGTCCGATTTGTTCAAGACGCCGGCAGGCGAGTGCTCGTAGCGTCACTGGCATGCCACCTATCTTCAATGCGATCGGCCTCGCCGCCGCCGACATGGCGACCACGCTGGCCTTCTATCGGAAGCTCGGCCTGGACATCCCGGCCGAGGCGGACAAGGAACCGCACGCCGAGGTGCGAATGCTCGGCGGACTGCGGCTCATGTGGGACAGTCACGAATCGCTCAAATCCATCCATCCTGGCTGGACGCCGTCGCGGGATCCGGGCGGCAGCCTGGCGTTCGAATGCGCCGACTCGGCCGAAGTGGACGCCGTCTACGCCGAGATGGTGCGGGCCGGATATGACGGGCATCGGGAACCGTGGGACGCGGAGTGGGGGCAGCGCTACGCCCTCCTGCGCGACCCGGACGGCAACGAGGTCGACCTCTACGCCTGGCTCCCTACTGGATGAGCCCGCTGAGCGGCACGCCGGCCAGGGCCTTCACCTCCCGCGAGAGGTGCGCCTGGTCGGCGTAGCCCGCCACGAAGGACACCTCGGCGAAGGGCACGCCACGCCGGGCCAGCCCGACCGCACGCTGGAGCCGCATGATCCGGCTGAGCGTCTTGGGCCCGTACCCGAAGGCGGTCTTGCACAACCGGTGCAGGTGGCGCGGGCTCAGGCCGCAGGAATCGGCGATCGCGCTGACCGGGCGGCCGGCCCGCGCCCCCTCGGCGACCGCGACCATCGCCCGCTCCGGCTCCTGGAAGCGGCGCATGGCGACCGCCTCGAGCGCCGCCATCGGGTCGCTCGCCTCGGCGAGCCGGCGCACCTCGGCCGCCGGCCACAGATCCTCCAGCGGCACCTGCCGGTCGAGCAGCTCGTCCGCTGGCACGCCGAGCACGCCGGGCCCGGTGCCCGCGGCGAACCGCAGCGCGGCGCACCGGCTGCCGGCGGGCGCCCAGGAGACCTCGGCGACCGTGTCCGGACCGGCGACGAACACCGAGCCGTCGCTCCAGATCAGATCGAGGCAGCCGTCCGGCAGGATGCGCGTCGACCCGCCGCCCGGCGGCGCCAGACTGCGCCAGGCGACCACCTGTGGCAGGGCTGCGGCCCGTTCGGAATACATGAGGCAACCCTGGCACCGGGGTACGACAATTTTCGCCGCCGCGGCCGGGGCGGAGAATGCGGAGATGACCGACCGGCTCGACGAATACCGGCGCAAGCGCGACGCCACCCGCACGCCGGAGCCCGTGCCGACCGGCCGGCCGGCTCCGTCGGCGGGCGGCCGGTTCGTCATCCAGCAGCACCACGCCCGCAGCCTGCACTGGGACGTCCGGCTAGAGCGCGACGGCGTGCTGGTCTCGTTCGCCGTGCCACGCGGCCTGCCGCGCGACCGCAACCGCAACAACCTGGCCAAACACACCGAGGACCACCCGCTGGAATATCTGGACTTCGCGGGCGAGATCCCGGCCGGCGAGTACGGCGGCGGCCAGATGAGGATCCACGACCGCGGCACCTACGAGACGGACAAATGGCGCGACGACGAGATAAGTGTCACATTCCACGGCGATGTCACGTCGGGGCGATACGTCTTCTTCCGAACGGACGGAAGAGACCAGCCGGAGGGCAAGGACTGGATGGTCCGCCGGATGGACCCGCCGGAGCCCGGCTGGGAGCCGATGCCCGAGTCCGTCGAGCCGATGCTCGCGACCCCGGCCGCCGCCCTGCCCGCCGACGACCCCGAGTGGGGATACGAGATGGCCTGGTCCGGCCGCCGCACGATCGCCTACGTCTCCGGCGGCCGGGTCCGCCTCGTGACGGACAGCGCCGACGTCACGTCGTGGTATCCGGAGATTCGCCCGCTCGGCGACGCGCTCGCCCCGACCGAGGCTGTCCTCGACGGCGAGATCGTCGCGTTCGATGGCACTGCGGTGTCGGCCACGCTCCTGGAGCGCAGATCCGCGCCGCGCGATGCGGCGGCGGCCCGCCGGGCGGCGGAGCGCACACCCGTGCAATTCCTGGCGTACGACCTGCTGTGGCTGGAGGGCCACGGCACGGAACGACTGGTCGGCTATGCCGAGCGCCGCGAGTTGCTCGACGGCCTGTCGATCGCCGGCGACAACTGGCAGACGCCGCCCTACTTCCCCGGCGGTGGCGAGTTCGCGCTCGAGGCCGCCGCCGCCCAGGGCCTGTCCGGCGTGGTCGCGAAACGCCTGGACTCCCCCTACCTGCCGGGCGGTCGCAGCCGGCTGTGGCGGTCGATCAATCGTCGTTGACGGACAGCTCGCCGACCCCGACCGTCGCCTGCAGGTCGACCCGGTTGGTGGCGTCCGCCCAGCCCGAGGTCGTCAGGACCGTGCCGCGCCCGACGCCGTTGCGGGTACGCCCGTCCAGCACCACCTTGCCGGCGCCGGCCCGCAGGTCCAGCCGGATCGGATCGTTCTTCGCGGTCGCCACGCGCAGTTCGCTGACGCCGGCGCTGACCCGCACCGGCAGGGTGCCGCTGGCCGGCGGCAGGGTCAGCTCGATCAGGGACGCCCCGGCGGCCAGTTCGACCGCGGCCAGGCTGCTGTCGCCGAAGTCGAGAACATCCTTGGTCGCGCCGCCGGTCAGCCGCACGGTCCACCGGATGGCCGAGTTGAGCGTGACGTCGACCGGCGCCTGCGCGGCCTTGCCGTTGCGCGTCAGCGCGAGCCGGAAGACCGTGCCCTTGGTGCTGACCCGCGGTTCGGCCGTGGCGCCCTTCCCGACGGTGACGCGATAGAGATCGGTGCCCAGATCGCGGGTGTGCAGGGTGACCGCCGGCGCGACCCCGGCCAGTTCGAACGTCGCCGAGACCGGCCGGCTCGGCGGCGGTGTCGTCGCCGCGGATGTGGGGGCCGGGGCCAGCGTGGCGGCGCCGGTGGCCGCCGAGGGATCCGCGGTGACCGGCGGGGCGACCTGGGCCGCCGCGGTGTTGCCGACGCTGGACGGCGCGGGCGGTGTCACGGCGGCGGTGTCGACCGGCTTCTCATGCGCCTGCTTGACCAAGGTCGCCAGCACCGCGCCCGTGACCACGAGCAACGCCGCGGCCAGCACGCACCCGAGCACGAAGAGCGACCGCCGGCCGCGGGACCCGCCGAGCGCTCCGGGCCCGTCGCCGGCGCCGATCCAGGTGATCCCGTCCTCGTCTGGCTGCTCAGCCGGGCTCCGGCGGGCAGGCGGTTGCTGCTGCTCGTCCGGGTCGTCCGGCCAGTAGTCGGAAACCGACGGCCAGCCGGTCCCGGCCGACTCGGCCGGAGCGTCGGCGGGCTGGTCCTGGCTGGTGGCGGGCAGGTCCACGGTCGTCGTCTCCTCCGGCTGGCGGCATGGCGTCCGCGGGTCCGGCCGGTCGGGCTCGGCCGCGCGACGATGCGCCTCTGGATACGTACGTGGACCTTGCACGGATCGACTTTGCCGCCGAGACCCTGGTCATCGGAGGTTTGGTGGATCTCACGGTGACCGTCCGGGCAGTACCCGTCCGCAACGCACTCTCCGTCCGTAGAAGTGGATCGAGAGTCGATTTCCTTGAGCGAGGTCTGGGTCACCCGATCAAGGGTCTTTGCCAGACCGCGCGCCGGAAAGGTCTATAAAGAGATGCACCAACAACTGTCCGTTCCAACCGTCGCTGCGAACTCTGAGATGTCTGCTGAACTCTGGAAATCCGCCGTATCCGTGCTCGACGCCAACTGGGCCGACGACCACATGGTCCCGTCCCGCCGGCTGTATCCCCACCAGTGGAGCTGGGATACCGCCTTCATCGCCATCGGCCTGGCCTACACCAACCCCACCCGCGCCTGGCGCGATCTGCGACACCTTTTCGCGGCGCAATGGCCCGACGGCCGCGTGCCGCACATCGTCTTCGACCCCCGCACCGACGAGCGCGACTACTTCCCGGGCCCGGCGTTCTGGGACGTGCCCGCGTACGCCGGACGCCCCGCCCGTGGCAGCACCGCCCTGGTCCAGCCGCCGCTGCACGCGGTCGGCGCGTGGGAGGTCTACCGCCGCGCGACGCCGCACGGCGCCGAATGCGCCAAGGAGGCCGGCGAGGAGCTGGCCTGGCTCTACCCGCGCCTGGTCAAGCAGCAGGAATACCTGCTCGGCCGGCGCAACGCCGGCGGCGACGGCCTCGCCAGCATCGTGCACCCCTGGGAGTCGGGCCTCGACAACAGCCCGTCCTGGGACGCCGCGATGTCGGCCGTGCCCGCCGACGTGACGCTGCTGGAGCGCTACGAGCGCCGCGACAACCAGGTGGCGGACGCGGCGCACCGGCCGACCGACGTCGACTACGCGCGCTACCTGGGGCTGGTGCTCAACTACCGGGCCGGCGACTATTCCGACACCGACCTGGCGCAGCGGCACGACTTCGTGGTTGAGTGCCCGTCGTTCAACTCGATCCTCGCCTCCGCCGAGTTGGCGCTGGCCCAGATCGCCGCGGTGGTGGGCGCCGATCCCCAGCCGCACCGCGAACGCGCGCAGCAGATCACCGACGCGATCGTCAAGCATCTGTACGACCCGCAGACGCAGACCTTCCGGGTCCGCGACGTGCGCACCCGTACGCTCAGCCCGGTCCGCTGCGTGAACGGCCTGGTGCCGCTGATGCTGCCCGGACTGCCCGCCGAGCAGGCGGCCGCGATCATGGTCGAGGCGGCGTCGGAACGGTTCGGCCTGCCCGAGCAGACCGGCCTGCCCACGCCGAGCTACGACCGGACGGCGGCCGATTTCGATCCGCTGCGCTACTGGCGCGGGCCGATCTGGATCAACGTCAACTGGCTGCTGCGCCGCGGCATGCAATATCACGGCTATCTGGGCGAGGCCGAGGACCTGCGGACCGCGATGATGCGGCTGGTGGTGAAGTCGGGCCACTTCGAGTACTTCCACCCGGTCACCGGCGAGGGCATCGGGGCGTCGGCGTTCAGCTGGACGGCCGCGCTGTCGCTCGACCTGCTGGCCGACCGGTCGATCCCGGCGTACGCCAGGGCGGCCTGAGGCTCCTGGCTCCGGACGGACGCCGCGCCGGCTGCGAAGCCGGCGCGGCCCACCTGGCTCCGGCGGTCGGCTACAAACGCTCTAGGTTGCGAAGACAGCGCGGCCCACCTGGCCGCGGCGGTCGGTTACAGACGCTCCGAGGCGATCAGCGTGTCCCGGCCGTGGCCGGTGTGCACCACCGTGGCCGTGGGCAGCGTGAAGAGCTTGGCCCGGATGGACGCGATGATCGTGTCGTAGTCGCTGAACGACCGCCCCGTCGCGCCCGGCCCGCCATAGAAGAGGGTGTCGCCGGTGAAGACGCAGCCCAGGTCGCTGGCGTAGAGGCAGACGGCGCCGGGGCTGTGGCCGGGCGTGTGCAGCACCTGCAGGACGCCGATCTGCTGGCCGTCGGCCAGTGGCGCCGGCATCGGCACGTCGGGGTGCACCAGCTGCCAGAGCGGCTCGTCGTCGGGATGCAGATAGAGCGGCGCCCCGGTCTCGGCCGACAGCTGCGGCGCCACCCGGACATGATCATCGTGCGCGTGCGTGAGGACGATCGCGGTCACCCGCCGGCCGTTCACAACCTTCAAGATTTCCGGTACGGAGTGCGGCGCGTCGATGACTATGCATTCGTCGTCGTCCCCGACCACCCAGACGTTGTTGTCGACCTCGAACGTCTGCCCGTCCAGCGAGAACGTGCCCGACGTCACGCCGTGGTCGACCCGCATCAGAAGAGCACCACGGAACGCAGCACGCCGCCGGTGTGCATCTTCTTGAACGCCTCCTCGATGTCGCCGAGCCCGATCTCCTCGGAGACGAACGCGTCCAGATCCAGCCGGCCCTGCAGGTAGAGCTCGGTCAGCATCGGGAAGTCCCGGCTCGGCAGGCAGTCGCCGTACCAGCTCGACTTGAGCGCCCCGCCCCGGCCGAAGACGTCCAGCAGCGGCAACTCGATCGTCATCTCGGGCGTCGGCACCCCGACCAGCACCACGGTGCCGGCCAGATCCCGAGCATAAAAGGCCTGCTTGTACGTCTCCGGCCGGCCGACCGCCTCGACCACCACGTCGGCGCCGTTGCCCCCGGTCAGCTCCTGCACCGCGGCGACCACGTCGACGCCCCGGGCGTTGATCGTGTGGGTGGCACCGAACTTGCGCGCCCACTCCAGCTTCTGATCGTCGGTGTCGATCGCGATGATCGTGGTCGCTCCGGCCAGCGCCGAGCCGACCACCGCCCCGTCGCCGACCCCGCCACAGCCGATCACCGCGACCGAATCGCCGCGGGTCACGCCGCCGGTGTTGATCGCCGCGCCGATGCCGGCCATCACGCCGCAGCCGAGCAGCCCGACCGCCGCGGGCCGGGCGGCGGGGTCGACCTTCGTGCACTGCCCCGCGTGCACCAGCGTCTTCTCCACGAACGCGCCGATGCCCAGCGCGGGCGACAGCTCGGTGCCGTCCTCGAGAGTCATCTTCTGGCTCGCGTTGTGCGTGTTGAAGCAGTACCACGGCTTGCCCTTGTTGCAGGCCCGGCAGTTGCCGCAGACGGCGCGCCAGTTGAGCACCACGAAGTCGCCGGGGGCCACGTCGGTGACACCCGCGCCGACGCTCTCCACGATCCCGGCGGCCTCGTGGCCGAGCAGGAACGGATAGTCGTCGTTGATGCCGCCCTCGCGGTAATGCAGGTCGGTGTGGCACACCCCGCACGCTTGGATCTTGACGACGGCCTCGCCGGGACCGGGATCGGGCACGACGATCGTGGTCACCTCGACTGGGGCGCCCTTGGCGCGGGCGATAACGCCGTTGACTCGCTGACTCATGCCTTCACCTTCTCATCCGAGGCGACGGATGAGACCTGCCACACCCGGATCCGTGGCCCAGGTGGCGGAGCGGCGACCTGGCTGAGGCCTCCGCCACCTGGGCGAAGGCCTCAAATCGGGCCGGGCTGGGTGCTGCCCTGCCCTCGGTCGATCGGCTTATGCCGGGGTCGACTCGGCTGTCGCCGCGGAGCGGCGCCGGGTCTGCAGGGCGGCCAGGGACTCGACGGCCCCGCCGAAGCCGGCCGCGCCGACCCCGGCGAGCACGGTGCCGGCGCGCAGGGCGTGGGACACACCGCGGCCACGGCCGGCGTCGGCGAGGCTGCGGGTCACCGCCCGCGGCAGGGTGCGGCGCAGATAGTCGCGTTCGGCGGCCAGGTCCTGCGAGCGGTCGAGCAGGCCGGCCATCTGGACCTTGCCCCGGCCCTCGGCGTAGCAGCGGCGGAGGAAGAACTTGAAGGTCGTCCGGTCGACCGGGACCTCGTGGCGGATCACGGCGTCGGGGACGTACATCCACCGGCCGCCGTCGACGCTCATCCGCAGGCACAACTCGGTGTCCTCCGGCCGGTTCTGGTCGCCGAGCTTGCCGAAGCCGGTGCGGAAGCCGCCAACGGCCATGAAAGCGTCCCGGCGTACGAGCATGTTGGCCGACCAGACGTTGCGGATCTGCGCCGTGGTGGTGGGCATGCCCGTGTAGGAGATGCCGACCGTCCAGAGGAACTCGTCGGGCATCCAGCGCGGCCGGGCACCCTCCCAGGCACCGATGATGCCGCCGCCGGCGCCGACCACCGTCGGGTCGCCGAACGGCTCGACCATGTTGTCCAGCCAGTCCGGGACCGCGGCTGTGTCGTCGTCCAGAAAGGCGATCAGCGCCGTGTCCGTGTGGAAGGCCCCGGTGTTCCGGTTTCCCGATGCGCCCCGGGCGAATTGGTTCTCGAGGACGGTGACGCCCGCCAACTCCTCCTGGGCCCGGCGGTACAGCGCGGCGTTGTGGTCGACTACCACCACAATCTCCGCCGGTGCGTATTCCTGGGATTGCACCGACGTGACCGTTCGAACAAGGGATGACCAGCGCTTTTCGCTGTGGGTGGGTATAACCACGCTAACGCTGGGGCGGATGCTGGGCTCCACGTGGAACTCCTCGGGAATGGCTTGGCTGTGCGAGCTGCGAAGGCTGGCGGGGGGACAGTTCAGCCGTGGCGATTGCGGCGGAAAGCCTTCTACAACAAGGGATGGGCGGACGGCGCCGGTCTGGCCGGCCTCCGGAAAACGGCAGCGCGCATGGCATTCCCTTGTTCATTTGGGCAAAGGTGAAGGTGGGCGCCGGCCGCACGGACAACTCCCACCGGTCTAGAAAATATCGGGCGCGGGGCATCGGTTCAAATCAGCCGAAGAGCCGACTCCGCCCGGGCGATGTTAACTTTCCATTACCCGGTGCCACACACACTCCTAATGGTTACAAAAGCCCCACCCGGAAAAGAGTAACGCAGCTCACACCTCGACGTATGTGATTGAAACTCACAGTTCGCGCACAGCTAATTTTCATCGACGCGAAACAAGTCCTGCATCAGTTCTCAACGCGAATTCGCGGGCATGGTTACGCAAATCCTCGGCGCGAAGCTCGCCCGCGTCCGGATTTTCCCGGCCGTCAAGCCCGCGAGCAGGGAATACAGCGAAGGCCTCGGCGCGAAGACGCCGGTAAATCAATCTATGGGGTGCGGGCCGGCGGCCGGACCTCGACCGGCGCCTCGAGCAGCGACTCGCTGAGCTTGGCCAACTGGCGAGCCTGCGCGGGAGTCAACCGGTCGAAGACAAGCTGCTGCACGGCGTCGGCGTGGCCCGGGGCGGAGTCGACGACCTTCGCATAGCCGGTGTCGGTGAGCACCGCGATCTGGACGCGGCCGTCACCGGGATCCCGCTCGCGGCGGACCCAGCCCTGGGCCTCCAGGCGTGCGACCACATGCGACAGCCGGGAGAGCGACGCGCTGGCCTTGCGCGCGAGGCGGCTCATCGGCAGGCTGCGGTCCGTACGCTCGGAAAGGGTTGAAAGCACCATATAACCCATGTGGGTCAGGCCCGAATCGCGCTGCAGCTGCGCCTCGAGCGCCGCCGGGACCTTGACGAGCACCTCGATGAAGCGCCGCCAGGTGTCCTGCTGTTCGTCGCTCAACCACCGCGGCTCGTCTGCCATGTCTGGCAGATTAGTTGCTGATCCTGTCCCGCCCATGGGGCGGGTGGCCCCGTTTCGCCCCGCGCAGGCCCGGGGCAGCGAAACTTCGGGAAACCGATGCGCAACAAACAGGCAGCTCAATCGACTCTCGTGAAGCTTCAAGGGTACGCTGCGCGTTGACCTTCCACCCGACGCGGCGCCGGGACCGGCTGGCTGGGGGGCCTCGGCCGGTCCCGGCGCCGTGTTACCCCTCTTACCCTGGGGGTTACGACTGCGGTGGCTCGTCCTTGCCGGCCTCCTCTGCGGCGTCGGCCTCCGCCTTGGTCCGGTGCACGGCGCCGTCAGCGTGCTCGGGCGGGCCGTAGGCGGTGTAGAGGACGAGCGGATTCGGTCCCTCGTTGGTGAAGTTGTGCTTCGTGCCCGCCGGCACGGCGACCAGGTCGCCCTGAGCGACGTTGCGGACCTGCCCGCCGACCTTGGCCTTGCCCACCCCGCTCACGAACGTGAGTAGCTGGTCCACCTGGTGCACCTCCTCGCCGATCTCGCCGCCGGGCGGGATCGTCATGATCACGAGCTGCAGGTGTTCACCGGTCCACAGGACGCGGCGGAAGTCCTCGTTCTTCTCGGCAACGGTGGCGATCTCGAAATGCTTCATGCCGAGCAGGTACCCGATTACCGCCGGTTTGAACGGCGCGGCAGTCGCGGCGGCATGAGGCTGTCAACCGGCTCCGGACGGCCGATCAGGAAGCCCTGGACATAGTCGACGCCGAACTCGCGCAGCATCCGCAGCGTCGGCTCGTCCTGGACGAACTCGGCCACCGTGTGGATCCCGTACGCCTGGCAGACCTGCACGAGCGAGCGGACCAGCACCTGATCCTGCGGGTTGTCGACGAGGTCGACGACGTAGTCGCCGTCGATCTTGACCAGATCGATCGGGAAGAGCCGCAGATAGCGAAACGAGGCGTAGCCGGAGCCGAAGTCGTCGAGGGCCAGCTCGCAGCCGAGGTCGCGGACCCGGTCGGCGAAGTTCCGCGCCTCGCTGAGGTTGCCGATCAGCGCGGTCTCGGTGATCTCGAAGGTGAGCTGCTCCGGGTTCACCCCGTAGCGCTGGATCAAGGTCTCGACCTCGCCGGTCAGCCGCGGGTCGCCGACCGACCGGCCGGACAGGTTGATCTGCAGGCACAGGTCGGTGCGCGCCGCGGCCAACTGCATGGCGCGCTCCACGACCCAGAGATCGATGTCGTACACGGCGTCCAGGCGCTCGGCCGTGTCGAGCACCTGGATCGGCGACTGCGGGCCGCCGGTCTCGTCGATCACCCGCAACAGCAGCTCGTGCCGGGTCACCGCGTTCGACTGCAGCTCGACGATCGGCTGCGCGAACAGGGTGAACCGCTCCAGATCCAGCGCATCGGCGACCCGACTGCGATAAGAACCCTGCCGATCGCGTACGGCCACCGGGTGCGCCACGAGCGTGAGCGGGCGGTCACCGTCCCGGCCCTGGCGCCACGCGTGCTCGGCGTCGATCAGCAAGTCGTGGCTGCCCGCCTCGGCGCCGGCCTGGAAGCGGACCAGGCCGGCCCAGGCGCGCGCCCGCAGCCAGGCCTCCGGCAACACGAACGGGTGCGCGACGAGGGCCTCGACGAACAGCGCGGCCTGCCGCCGGGCCATCGCCCAGGACGTGCCGGCGAGCAGCACCGCGATCTCGTTCGGGCCGACCCGGCCGAGCAGGTCGGCGCCCCGGACCACGCCCTCGAGCACCCGGGCCGCCCGGTGCAGCAAGTCGGCGCTGCGTTCGGGGCGCAGCGCCTCGCCGTCCGTGCCGGCCCGGTCGGGCTCGATCCGGATCACCAGGACGGCACCGGCGCCACGGCGCAGCGCCCGGTCGACCTCGTCGGCGAAGCGGTCGCGGGTGAGCAACTCGGTCGCGGGGTCGCGTTCGATCAGGGAGGCGAGCACGGTCTCGCCGCGCCGGGCCAGCCGGGCCACCTCGCGGCGGGCGCGCTCGCGGGCCGAGACGTCCTGCACCGTGCCGCGCAGGCCGCGGACGCTGCCGTCCGGGTCGGCGGTCGGCTCGATCTTGCAGTCGACGTCGAACCAGCCGCCGTCGGCGCGCATCAGCCGGACCGTCGTGCGGACCGGCTCCCGGCCGGTCCAGGCGCGGGTGACCGCACCCAGCGCCCGGGCCAGGTCGTCGCGGTGCACGTAGCGAGTCAGGACCTGGCGGCTGACCTCGTTCTCGCTCGGCGGCTGGCCGAGCATCTCGCCGAGGCTCTCGGACCAGACGATCTTGTCGCCGGCCGCCGCGTACGTAAACCAGGCGGTTTTGTCGATCTTGCTGGTCTCGGGCTCGTCGGCCGGGGTGCGCGACTCGGGCAGCACCCGGCCGGCAGCCAAACGCGGGCGCCGGGAGAGACGCTCACGCAAAGCGCGCGGACGCGGGAAGCGCTCGTCGGGTGCTGTCATGCGCCGCGCCCCCTCCCGCCCGGTGTGTACTTGCCCTTGACTATTACGACCCGTGACGGGGCCGAAGTGACAGCCCAGGCACAGGCCAATGTTTTCGCATGCCCACAGACAAATCGAGGAACTGCCTGTTCTCGACCGATCGGGGTCGCGAAAACAGCCGATCGGACGACGGCTGCGCTGCGCAGTGCGGCGGCTCGACTACCGTCGGGTCCATGACGGACAGTTACCGTTAGTTCCGACAGTGGAGCTTTCTGCGACCCTGACGCTGCGTGTCGAAGAACATGCACACAACGCGCCCGGGAGCATGCACCCGGTAACGGAATCGGGACACCATGGATAAGGTGGCGGTTCGAGACCGTGAGCGAGGACGACGCATGGGCATTATTCGGGACATGCAGCGGGCGCACGCAACGCAGACAGCTGCGGAGCAACGGGCGCAGACCGCCGCAACCCAGCAGCGGCAGCTGATCCGGCGCAACGCCGACCTGGCCATCGCGGCCGCGCAGCAGGCGGCGTCGGATGCGCAACGCAAGCGGGAGCACCGCCGGCTGTTTGTGGAGGCCCGGTCCGCCGACGCGGCGGCCGCCAACGCCGACGTCCGGGCCCGGCTCGCCGACCTGGACGCCCTGCTGCTGTCCACACTGGACGTCGACGACCACATCGACCTGGACCGGTTCAAGAAGCCGGTGTCCATGCCGCCGTTCGACCCGGGCCCGCTCGGCCGGCCGCTGCCGGCGCCGTCCTGGGAGAGCTACGAGCCGGTCCTGCCCTCCGGCATCGGCAAGCTGCTCGGCGAGCGGCAGCACCAGCAGCAGGTCACGGCCGCGCGGCGGGCCTTCTCGGTGTCGCAGCAACGCTGGGCGGAGGCCGAGGAGCGGCGCAAGCGCCAATTGGCAGAGCGCAAGCAGGCGTACGAGGCAAGCCGGCGCAAGTACGAGGCGAAGATCGTCGCGTACAACGCCGAGGTGGACCGGTTCGCGGCGGCCGTGGCGGCGGCAGACCCGAGTTCGGTGGTCGAGTACTTCGCGATGGTGCTCGGCAACTCCGTCTATCCGGACGACTTCCCGCAACATTTCCGGCTCGCGTTCCAGCCGAATCGGCGGCACCTGCTGATCGAATACCACCTGCCGCCGGCCGAGGTCATCCCGATCGTCAAGGAGTACCGGTACGACCAGACCCGGGACGACCTGCTCGCCGTGCCCCGCGACGAGTCGGAGATCCGGCGCCGGTACACGGGGATCATCGCGCAGGTGGCGTTGCGCACGGTGCACGAGGTGATCGAGGCGGACCGGGGCGAGCTGATCTCGCAGGTGTCGTTCAACGGCATCGTCGACACGATCGACCGCCGGACGGGCCAGTTCGTCCGCCCGTGTCTGGTGTCGGTGCAGACCGACCGGGCGACGTTCCTGGGGATCAAGCTGCGCCGCGTCGACCCGATCGCCTGCCTGAAACACCTGCAAGCGGCGATGTCCGGTCAGCCCGACGAGCTGAACGGCATCACCCCGATGATCGACTTCGAGGACGCGGCCGACAAGGACACGACCGGCGAATTCAACGTGCTGGCCGAGATCGACGAACGCCCCAACCTGGAAACGATGTCGGACGATCAGTACCTGGCGCTGCTGGCGGACCTGTTCGGCAACCTGGGCCTGGAGATGGGCGAGATCATCAGAACCGACAACGGCGCCCGCTGGCTGGCGATCGACCCCCGCCCGATCTTCGGCGGCAAGGTGGTCGTGGACGCGGCCCGGAGCAGCATGTCGGGCGCCCAGGCGGCCCGATCACTGGCAGACGCGGTGGCGGCGGTCGGCGCGACAAAGGGAATCCTGGTAACAACAGGCGGCTTCGAAACGGCGGCGCACGAGGAGGCATCCAGCCGCCCGCTCGAGCTGGTGGACGGCTCAAGGCTGCTGAACCTGCTGGCGGAACACAGCAGGCTGAAGGCCCGCATCGACTCGGGCACCACCGCCTGACGCACGTCGGTTCGCTTGGAGGCCCCCCGATGGCGATTGAGCCGGATTTCATGGGATTTATCCGCCAGCATGGTCCCAGTCGCGCCGATGAAGCACTCAACGAGACGCAATATCATTGAGGCGGTCCCGCGCGCCGACCACGACCAGGGTGCGGCTGCGCACCTTGGTCAACTCCGGTCGCAGGTCGAGCCGGGACAATTCGCGCACGGCCTGGAGCACCGTCTGCTTGCGGACGCCGTCGTATTTCGACTCGGGGATCAACTTCATCGCGGCGGTCTGCACTCGCAGCAGAGCGCGCGGCGGACGCACCTGGACGCCGGAAAGCACGAGGCTGAGCACAGCGTCGGGATGTCGAGCGGCCAGCCGCAGCCCGATCATGGCACCGGCCGAGAGCCCGCAAACATGGGCGCGGCGCGAACCGATCAACTCCCGAACGGCGCCGACCGCCCCATCGAACGTGAACGGCCCCGGAGAGCCGCCATAGCCCGGCAGATCGGGCACAAGCAGCCGAAACCCGGCACTCAACGCCTCGACCTGCGGCCCCCACATCCGCCGATCCGCTCCGACCCCATGCACCAGAATCAGCAGCGGGCAGTCAGCATCCCCGGCCTCTTGAACGTCAAGCACTCACCACGCACCGCTCACACGTCGGATCGACCGTCCCGCAGCTCCGCAGAATCCGGCCCGGCCCCGTCGGGGTGGGCGACGACGCCCGGCTCAGCCCCGGAACCAGCCCGTCGGCCGTCCCTCGGCTCGGCAGAATCCGGCCCAGCCTCGTTGGGGTAGGCCACATCGCCCAGCCCAGCCCCAGAACCAGCCCGTCGGAAGTCCCTCGGCCCGGCATAATCCAGC
>Ga0307508_10002973_pt1 | contig 17498 bp, 17 predicted proteins | sample 9_EM_MG_FD_203089 | JGI IMG/M metagenome (GOLD analysis project Ga0307508, IMG submission 203089) | Populus trichocarpa ectomycorrhiza microbial communities from riparian zone in the Pacific Northwest, United States - 9_EM | ecosystem: Host-associated > Plants > Roots > Unclassified | place... | reverse complement strand
GATCATGCCCGGCGTGCTGATCGTCGAGGCAATGGCGCAGGCCGCCGGGATCCTGGCAGTCGAATCGCTCGGGCTCGCCGGCTCGGGCAAGCTCGTCTATTTCATGTCGATCGATGAGGTGAAGTTCCGCAAGCCGGTTGAGCCCGGCGTGCTTCTCCGCCTTGAGGTCGAGATCACGCAGAAGAGTGCGCGCGCCACGAAATTCGCCGGGCGGGCGCTGGTCGACGGCAAGCTTGCCGCCGAGGCGAAGTTCATGGCGATGATCACCGACCCGCCCAAGGCCGCCTGACGCCCCGACGCCCTTGCAATCACAGGGTGCGGCGTGTAGTGCGCCGCCCTTCGCTGCTGGTCGGAAACCAGCGGATTTTTGCGGAGATAGAAGACGTGAAGAAAGACATCCATCCCGATTATCACACCATCAAGGTGCAGATGACCGACGGTACTCAGTTCGAGACGCGTTCGACCTGGGGCAAGGAAGGCGATCTGATGACGCTCGACATCGATCCGCTCGCGCATCCGGCATGGACCGGCGGTCGCGGTACGATGCTCGATTCGGGTGGCCAGGTTGCGCGCTTCAACAAGCGTTTCGGCGGGTTGACCCTCAACAAGAAATAAGGCGCCGACGCGCCGCCGCCCGCGGCGCTTCAGCGATCAGAAGCCGGACACGCCCTCTGCCGCTTGCGGGAGGAGGGGTGCGCCGGCTTTTCTGTCTTAAGCCCTGAAATATCCTGAAAAAGTGGTTCACCACCACTATTTGCGTGCCGCGCGATTCGCGGGCAGGTAGTGCGGACTCGCTGGGGGGCGATGACGCAATGGGGTGGCTTTCACACGCAACGGGATGCGTATTCCTGCTGACGGTACCGGCGCAGGCCAGTGCCGGCGCGCGAATCGCCTATCCGACGGCCAACCAGATGTATGCGCTTCTCGGCAGCGACGTTCAGGTGACCTTCGGCTCCGTGCTGCCGAACCCGCCGATCGTCGAGCCCGCGCCAGCTACGGACCCCGGCGACGCCATGCCAGTGCTGCTGCCGACGCGGTACAGCTTTCCCTCGACGGAAATCAGCCCGGGAGTCGGCCCGGGAGTCGGCTTCGTGCCGGGCGTTCGGGATTATGGCATGTCGCCTCTGGACGCGGCCGCGCCCTTGCCGGGGGTGGAAGCGCGGATAAACGAATTCTGGAACATTCGGCAGGACGTCTTCCCCGAGCAACAGCGCATCAGGCTGCGGTCGCTGTCGGACGCGATGCTGACCCTCTCCATCGGCGGATCGAGCGGGCCCCATGCCAGCTTCAGCATCGATGGCGGCGTCGCCGGGGTGCTGTGGCTGATGAGCCGCCAATAAGCGCCGCTGACCGGTAAATTGGCGCATTGGCGGAGAGGGTGGGATTCGAACCCACGGTGAGCTTGCACCCACGGCGGTTTTCAAGACCGCTGCCTTAAACCACTCGGCCACCTCTCCGCGCGATTTGCGCCTAGAGCAGTCACGATCATTTGTGCAAGCCTTGCGACTATAGGGGTTCATGTCGCCGGGTCGCTGTGCCAAAGTCCGGGGATGCCGGGATTTTGGAAAGCATCGCCAGGAATAGCGCGTTTCGCGGTGGCAGTGGCGGCGTGCCTTGCGCTCGGCACGTCGGCCGGGGCGCAGGATGAGGCCGGCTTCCAGAGCTATCTCGCCACGCTGCGAACGCAGGCGGAGGCGGAGGGCGTCTCGCGCGCGACACTCAATGCGGTCATGCCGACGCTGACGCTCAACACGCGGGTGATCGAGCTCGACCGTGCCCAGCCGGGCGGCGACCCCAATGCCGCGCCGCCGCCCTACGCACCCTATCGGATGCAGCATGTCGATGCGGCGCGGATCAGCCGGGGGCGGCAGGCCTATCAGGCGCAGCGCTGGCGGTTGCAGAAGATCGAGCAGCAGACGGGCGTGCCCGAATCGATCATGGTCGCGATCTGGGGCAACGAGACCAATTACGGCAAGGTGATGGGCGGCTTCGATCTGCCCCGCGCGCTTGCCACCCTTGCCTATGAGGGCCGGCGGCGCGACCTGTTCGCCGATGAGTTCATCGCCTCGCTCAAGATGATGGATCGGGGGGTTTCGCGGTCGCAGCTGGTTGGCAGCTGGGCGGGGGCGACGGGCGGGCCGCAATTCCTGCCCTCCATCTATCTGCGCCTCGCCCGCGACGGTGACGGCGATGGCCGCGCCGATATCTGGTCGAGCGAAGCGGATACGCTTGCCTCGATCGGGGCCTATTTCGCCAATGCCGGCTGGCGGCCGGGCCAGCCCTGGGGCCTGGCGGTGAATGTGCCGACAGGCTTCGATCGCAGCCAGATCACCAACCGGACACTCTCGCCGCGCTGTCCCAGGGTGTTCGCAAGGCACAGCGGCTGGAAGACCATGGCTGAATGGCGCGCCCTGGGCCTGGTGCCGCAATCGCGTCGCTGGCCGGGCGACGATGTGCTGGCGACGCTGCTCGAGCCCGATGGCCAGGGCAGGACCGCCTTTCTGCTGACTGGCAATTACCGGGTGATCCTCGATTATAACTGCTCCAATTTCTACGCGCTTTCGGTGGGATTGCTGGCCGATGCGGTTGAACAATAAGGTGCTGGCGTTCGCAGTGTTGCTTGCGGGATGCGGCGGCGGACACGCTTATGCGGAAGCCCCTTTCACCGCGCTTCAGCCGATCGACGCGCAGCGGCAATTGGCAGGATCCGCCAACGGGCCGATGATCCGCGGCATTGAATCGCTGCGCGCGCAGATGCGCGTCTCATCGATCGATCAGGATGCGCCCGCCGATCTGCCCCAGGGCTCGGGCCCGCGCGGGACGTCGGGGGAGCTGCGCTACGACACGGTCGGCTATGCGAGCGTCCGGAATGATCGCCCGACCGGCGCTTTTGCGGCGGCGACGATCACGATTGCCCATGCGACACTCCCGGTTGGCAGCTTTGTCGAACTGACGTCGCTCGACAGTGGGCGGACGATCGTGGCGTTGGTTGGCGCCCAGAGCTATGACGGGGCTGCCTTCACGCTTTCACCCGGCGCGGCGCAATTGCTCGGTATCGGCGATCGCGCGGCGTTGCGGGTGCGGCTTGTCACCCCGTCCGGCCCTGACCAGATGGCGCTGCGATCGGGCAGCTCGGCCTCGCCACGGATCGACGCGCCCGACGGCCTGTTAAGGGCGCTGCGCAAACGCCTGCCCGACAATGCGGTAGCGGCACCGCCGCCGCGACGCATGCCGCCGGTGACGCGACGCCCGCCGGTTCCAGCGCCTCAGCCCGGCGCACGCTACACACCGCCGGAGACCGCACAGGCCGCGCCGTCGCGCGGTGGCTTCATCGTCCAGGTCGCCGCTTTTTCGGCGCGTGAGCGAGCGCAGATCGCCGCGCGCCAGGTCGGCGGCAGGATCGTCGTCGCGGGGAGCGTGTTCCGCGTCCAGATCGGCCCGTTCCCTGACGCCGCCAGCGCCAAGCGGGCGCGTGACGAGGCCGCCCGGCACGGCTATGGCGATGCCCGTGTGATCCATATCGAGTAACCCTTAAGCGTACGGATTCGTGACATGAAGAAACTCCTCGCCGCCTCCGCCCTAGCGATCGTCGCGTCATGGCCCGCCGCCGCCGCGGCGCCAGATTTCCAGACGCCGGCGCCGATCGCCTATATGATCGACATGTCCTCGGGCGCGGTGCTCTACTCGAAGGACCCGGATCGCCGCATGCCGCCCGCCTCGATGGCGAAGATGATGACGGTCTATGTCGCATTCGGCCTGCTCAAGAGCGGGCAGATCAAGGCGAACCAGCTGTTCGACGTGCGGCCCGAGACCTGGCAGCAATGGCATGGCCCCAAAGCGGGTTCGACGATGTTCCTCTCAACCGGTGAGAAGGTGAGCGTCGACAATCTGTTGAAGGGCATCGTCACGCTTTCGGGCAATGACGCCTGTGTCGTGCTCGCCGAGGGCATCTCCGGCACCGAGCAGGGCTTTGCCAGCCAGATGAATCAGCAGGCGGCGAAGATCGGCCTGACCAACAGCCATTTCGGCAATTCGAACGGTTGGCCCGACAATGGCGTGACCTTTGTGACGGCCCGCGATCTCGCCAAGCTCGCTGAGGCGACGATCCGCGACTATCCGGACCTCTACAAGCGCTATTATTCGCTGCCGAACTTCACCTGGGGCAAGACGCTAGGTGCGGGGCAGGACATCACCCAGGCGAATCGCGATCCCCTGCTTGGCCATGTCGCGGGCGCCGATGGCCTCAAGACCGGGCATACCGATGAGGCCGGTTACGGCTTTACCGGCTCGGCGATCCAGAATGGCCGTCGGCTGGTGATGGTGGTGGCAGGGCTCGACACCTATAATCACCGCGCCGAGGAATCGATCAAGTTCATGGACTGGGGCTTCCGCGCCTGGCAGGCCAAGCCGATCGTCTCCAAGGGCCGCAAGGTCGAGACGGCTGAGGTTCAGCTCGGCAGCGCGAACAGCGTCGGCCTGGTTGCGCCGAGCGACCTGACCGCGACCCTGCCGGCGGGCGCCGCGCCCGACCTGCAGCTTCGCGTCGTCTATAACGGCCCGATCAAGGCGCCGATCAAGGCCGGCCAGCATATCGCCGATCTCGAGGTGATCAGCCCTGACATGCCCAAGCAGATATTGCCGCTGGTCGCCGAGACCGATGTGGCCGAGGCCGGCTTTTTCGGGCGGGCATGGGCCGGGCTCAAGGGTCTGTTCGGCGGGTGATAGGCCGGTTCATCTCGCTCGAGGGCGGGGAGGGCGCCGGAAAATCGACTCAGGCAACCCGGCTGGCCGAAGCGCTGGCCGCGCGTGGCGTGGAGACGCTCGTCACGCGCGAACCCGGCGGGAGCGAGGGCGCCGAGGCGATCCGCGGGCTTCTGATGCAGGGCTCAGTCGCGCGCTGGAGCCCGCATAGCGAGGCGCTGCTGTTCGCCGCCGCCCGCGCCGACCATGTCGAGAAGCGCATCCGGCCAGCGATCGGCGCCGGGACCTGGGTGATCTGCGACCGCTTCATCGATAGCAGCCGCGCCTATCAGGGCGTGGCGGGCGGGATCGACGATGCGGCGGTGCTGGCGCTGCACGGCTTCGGTTCGCGCGGACTACTGCCCGACCGGACCTTCGTGCTCGAAGTGCCCGCCGACCAGGGCCGCGCGCGCGCCGAGATCCGTGACGGCGCCGCAGCCGACCGGTTCGCTGCGCGGGGCGATGATTTCCACGCCGACGTCGCCGCCGCCTTTCGTCGCTTTGCCGAGCACGAGCCGAAGCGGGTGCGGCTGATCGATGCCTCAGGATCGCCCGAGGCGGTGACGGGCAAATTGCTGGCTGAGCTGGCCGATCTGCTGCCATGAGCCTGCCGGTCGGCAATGAGACGGCGCACGCCGCCTTCGCGTCGGCGATGGAAAGCGGGGCGCTTCACCATGCCTGGCTGTTCGCCGGCCCCGAAGGCGTGGGCAAGGCGAGCTTCGCGCGAGCGGCGGCCCTGAGGCTGCTCGCCGAGGGCGCCTCGCCGGGCACGCTGCCGCCCGGGTTCGACGTTCCCGAGGGCAACACCCGGTCGCTGATCGCGGCCGGATCGCACCCCGATTACCGCGAGCTGACCCGCCAGCCCAAGGACGCCGACAAGCCGGGAGTGGATCTGGCGCGGAGCATCCCGATCGCGCAGGTCCGCGCGCTCCAGCCGCTGTTCATGACGACGCCCTCGATGTCGTCGCGCCGCGTGGTGCTGATCGATGCCATCGACGATCTCGAGCGGGGCGGCGCCAATGCCCTGCTCAAGAACCTCGAAGAACCGCCGGCGGGGACGATCTTCCTGCTGATCAGCCATGCGCCGGGCCGGCTCCTGCCAACGATCAGGTCGCGCTGCCGGCTGTTGCGGTTCGATCCGCTCGATGACGCGGCGATGACCGGCGTGCTGCGCGATGCCCTCCCCGAATGCGACGCAGCCGAGATCGCGGCGCTGGTGAAGGCGGGGCAGGGGTCCCCCGGCCGCGCGCTTGGCTTTGCCGGGCTGGAGCTCGCCAAGCTCGATGAGGCGATGGCGGCAATCGCCCGCGATGGCGATCCGGGCAACGCGCGGCGATCGAAGCTCGCCAAGCTGCTCGCGCCAAAGGCGGCACAGCCGCGCTACGAGGCGTTCCTGGACCGCGCGCCCGCCTTCATCGCCGCCGCCGCGCCGGCCCGCCAGGGGGAAAGGCTGCGGACTGCGCTCGACAGCTATGATGCCGCCCGATCGCTGGCGGCAAGCGCGCGAGGCCTGTCGCTGGATTCGCAGGCGACGGTGTACGAGATGGCCGGGCTGGTGGCCAAGCTGGGCGAGTAAGGGCGGCTGAACCGGTGATTGGGGGTGAGGCGCCGAGCTTTCCCTGTTCCTCCCTGTTATCGGGCGATTCCTCCCTGTTCTTTCCTTGTTCCTCCCTGTTCCTCCCTGTTATTTTCGTTTTTTCACCGCATTGTTGGGCCATTTTTCAATCTATATGCTTTATTGGTAATAGGTTGAGTAACTTTCCTGTCATCGGACACGAGCTCCATAACAGGGAGCGGCCCCTGATTAACAGGGAGCGTCCCCCTCCCTGTTCCGGCCGGAACAGGGAAAGATCAGGCGATCCTTTTCGGTCATGTCAAAGAGCGGACAGGGGCGCAGTGTCGTCCCGTTCGGCGCTACATTGCGACGGTCCGCGCTTTTGTTGAATCAAGTTCGCCGAAGCTGTCCGCGATGGCGCTAGCACCATGATTGCTGGCCATGCGGCAGGAAGCACTGCACATAGGCCTCGCCACTGTCTGGCCGGAGACTCCCTATGTGTTTTTCGGCCACCGCGAGCTTCACCGCCGCCGGCGTGCTCGGAACGATCGGGGTCGCGACGCTCCGCCATGTCCGCGAACCTCGGTCGCTGCTCTTCGCCTCAGTGCCGATGCTGTTCGCCGTCCACCAATTCGCGGAAGGCATGGTCTGGCTTGGCCTCAACGGACAGATCGGGAAGATCGGGCTTGATCATTTCTCCTTCCTGTTCACGCTCTATGCCCAGGGAATCCTGCCCTTTCTGATGCCATTGGCAGTCGCGCTGATGGAGCCGCCCGGTTGGCGTCGTGCCGTCATCCTCGGCTTGACCGGCATCGGCGCGTTCGTGTGCCTGTGGGATGCCACCGGGCTGATCTTCTATCCGAGCCGTGTCTTTATCGACCATCATTCAGTCGCATACCGCAATCCGCTGACCGCCAGCTTGCCTGTATCCCTGCTGTTCATTCTCGCCACCTGCGGTGCCCTGATCCTGTCGTCGCACCGCGTCGTCCGGGCCTATGGGGTGCTGAACGTCATCGGCTTGTCGGTCGTGGAACTGGTCAAGGCCTATGCCTTCGCGTCGGTCTGGTGCTTTTACGCCGCGGCCCTGAGCATCATGATCTACTGGCAGTTCAGCCGCCGGACCCTCGATGTCGAGGCGCCCAACGGCACGGCCCCGATCCGCAGATCGTTTCTCTTTCCGTGGCTACGCTGGAATCGCGACGTGGTGGGAAGACCGGGCTGAACCTGTATCGGCTCACCCCGGCCGACGCACCAGCCGCGCCAGCTCGGCCAGGCTGGGCCGCCCACCGCCCGACAACAGGCTGGCACGGAAAATCCGTCCGAGCGCCACGATCTCGATAACGATGAAGAGCAGCAGGGTCGCCCCCGACCCGAGCATTTCCCAGGTCGGTATTCCCGCGCCGAGCCGTGCCAGCACCGCGAAGGGGGTGTAGAGCGGGATCCAGGTCAGTGCCTCGATGATCGGCCCGCCAGTATCGCGCAGCACGGCCTGGACCAGCAGCGTCACCGGCAGCATGATCACCAGCAGCACCGGGGTCAGGAAGCCTTGTGCCTCGCGCATCGAATCGCTCATCACGCCGATCACCAGGAAGATCATCGACACCATCAGATAACCGGCAACGAAGAAGAACAGGATCGCAGCGATGCTCCCCGGCGTCGAGACCGGTTCGAGCGCCGGCCTGATCAGGTCGGCAATCGCGCCGTGAGTGGCAAAGGCGGCGAACAGCCCGCATATGACCCAGGTCGCGATCATCGACAGGCCAATCCCCACCGTGCCGACCAGCTTGCCGTACATCAGCTCATTCGGGGTGATGCAGGCGAGCACGGTTTCGATCAGCTTGTTGCTGCGCTCCTCGATCGCCCCCTGCAGCATCCAGCTGCCCGACAGGACCAGCGACATCAGCAGGATATAGGCGCTGATCAGCGGCAGGATCGAGCGGATCACCACACGTTCGCGCCCGCTACCTTCCGGCGGCGTCGTCACGCCGATCGCCGGGGCAAGCGACGCGGCCGCCGCCGCGGTCGGGCCGGCGACGCCATTGGCGAGCAGATAGCGGGTGCGAAGCTGGCTGGTCAGCACGCTCTGTAGGGTTGCGACAAAGGATGCCCGCGGCACGCCGTTCGCCCAGAGCCGCGCCACCGGGGAAGCGCCGAAATCCCGAGGGATCAGAACCACATAGTCGATCGGCTTGTGGCCTGATTTGTCGGCGGGGCGCAGCAAGGGCGCAAGCACCCGGTCCATCGCGCCCCTCGGCGCGGCGGCGATCGCTGCCGGCGTTTCGACAACCCGATATTCCCGGGGAGGGGCCTCGAACGCATCGGCGTCGGACTTCGAGATACGGGCGATCTGCGCGATAGCGGCCTTCTGCCCGCCCGTGGCGATGAATGCCGCCACATCGGCGTCGCTGTACCAGCGGCCCTTGCTGACCCAAAGCGCGTCGGGTGCGGCGCGCCTCAGATCATGACGATCGACATAGTGCGACAGCGCATTCATCATCTGGCGCTGGTAATCGATCTCGAGCCGGTGCCTGATCGCGGAGCCGACCTGGCCGCCCGATTGATCGACCAGCATGACGGTTTCGCCATGCGACTTATCGGCAAAGCGCGACAGCAGCGGCCCGGCGGCCAGGGCGAGCGGGATGATCAGCAAGGTCAGCCAGAAGCTGCGGGTGTTGGCGATCTGGCGATATTCGCGCGCGGCGACGAGCAGGATGTGCCTGATCATGGCCGTGTCTCCGCGCCGCCGACAATGTGCAGGAAAACATCGTGCATGCTCGCCCGGCGCTGTTCGAAACGGCGGAGTGGAAAGCCGCTCGCGGTGCACAGCTCAAGCAATCGGCCCGGGTCTCCACCGGGATCGAGCCTGACGTCCCAATCGTGCCAGCCATCTTCCCGCGCGCCGATCTCCCGCGCCTCGGCCACGCCTTCCAGCGTCGCCGGCGATCGGCTCGCGGTAAGCGTCAGCTGGACGGGAAGGGCGGCGCGTGCCTCGTCCTGCGTGCCCTCGAACTGTTTGCGCCCGCGCGCGAGGAACAGCAGACGATCACACAGCCGCTCGGCATGCTGCATCACGTGGGTGGAGAAGACGACCGCCGCGCCCTCGCGAGCGGCGCTCAGGATCACCTCCTCGAGCAACCCCTGATTGACTGGGTCGAGGCCCGAAAAGGGTTCGTCGAGCAGGAGCAGCTTCGGCGTGTTGACGATGGCTGTCGCGAGCTGGACCTTCTGTGCCATGCCCTTGGAGAGCTTTTCGACAGAGGTCCGCGCGAAGCCGGCAAGGCCGAACCGATCGAGCAGCGCCAGCCCGTCGCGCCGCGCGGTGCCGGCGGCCATGCCTTTCAGCCGCCCGAAATAGACGATGGTGTCGATCGCGGTCATCGACCGGTACAGGCCGCGTTCTTCGGGCAGGAAGCCCAGATCCGGGCTCGCCGAGCGCCCCGGCGGACGGCCCATCACTGATATGGTGCCCGCATCGGGCCGCAGGATATCGAGCACCATGCGCAGCGACGTGGTCTTGCCCGCGCCGTTCCCGCCGAGAAAGCCGAACACCTCGCCGGGTGCGACGGCGAAGCTCAGATCGTCGACCGCGGTAAAGTCGCCGAAGCGCTTGACGACGCCTGTGAGCTTCAGCGCTTCCATGCGATTCCTTCCCGATATGCAAAGAGATATAGCGGGGTGCGAGACCCTTCCACAACCGGGGCATGATCAACCCTGTCGGCCCCGTTAACCCTATTCGCCTCCCAATGCATAAACCCCAACTGTGGCAGGGCGGTGCGAGTTGGGGGACGGCATCATGCTTCACACTATCCTGGGTTTCGGTGGCCGGCTGGGTCGGCTTGAATTTTTCCTCGCCTGTGTGGGGCTCGGATTCCTGGTGATGTTGCTCGTCCTCGCGCTGTTCGCGGGTTTCGCGCCGCATATCGAAAGAGGCGCAAAGCTGTCCTTGCCGACGGGCCTCATAGCGATGTTGTACGTAATCGTCCTGCCAATCTATCTCTGGTTCGGGCTCGCCTTGCAGGCCAAGCGCTTCCGGGACATGGGTTGGAATCCGCTCTATGTCATGCCCGGTTCGATCGCCGGGTTCACGATCATGTCGCTCCTATCCCCCTTCGTGCCCGGGCTGGCGCTGCTCAACGTGGTGCTCAACCTCCTGCTGGGCCTTTGCCTGCTGTTCTGGCCAAGCCAGCCGGCGGGCGATGGCGACTGGTATGGCGGCTCCCATTATGATGGTCCGGCCGATCGCCGGCCTGAGATTGATCGTACGCCGGCCTCCACATCTCGCCGTCCCGCCACGGTGCGCACCTCCGCCCCGCCTCCTGCATTTTCGCCTGCGCCTTCGGGGTTCGGTCGCCGGGGGCTGTAAGTCGCCCCCCGACATTGGCGAATCCCAAACATTCGTCCCGCGCGCGGCGCGGTCTGGCGACACCCGTTGCTGCAGTGCGGTAGATTGAGGAACTCCGCCTGCGCGATCGGGTTGATCGTTGACCCATTAAGCGGAGGATTAATATGCATTTCAAACTCTTGTCCGTCGCCATTGCCGGCGGCGCGCTGGCGATTGCGCTCCCGGCCGCGGCCCAGTCTACTCCAGCCGCGCAGACGACCCCGAGCACGACGACACTCCCCCCAAGCACGGCCCCGAGCCCGGCCACGCCGGACACGGCGACAACCGCCACCACCACCACGACAACGGACGCTTCGACACCGGCGCCGGACGCCTCGGCCAGTACCACGGCGACGACGCCTGATACGTCAGCAACGACATCGACCACCACGACGACCAAGACCAAGAAGAAGCATAAATCGGAGTGATCCGATGTGAGGGCGGCGCCTGGAATTCCAGGCGCCGCCTTTTTTTGCCTTGCCTGGTGTCCCTTATCGCTTCCCCGGCGCAGGCCGGGGAAGAGAAGAAGGGGGCGTTCTCCCCTATAAACTCGGGTCGATCAGATATTTTTCGCCCGTCGTCTTGCGCTGATACGCGGCGACGATGTCCGGCTTGAGCGCGTCCGCCAGGCTGATTGTCGCGGTATAGTGGCTGGCGAAGGTCGTGGTCAGCTCGTCGACGACACGCTGGCGCATGCGGGCATTTACCTCAGGGCCGGCCTTCACCAGAAATGGTGTCAGCAGCCAGCCGCCGACACTCCAGGTCAGGCCGAAGCTGCGATCGAGCAGGGTCGGGCCGAAATCCAGGGCGCCATAGATATAGACCTGCTTGAAAACGCTTGAGCCGTAGCGGCTATAGCTCGCCGCGTTGCGGTTGGCGGCGACTTCAATTGCGCTTAGAATCTGGCTGGCGAGCTTGCCGCCGCCGATCGCGTCGAAGCCGATGGTCGCGCCCGTCTCGGCGATGGCGTCAGTGAGAGCCGCCATGAAATCGGACGCTGTACTGTCGACGATATAGGTCGCACCGATTGCGCGCAGGATCGCGGCCTGTTCGGCGCTGCGGACGATGTTCACCAGCGGAATGCCGTCAGCGAGACAGATCCTGTTGAGCATCTGGCCGAGGTTGGAGGCGGCGGCGGTGTGGACGATCGCCTTGTGGCCCTCGGCCTTCATCGTCTCGGTAAAGGCGAGCGCGGTGAGCGGGTTGACGAACATCGAGGCGCCATCCGCCGCGGTCGCGCCTTCGGGCAGCGGGATGCAATCGCTCAGCCGGAGCTTGCGATATTGGGTGTACATCGCGCCGCCGATCATCCCGACCTTGCGGCCGAGCAGATGCGCCGCGTTCTCGCCCGCCTGCACCACCGTGCCGGCACCTTCATTGCCGACCGGCATCGACTGATCGAGCCGTGCTGCCAGCATCGCCATGCGCTGTGGCGGAATGCTCGCGGTGAGGGTCGGGCGATCGGACGTGCCGCCGGCCAGCATGCTCAAGAGGTCGGCCGGGCCGAGCAGCAAGCCGAGATCCGACGGGTTGATCGGCGAGGCCTCGACCCGGACGATCACTTCGTCGGGGCCCGGCGCGTCAAGCGTGACGTCAACCAGGTCCAGCTTCAGGCTGCCGTCCGTCACCGTCGATCGCAATTCCAGCCCGGTCAGTGCCCCCGTCTCTGCTCCACTCATCATCGCTCTCCTATGGTGTTTGCGATTGTCTGGGCCGGTGAGTGGTGGCTGGTCAACCGTCCCTGCTTGCGATCCGCACTGCGGGGCGCAATAAGTTGCGCTACCGTTTCGATTCCCGGGGAAATCGCCATGGACAACTCCATCACGCGTCGTGTCGCGCTCGGCGTCGCTGCGAGCCTTGCGCTTGCCACCGCAGCGGGTGCGCTTGCCGAGACCATTACCATCAGCGGCCGTTTTCCGGCGCAGAACCGCGAGGCGAGCTATCTGCGGAAGCTCGCGATCGACCGGTTCGGCGGCCGCGATGGCGAGCAGCTCGCCAATGCGATCACCAGCGCGCTTGGCCAGGCGAGCAACGGCAGCGGCCCGCATTTCACCCTTCTCGGCGGCGGCGGGGTCGGGCCGGCGCGCGCTCAGGGCACCCTCAGCGGATCGGCCAATTCGGATTGGGAGGAACACAGGGTCCAGCTTACCCGCAACCGGTGCGTCGAGCGCGCCGCGCCGAAAGAAGGCGAGCGGGAAGGGGAGTGCACCAAGAAGGCCGATGTGCCGATGCCCTGCACCGAGCGGACGACCAGCCTGACCGCATCGCTGCGCATCGTGCGGATCGCGGATGGCGCGATCGTCTACAGCGCGAACAAGCCGCGCAGCGAGACGGTGAGCTGGTGCCCCGGCGAAAGCCCGCCCAGCACCGCCGAGGCGACGATCGCGGGCATGATCTCGGGCATTGCGGGCGAGGTGCGCGGTGAGATCGCGCCGCACGGCGACACCTATCGCATCCGCTTTCGTGAGGACCGGGCCGGCCTGTCGAAGGAAATAGGCGCGCGGTTCAAGGACATAGTGAAGCTGTCGCAGCGCGACGTCGTGGCGGCATGCACTGCCTGGGGGGAGATCGACCGCGCACAGCCCGGGCAGCTTTCGACCATCTTCAATCTCGGACTCTGCGCCGAACAGCGTGGGGATTATCCGGGCGCGCTCGCTTTGTACGAGCGCGCAGGCGCGATGAAGCGGGCTGACGATATCAACACAGCGATCGGACGGGCCCAGGCGCTGATCGCCGGTGCCGAAGACGAGGCGCGATTCAGGTCAAGACGCTAACACGCAGCGCCGGTTCCTGTCTCGAACGGGATAGTACGAGGGCGCTTTGTCGGGTTCCGTTAACCCTTGCCACGGTATCCGGAAGGGGATGGACAGGCGCCAGGAATTCAGGCCGGCCGACCGGCGTTTCCTCGATCGTTTTCGACCCGCCGCGCCGTTGCCCGATGCCGTATATCGCGAGCTGGTCGATATGCTGTTCAGCATGGCGATCCCGGTCATCTATATGGGCGGCGTCTTTGTCGGGGTGACCGCGCTGGTCGCCTGGGAGTGGCACGACCCGGTCGTTATCGCCCTGTCGGCGCTTGGCGCGGTTGTGACTATCCTTCGCCTGCTCGTGATCCGAGGCTATCGGCGCCGCAACCTGGCTGACAGCGACCTCGCTGGCGTCAGGCTGTGGGAGCGGCGCTATGCGATCGGCAATTATGCCTTTGCGCTGCTGCTCGGCGTGTTCAACGCGCGGATGCTGATGTTCCACTATCCGCTGGTGCACATGATCGCGGTGAGCCTCGTGTTCGGCTTCGGCGCCGGGGTAGTGGCGCGAATCTCGATCCGGCCGGTGATCTGCGTAACGAGCCTGTTGCTGGCGGTGGTGCCGACCGTGATCGGCCTCGGGCTGCATGCGCTGACGGACAATGGCGGCCTGCTCCACGCCGAGTTCTTCACGATCGAGGCGCTGCTGGTGGCGACCACCGCGCTTCTCAGCCTGCACAGCCTCGACCATCTCTATCGCACCATGGTTGCGCACCTCACCGCCGAGCATGACATGAGTTCCCTGGCACGGCGCGACGCGCTCACCAGTTTGCCGAACCGGCTGTGGCTGCGCGAGGCGTTCCAGCGCGACTTCGCCGCCCTGGCGAAGACCGATTGTCATCTGGCTGTCCATTTCCTCGACCTCGATGGCTTCAAGGCAGTTAATGACGTGCATGGCCACCCCGCCGGCGACGCAGTGCTGCGCGAGGTTGCGAACCGGTTGCTGGCGACGGTGCGTGCCGAGGATACCGTGTCGCGGCTCGGTGGCGACGAGTTCGTCATACTCCAGACCATGATCGCGCAGGACAGCGAGGCTGAGATGCTAGCGCGGCGGATCATCAAGAAGCTGAGCCTGCCCTATCTTTTCGAGGGCAAGGAATTGCGGATCTCGGTGAGCGTCGGGATCGCAATCGCGCCGCAGGATGGAGCGGACCTGGAACGCCTCATCACCTGCGCCGACACCGGGCTTTACCGCGCCAAGGGGCGCGGCAAGGGGCAATTGTTCTTCTATGCGGGCGAGGCACCGGAGAGCGCGAAACAGACGGTCGGGCAGGCGGTCGGATAGAGCGCTTCCCGGCCGCGTATCCGGCGTGTACGATCTTGGGCGATGAAAGCGCTGGTCGATCCCGATAATGTCCTGGGGCACGGCCTCGCGACAATCCGCACCCAGTTTCAGGTGCCCGCATCCTTTCCCGCCGAGGTCCTCGCCGCCGCCGATGCCGCGGCGAAGCGCGCGCCGACAGCGCATGTCGATCGCACCGACTGGCCATTCGTCACGCTCGATCCGGCCAGCTCGACGGATCTCGACCAGGCCTTCACCATCGATCGCAGCGGCGACGATCTGTTGTTGCATTATGCCATCGCCGATGTGGCGTGGTTCGTCGACGATGGCGGCACAATCGATGCTGAGGCATGGCGTCGTGGGACGACCCTGTACCTGCCAGACGGCAAGGCGGGGCTCTATCCGCCCGCGCTGAGCGAGGCTGCGGCCAGCCTTTTGCCGGATGGGCCACGCCCCGCGGTGATCTTCACGGTACGGGTGGCCCCAGACGGTGGCGTCAGGCTCGAGGGCGCCGAACGGGCAGTCATCCGCAGTATCGCCAAGCTCGCCTATGACAGCGTCCGTGACAGCGATCTGCCGGCCGGCTTTGCCGATCTCGCCGACCGCATCCAGGCTGCCGAGGACCGGCGCGGTGCGGCGCGGGTCGATCCGCCCCAGCAGGAAGTGGATGCCGTCAGCGGCGGCGGCTATCAGCTCGCATTTAGCCCGCGGCTGCAGTCGGAGGATCGTAACGCCGCCCTCTCGCTGGCGACCAACCTCGCCATCGCCGATGCGCTCGAGGCGCACCACACTGGGCTGTTCCGGGTCATGGCGTCACCTGACGCGCATGCCGTGCAGCGACTGCGACACACTGCGCGTGCCTTTGGGCTGACATGGCCGGATAGCGAGACGCTCGAAGCCTATGCGCGCACGCTCGATGCGACCAAGCCCAAACAGGCGGCCTTCATGCTTGCGATCCGGCGGGCGGGACAGGGTGCGTCCTATGTCCCCTGGCGCGAGGGCGTCGTGCCCTGGCACGCGGCGATGGCGGCGACCTATGCCCATGCCACCGCACCACTGCGCCGCCTGGCTGACCGCTATGTGGTGCGTGCGACCTTGGCGATCGCCAATGGCCAGCCAGTGCCTGACGTCGTGACGTCCGCCTTTGCGCAATTGCCCAAGGTGATGGCGCACGCCGATAGCCTGGGCGGGCAGATCGACCGGGCAGTGATCGATCTGGCCGAGGCGGTGATGCTGAAGGACAGCATCGGGCAGATCGTCCCGGCGGTCGTCACTGACGTCGATGAGCGCGGCGCGCGGATGCAGTTGCGCGACCTGCCCGTCGTGGCGCGCGTAGATGCACATGGCGTCGCGCCGGGCGATATCGTGCAGGTCAGGCTGATCGCGGTCGATCCTACGCAGAGAAGCATAAGTTTTCAGCGGATTAGTTGAGTCTGTTCCCAGACTTTATGAAGTCGACAAAGGCACGCAGCGGCGCCGGCACATGGCGGCGGCCGGGATAATAGAGGAACGGGCCCGAAAAGGGCTGCCACCAGGATTCGAGCACCGGCTCCAGCGCGCCGCTGTCGAGGTGCGGGCGCAACCACTCCTCGAACAGGTAAATGATGCCGAGGCCGTCGATCGCAGCGCTGACCTTGAGATCGGCACCCGCGCCGCTGCGCACCGTCAGCGGCCCGGCGGGATCGACCTTCACCACTTCGCCATCGCGCTCGAACTCCCAGCTTGGCGTCATGCCACTGGCGAAGCGAATGCTGAGACAGGCATGGCCCAGCAGCTCGCGCGGGTGTTGCGGGCGGCCGTGCAGATCGAGATAGGCAGGCGAGGCGGCAGTGGCGAAGCGCTGGATGCGCGGGCCGATCGGCACTGCGATCATGTCCTGTTCGAGCCGCTCGTCATAGCGAATGCCCGCATCACAGCCTGCTGCGAGTATATCGACGAAACTGTCCTCGACCGTCACTTCGAGTTTGATGTCGGGATAGGCCTTCAGGAAGGGTGGTACGATGGCGGGCAGCACGAGGCGCGACACCGCGCCGGGCACGTTGAGCTTGAGCGTACCGGTCGGCCGGTCGCGGAAGTCATTGACCACATCAAGCGCCGCCTCCAGCTCGCCGAGTACGGGCACCAGACGTTCGAGCAGCCGCGCGCCCGCCTCGGTCGTGGCGACGCTGCGGGTGGTGCGGTTGAGCAGTCGAACCCCGAGCCTTGCCTCGAGCCGCCGCACCGCCTCGCTCAGGCCCGACGCGGACGTGCGGCTTGCTCGCGCCCCCTCGCGAAAACCGCCGGCACGGGCAACCGCGACAAAAGCGGCGAGATCGTCGAGTTCCATCTTCATTGTACGTATTCCAGCACGGTGCGTGCCGATTAACACGGCTTATCGCGCGATACCAGCGCCGCCATATCCGCGTCTCGTCACAGGAGACAGATCATGACCGATATCGCAGCAGCCGGAGCCTTCATGCTCGGCACGCATCAGGTGAACCGCCTCGGCTATGGCGCGATGCAGCTCGCCGGGCCGGGCGTATTCGGGCCGCCCCGCGACCATGACGCCGCGATCGCCGTGCTGCGCGCGGCGGTGGCGGCCGGGGTCGACCATATCGACACAAGCGACTTTTACGGCCCGCATATCACCAACCAGCTGATCCGCGAGGCGCTCCACCCGTACCCTGAGGATCTGGTGATCGTGACCAAGGTCGGCGCCCGGCGCGGCGAGGATGCCTCATGGCTTCCGGCGCTCAG
>Ga0307508_10002972_pt1 | contig 17504 bp, 13 predicted proteins | sample 9_EM_MG_FD_203089 | JGI IMG/M metagenome (GOLD analysis project Ga0307508, IMG submission 203089) | Populus trichocarpa ectomycorrhiza microbial communities from riparian zone in the Pacific Northwest, United States - 9_EM | ecosystem: Host-associated > Plants > Roots > Unclassified | place... | reverse complement strand
CCGAACAGTTGATGCCCAGGTCGACCAGCACCCACTCGAAGCGGGTGCCGGCCAGGATCGCGACCCGGTCCTCGAGCCCGACGCCCAGCTCGTGCAGCCCGGCGGCGATCGCCTTGGCCCGCTCGGCCACCTGGGCCCAGGTGAACCACACCATGCCGGTGTCGTCGGCGTTGGGCACGGCGAACGCCTGACCGTTCGGAGTCGCCGCCACGCGCTTCAAGAACATGTCGGGGATCGAGCGGTAGGGAACGTCGAGTGCCATCGGGCGCCGCCTTCTGAGCCTTGGCTTAAGGGGGATGAAACCTTCGTGTTACCGGAGAGTATTGCGGGTGCGGCAGAAGGGCTAGTGGCGCCCTCGGCATCCGATCCTATCCACCACTCCGGGTTCCCGGTGGTCCACCGCCCCGCCAAGCCGGCGGAGCTAGGCTTCGCGGGGAGCGACCCTGACCGGCTCGACGTGCCAGATCCGCTCGATATAGTCGCGAACCGTCCGATCCGCGGAGAAAAATCCACTACGGGCCGTATTCAGGATCGACATCCGGGTCCAGCCCTCCTCGTCCCGCCACGCGGCGTCCACGGCGTCCTGGCAGTCGACGTACGCCCGGTAGTCGGCCAGCGTGAGGTACTCGTCGCGGCCGAGCAGCGACTCGGCCACCTCGCCGCCGGCGCCGCCGAACGCGCCCGAGGCGATCGCGTCGACCGCCCGGCGCAGCTCGTCGTCGCGCTCGTAGATCTCGCGCGGCCGGTAGTCGGCGGACCGCAGGGCCGCGGCCTCGGTCGCGTCGAGGCCGAAGAGGAAGAAGTTGTCCGCGCCGACCCGGTCCCGGATCTCGATGTTCGCGCCGTCCAGCGTGCCGATCGTGACCGCCCCGTTGAGCGCCAGCTTCATGTTGCCGGTCCCGGAAGCCTCCTTGCCGGCCATAGAGATCTGCTCGCTCAGATCGGCGGCCGGGATGATCGACTCGGCCAGGCTGATGTTGTAGTTCGGCGGGAAGACGACCTTCAGGTACGGCGTCACGGCCGGATCGGCGTCGACGGTCGCGGCCACCGCGTTGATCAGGCTGATGATCTGTTTGGCGGCCCGGTACGCGGGCGCCGCCTTCCCGGCGAACAGCACCGTACGCGGCGCCGGCGCGTACCCCGGGTCGCTCTTGATCCGGTGGTAGAGCGTGATCATGTGCAGCACCTTGAGCTGCTGCCGCTTGTATTCGTGGAACCGCTTGATCATCACGTCGGTGAGCGACGCCGGGTCGCCCAGAGCGAGGGCCGACTTGTTCTGCCGCTTGATCGAGCGCCACCGCTCGCGGAACGACGCGTCGTCGGCGAGCGGCTCGAGCCCGGCCAGCCGGTCGAGGTCGTCGATCCAGCCCTCGTCGCCGAGGCCCTCGGTGATCAGTTCGGCCAGGCGCGGGTTGGCCAGCCGGACGAAGCGCCGCGGCGAGACGCCGTTGGTGACGTTACGGAACCGCTCGGGCCACAGCTCGGCGAAGTCGCGCAGCGTCGTCTCGGCGAGCAGCTTGGAGTGCAGTTCGGCGACGCCGTTGACGGCCTGCGTGCCGACCACCGCGAGGTGCGCCATCCGGACCCGGCGCTCCGGCTCCTCCTGGATGATCGACATGCGGCGGATGCGATCGCCGCCGCCGAAGCGCTGCTCGACCTCGCGCAGGAAGGTGAAGTTGATCAGATAGATGATCTCCAGGTGGCGGGGGAGGAGCCGCTCGAGCATCCGCACCGGCCAGGTCTCCAGGGCCTCCGGCAGCAGGGTGTGGCAGGTGTACGCGAAGGTGCGCCGGGTGATCGACCAGGCCTGGTCCCAGTCCAGCTCGTACTCGTCGACCAGCAGGCGCATCAGCTCGGGGACGGCGAGCACCGGGTGCGTGTCGTTGAGCTGGATGACGGCCTTGTCGGCGAAGGTGTCCCAGCCTTCGTTGCGCAGGTGGAACCGCCGGACGATGTCCCGCAGCGAGCAGGAGACCAGGAAGTACTGCTGCTTGAGGCGCAGTTCCCGGCCCGACTCGGTGCTGTCGTCAGGGTAGAGCACCTTGCTGATCGTTTCGGCCCGGACCGCCTCGGCGACCGCCTCCGCGTACTGGCCGGCGGAGAATCGGCTCAGGTCGAATGAGGCCGTGCTGCCCCGGGCCCGCCACAGCCGGACGATGTTGACCGTGTCCGTGCCATGCCCGGGCACCAGCATGTGGCTGGGCTCGCCGAGCACGATCTCGCCGGGAGTCCACCTGCGTCGGACCGTCGAGCCCTCGACCGGCTCGGTGGCGCCGTAGAAGCCGACGGTCTGCCGGTCGTCGGTGCCCGGGAACTCCCACGGGTCGCCCTGGAACGCCCAGTCGTCCGGCTGCTCCACCTGCGCGCCGTCGACGAAGGTCTGCTTGAAGATGCCGAAGTCGTACCGGATGCCGTAGCCGACGGCCGGGATGTCCAGCGTCGCCATCGCGTCGAGCAGGCAGGCGGCGAGCCGTCCGAGGCCGCCGTTGCCGAGGCCGGGCTCGATGTCGAGCCGCTCGATCTCCTCGGGCGCGAACCCGAGCGACTTGAGCGCCTGGGCGGCGAGCTCCCCGGCGCCCGAATAGAGCAGGTTCTGCTCCAGCTGCGGCCCGAGCAGGTACTCTGCCGACAGGTAGTAGACCCACCGGGGATTCGTCGCGTAGTGCGCCGCCGCGGTCCGGGCCCGGCGCTCGGCCAGGCGGTCCCGCACGGTCAGGGCGAGAGTCTCGTACGCGTCCTGGGCGCTCGCCGACTCGACGGTCGTCCCGCGCCGGTAGTAGAGGTTGCTCAGCAGATCCTGCTCGAACCCGGCCGGAGTGCCGCCGAGCGGGCGTAGCCCGTTGCCGTTGCGAAGGTCCATGACCGGTGACTCTCTCGCCGCCAGGTTGCCGGCATCTGTCGTGCGTGGTTCGCTCAGGCTAAGACCAAGGCGCTACACGGCCTGTGTCACCTCCGCGAGCGGGCGCATCGTGCGGATCCCGGCGGCGAAGGTGGCGGTCAGCGCCGAGATCGCCACCGACCCGGCGAAGAAGAGCATGGCTGCCCGGCTGCCGAACGCGGTCACGAAGACGCCCGCCAGCACCGGGGCCGCCGCCGTCGCGGACATCGCGGCCAGGAAGATCACGCTGAGCACCCGGCCCTGCAGCCGGTCGGGCGTGATCGCCGCCTGGTAGCCGAAGAGGGCCGCGTTGCAGGCCGGGCCGAGGAAGACGGCGAGCGCTACCGGGACCGCCGCGGCCAGGCTGGCCGCGAACAGCGCGCTGACCACCAGCACGGCGGTCGCGGCCCAGCAGATGAAGCGGATCAGCCGGGTGAACGGCAGCCACCGCTGCAGCGCCGGCGCGACCAGCGCCCCGGCCAGGCCGCCGGCCCCGACGATCGTCTCGGTCAGGCCGATCACGCCGGGCGCCACCCGGTGGCGCTGCAGCGTGACGATGATCGTGAAGATGGTGCCGTTCAGCGCGAAGTTCAGCGGCGCCGCGATGGTCAGCACGGCCCGCAGGAAGCTGTTGCGGAAGACGAACCGCAGCCCTTCCAGCAGCGCGGCGGCGTGACCCGCGGGCGGCTCGGCCCGCTCGGCCTGTAGCGGCTTGCGGATCAGCCCGATCCCGGCCAGCGAGGCCAGGTAGGAGATCGCGTTGCCGAGAAACGGCAGCCCGGGGGCGAGCCCGAAGAGCAGGCCGCCGAGCGGCGGGCCGGCCAGCGAGGTTCCGTAGCTGCGAGCCTCGTTGCGGGCGACCGCGTCGGGCAGTTGCGCGGCGGGGACGATGCTGCGTAGGGCAGCGAGCTCGGCGGTGTTGAACAGCGTGTCGCAGATCGCGTCGACCACCACCACGACGATGATCACCGCGAGGCCGGCGCGGTGTGCGGCCACCGCGCCGGCCAGTCCGGCGGCCGTGACCAGTCGGATCGCGTCGCAGGTCAGCATGGCGGTGCGCCGGTTGACCCGGTCGGCGAGCAGGCCGCCGGGCAGCCGGGCCAGCAGGCGGGCCACCTGCGCCACGGTGCCGACCACGCCGGCCTGCACCGCCGAGCCGGTCAGCGCCAGCACCAGCAGGGGCAGGGCCAGCTGCGCCACCGCGCCGCCCAGGCCGGACAGCGACTGGCTGGTCCACAGAAGGTTGAATTCCCGGTTGCGCCAGAGCGGGGTCACTCGTCGGTCCTGCCGTGCCGGAGGTCGCCCACGAGACGCAGAGTATTTACCGCTTACGATCTGTGCAATCGCGTAGCCGACCCATCAGGCGGCGAGCAGCGACACGCGTTTGCCGTCCGGACGTCGAACCACCATGGTCTTCTCCTGTCTCGTGCGGCCGGTTTCCCGGGAGATACCGCGGGCTCGTGGCCCGCGGATATCACCACGCCGGGTTGTCCGCTTGAGGTGAGCCTAAGCAACCTAGGCGGCGCCGACGGCATACCGAATGAGCCATACCAGCGTCCCGATCCCCGGAATGGGCGCCTTTCCCTTCGACGCCCGGGCGCCGGTCAGGCGCCGAGCCGGGCCGTGCGGACGCGCTCGGCGGCCTCGTCCGGGCCGTCGAGCCGGACCCGGGAGGCGCGCTGCCGGCCGGCCAGGAACAGCGCAAGCTCGCCGGCCGGACCCTCGACCGTGACCTGCGGGTTCGCGCCGACGTCGAAGGAGTCGAGGCCGGTCGCCCGGATCCTGACCGGCACGCCCAGGCTGCGCAGCGCCAGCCTGCCGGCCAGTCTCGTGGTGCGCCAGAGTGCCCGCTGGTGGTCCTCGGCCAGCTCGCGCGGCTCCCAGCCGGGGCGGCCCCGGCGGGCGTCCTCGTGGTGGATGAAGAACTCGGTGGTGTTGACCAGCTCGTCGGTGAGAGGGTTGCTGATCGGGCTCCACCACGGCGGCGTGCGCACCTCGCGCAGCAGCGTCTCGTAGGGCTGCGCCGCCTTGGCCAGGCGGACCCGTTCGCCGTGCCCGCGAAGCGGCGGGATCAGCATCCCCGCGGTCGCGTCGGGCCGCCTGTCCCGCACGATGAGATGCGCGGCCAGGTCCCGCGTGGTCCAGCCGGCGCACAGGGTCGGCTCGTCGGGACCCAGCCTGGCCAGCAGATCCGCGAGGGCGAGACGTTCACGGCGGGCGTAGTCGGTCACGTACGTGATCGTAGACACATGTGACGGGTATGAACGACCGCAATGGATTCGGCAGGATAGACGTGTAAGGCCGGGAGTCCCGGCGAACACTTACCAGTCAGGTAGGAATTTGAGCACCAGGTCCAGCCGCGACGTGCTGGGACGGGGACTGCGGGTGCTTGGGCAGGCGATACGCACCGAGCCGCGGCTGTTCCTCGTCGGCGCGATTGGCAGCAGCCTTTTCGGCCTGCTGGTCATCGCCAACTCGTACGTCGTCGGCGCCGTCATCGGCCATGTCGTCGTCCCCGCCTTCACCACCGGCCGAGCCGGCGCCGGCGAGCTCGCGCTGATCGCCGCCGCCTTCCTCGGGATCAGCGTGCTGCGGGTGGCCAGCATCTTCGGCCGCCGCCTCGGCGCCGGTTACATGCAGTTCCGGCTGCAGGCCCGCTACCGCCGCGCGGTCACTCGCCGTTACCTGTCGCTGCCGCCGTCCTGGCACCAGCAGCACGCCACCGGCAGCCTGCTGTCGAACGCGAACTCCGACGTCGAGGCCGCGTTCGTGCCGATCGCCCCGCTGCCGTTCGCGGTCGGCACGATCGTCATGATCCTCGCCGCGGTCCTCGCGCTCTTCCTCACCGACTGGGTCCTCGCCCTGGTCGGGGTCACGCTCTTCCCCACCCTGTTCGGCCTGAACGTCGTCTACTCCCGGTACATGTCGCCGCGGCAGATCCACGCCCAGCAGATGCGTGCCAAGGTCAGCGCGGTCGCGCACGAGAGCTTCGACGGCGCGCTGGTGGTCAAGACGATGGGCCGCGAGCAGGACGAGGCACGCCGGTTCGGGGTCTTCGTGAGCGAGCTGCGCGACGCGCTGATCTCGGTGGGCCGGCTGCGCGGCCTCTTCGACCCGGTGATGGACAGCCTGCCCAGCATCGGCACGCTCGCGGTGCTGCTGCTCGGCGCCTGGCGGCTGAGCTCCGGCGCGATCAGCGTGTCCGAGCTGGTCACGGTCTCGTTCCTGTTCACCGTGCTGGCCTTCCCGGTGCGGGCGATCGGCTGGGTGGTCGCCGAGCTGCCGCGCAGCGTCGCCGGGTGGGACCGGGTCCAGGCGGTACTGGCGGCCGGCGGCGACCTCGCCTACGGCGAGACCGCCCTGACCGGCGTCGGGCCCGCCGAGCTGCGTTTCGAGCACGTCGACTTCCGGTACGCGGACGGCGCCCCGCCCGAAAGCCTCGCCCCCGACCGGGCCGAGGGCGCTCTCGTTCTGCACGACGTGTCCTTCACGGTCCCGCCGGGCAAGACGGTGGCTCTGGTCGGCGCCACCGGCTCGGGCAAGTCGACGATCGCCGCGCTCGCCGTGCGCCTGGTCGACCCCGCTTCCGGCCGGGTCGCCTTCGACGGGGTGCCGCTGCCCGAGCTGTCCGAGGCGGCGCTGGCGGGCACGGCCGCGCTCGTGCCCCAGGTGCCGTTCGTCTTCGACGACACCGTGCTGGGCAACGTGTCGCTGGAGCGGGACGGCGTGGACGCGGCGGCGGCGTGGGCGGCCCTGCGGCTCGCGCAGGCCGACCGGTTCGTCGAGCACCTGCCCGAGGGCTTGGAGACCGCCGTCGGCGAGCGGGGCACGTCGCTCTCCGGCGGGCAGCGGCAGCGGGTGACGCTGGCCCGCGCCCTCGCCGGGCGGCCCCGGCTGCTCGTGCTCGACGACGCGACCAGCGCGGTCGACCCGCGGATCGAGGCGGCCATCCTGTCGTCGCTGCGCGGCCGGGAGGCGAGCGCCTCGATTCTGGTGGTGGCGTACCGGCGGGCGACGATCGCGCTCGCCGACGAGGTGGTCTTCCTGGAGCGGGGCAGGGTCGTCGCCATGGGCACGCACGCCGAGCTGCTGGCCTCCCAACCCGGCTACGTCGACCTGGTGACCGCGTACGAGATGGCCGAGGCCGAGCGGGCGCTCTCCGACGCGGTCGAGAAGGCCGAGGCCGAGGCCGCGCTGCTCGAAGCGCCGGAGAAGGACCCGGCGGAGGAAGACCCGGCGGAGAAGGACCAGGCGGAGAAGGACCAGGCGGAGATGGGTCAGGCGGAGAAGGACCGGGCCGATCAGGGTACGGCGGCGACGGGCCCGGCCGAGAAGGTGGATGCGTGACGACCGCGGAGGGCACGTTCGCGACGGTCCGGCGCGGGCTCGCGCTCTCGCCGGAGCTGCGGCCGGGGCTCGCGGGGACCATCGCGCTGGCCGTGGTGCAGATGGCCGGGCGGGTCGCCGTTCCGGTCGCGGTGCAGCAGGGCATCGACCACGGCGTGCGCGCGCCCGGCGGGCCCGACCTGGGCTTCGTCGCGGTCGTGGTGGCGCTCACCCTGGGCGCGCTGACGCTCTCCACCACGGCGGGTTACTTCATGACCCGCCGGCTGTTCACGGTCAGTGAGACGGCGCTCGGCGCGCTGCGGTCGCGGACCTTCCGGCACATCCACGACCTGTCGATGCTGCACCAGCAGGCCGAGCGCCGCGGCTCGATGGTGTCGCGGGTGACCAGCGACGTCGACCAGATCTCGCAGTTCCTGCAGACCGGCGGCGTGATCCTGCTGCTCTCCTCGGGCCAGCTGCTCGTGTCGACGGTGGTCATGGTCGCGTACTCGTGGCAGCTCGCCCTCGTCGTGCTGCTCGCCTTCGGCCCGGCCGTCGTGGTGATCCGCCTCTTCCAGAAGCGGCTCGCCGCCGTCTACGGCGCGGTCCGCGAGCGGACCGGCGTCATGCTCGGCGCGGTCGCGGAGAGCGTCGTGGGCGCCACGGTCATCCGGGCGTACGGCGTCTCCCGGCGCACCGAGCGCCGCCTGGACGCCTCGATCGAGCGGCTCCGCTCCGCGCAGCAGACGGCGCTGCGCGCCAGCGTGATCAGCTTCTCCAGCGGCGAGCTCGGCGCCGGCCTGGCCCTGGCCGCGGTCGTGATCGTCGGCGTGCTGCTCGGCGCGCACGGCGGCCTGACCGTCGGCACGCTCACCGCGTTCCTGTTCCTCGTGACGCTGTTCATCCAGCCGGTGCAGATCGCCACCGACGTGCTCAACGACGCGCAGAACGCGGTGGCCGGCTGGCGCCGGGTGCTCGACGTGCTGGACATCGACCCGGACGTCGCCGACCCCGACCGGGCCGGCGTGGCGCTGCCGCCCGGCCCGCTGTCGGTCCGCTTCGACGGCGTGTCGTTCCGCTACCCGGGCGGCCCGATCGTGCTGGCCGACGTCGACCTGAGCCTGGCCGCGCGCACCAAGGTCGCCGTCGTCGGGGAGACCGGCAGCGGGAAGACCACCTTCGCGAAGCTGCTCACCCGGCTGATGGACCCGGTCCAGGGCGAGGTGCTGCTCTCCGGCACGCCGCTGCGGTCGGTGCGGTTCTCGTCGCTGCGCTCGCGGGTGGTGATGGTGCCGCAGGACGGCTTCCTCTTCGACGCCACGATCGCCGAGAACGTCCGCTTCGCCGCGCCCGAGCTCACCGCCGACGACCTGCGGCTCGCCTTCGACGAGCTGGGCCTGGCCGACTGGGTCGCGGGGCTGCCGCACGGGCTGGACACGCCGGTCGGCGAGCGCGGCGAGGCGCTGAGTGTGGGGGAGCGGCAGCTGGTCGCGCTGGTACGGGCGTACGTCGCGGACCCCGACCTGCTGGTGCTGGACGAGGCGACCAGCGCCGTGGACCCGGCCACCGAGGTACGCCTGCAGCGTGCCCTCGACCTGGTGACCCGCGGTCGCACCACGGTGGCGATCGCGCACCGGCTCTCCACCGCGCAGGCCGCCGACGAGGTGATCGTCGTGGACGCGGGCCGCGTCGTGCAACGCGGCACGCATGCCGAACTGGTCGAGGACGAGGGCTCGATCTACGCCAAGCTGTACGCGAGCTGGCTGGAGCAGACCCGCTAATGCCATATAAATATCGAAATATGTAAGTAGTCTAGGTGATCTATCCCACGGGATAGGTGGGCGGTGGGCGCCCCCTCTGGACACGGCAACCACGCTGTTCGGAAGCTCACAGGTCCGCGTGGATGCACGCAGAGTGACAGCGTCGGGAAGACGGTAGTTCGATTTTTCTTCACAACTGGCGGGATGTGCCCACACCTGTCTGGTTGTGGGGCCCCGGCGAAGACTGTTTCCCGGGCGGGCGGCAGAGTCATCACGAATCCTTGGATCGCCTTGCGGAGCGGACGGTCGCCGGCACGCGGCGGCTCAGGCCCGGACGTCAGCCTCTCGATCGCGGGCCATCGCTTGGAATAGATCCTCTAGCCGACGGAGTTTCCTGCGGTCAGTCGGAGTCGGCGGCGGCGCCGGCGCGATGTTCGCTCGGCGAGGAACGCGGGTGTCGGCGGGATGCCCAGCGCCCGGGAGAGCTTGGCCTTGGGTCGGGAGTTGTTCGTGAAGTCTCCGGGAGAGTCACTTGCGCGCGAGGCGGGCGTTTGGGTTAGCCTCACCTTATTAAGGTAAGCCTAACCTATTGACCGGAGGCCCCTCCCGTGCAGCCCAGCCCCGCCGAGGTCGCCCGGACGATCGCCGCCGGCCACCTGCCCGCCTCGGCGTACGTCGCCTGCAGCCCGGGCCCGTTCCCGGTCCGCCACGTCACCGACCACGTCGGCCGCATCCTGCTGCTCTCACCCGAGCGCGGCGCCCTGTCCGCCGCGCTGCGCCCGGCGGACGGCGCTGCCTACGTCCGCCGCCGGCTGGGCCCGGCCGCACAGCCGGCGCAGGAGCCGCGCGTGGTCCGCGTCGACCGGTCCGGGCTGCTCGTGCGGCTCGACGACCGGGTGGCCCGGCTGGCCTTCTCCCGCCCGGTCACCGACCGCCAGGATCTGGCCAACCTGCTGCACCCGGCCCTCTGCCACCGGTGCGCCGGCTGATCGAGCGCCGGCTGATCGAGCGCCGGCTGATCGAGCGCCGGCTGATCGAGCGCCGGCTGATCGAGGGCCGGCTGATCGAGGGCCGGCTGATCAGGCGTCGGCGCTGGGGGCCAGCTTCGGGGGCAACGGCTCGGTGAGGAATCGCTGCACGTTCGGGCCGATGGCGGCGACCAGGGCCTCGGGGTCGGCGCTCGGCAGCGGCTCGAGCTTGAGCACGTAGCGGGCCGTGATCAGGCCGGCGATCTGGGTCGCCACCAGCGCCGAGCGGACCGGCGCCTCGACCGGGTCGAGGGCCAGCTCGGCGACGGCCTTGCGGAGTATCTGCGTGACCACGAACTCGCGCAGCAGCCGGGCCGTCCACTCGTTGCTCAGCGCCGAGCGGAACACCCCCAGCGCGGTCGTACCGGCCGGCGAGTCCCAGATGCTGAGCACGAGCCGCACCAGCCGCTCGCCGGCCTGGTCGCGCGGGCCGCGCAGCGCCTGCGGGATCAGCTCGCCGGGGTCGAACGGCGCATCCATGGTGGCGAGGAAGAGCTTGTCCTTGGTGCCGAAGTAGTGGTGCACCAGCGCCGGATCGACACCGGCCTCGGCGGCGATCGCGCGGATCGACGCCTTGTCGTAGCCCTTCTCGGCGAAGGCGTTGCGGGCGGCGTCCAGGATGGAGGATCTGGTGTCCTGATTCCCGGGTCGCCGCCCGGACCTGCGTACCAAAAGGTGCTCCTAGGGTGTCCGCCGCCGCAGCGTGGCGGCGGCGAGAACGAGTGCGATCACGGCCGCGCCCGCCACGACCACCACGTCGCGCCACATCGTCGCGGTGGCGTCGACATAGCGCCCCACCTGCACCAACGCGTCGACCGCGTAGGTGAGCGGCAACACGTCGCTGACGCCTTGCAGCCAGCCGGACATCTGACCGCGCGGCACGAAGAGCCCGCAGAGCAGCACCTGCGGCACGACCACGACCGGTAGGAACTGTACGGCCTGGAACTCGGTGCGGGCGAAGGCGCTGCAGAGCAGGCCGAGCGCCACCCCGAGCACCGCGTTGACCACGGCGATCAGCACGACCAGGCCGGCGCTGCCGGTGGTGTCGAGACCCAGCAACCAGTACGCGGCGCCGGTCGCGACCGCCCCCTGCGCCGTGGCCGCCAGGCCAAACGCCAGGCCGTAGCCGAAGAGCAGGTCGAGCTTGCCCAGCGGCGTGGCGAGCAGGCGCTCGAGGGTGCCGGTGGTGCGCTCGCGCAACATCGCGATGCTGGTCACCAGGAACATGATCACGAACGGGAAGATGCCCAGCATGACCAGGGCGATCCGGTCGAAGGTCGGGCCGGCGCCCGAGTACATGAAGTAGAGCAGGGTCAGCAGCAGCGCCGGCACCATGATCAGCAGCGCGACCGTACGCCGGTCGTGCCGCAGCTGGCGCAGGATCCGCGCCGCCGTGGCCAGGGTGATCCGCGGGTTCATCGGGTGGCCTCCTGGCCCTCGCCTGTGAGCTGGTGGTGCGGTGCGGCAGTCAGGTTGTGCCTGCCCCCGCCTTCGCCGTGCTTCGCCCGGGTCCTCATGAGGTCACCGCCGCGTGCTCGCGGATCAGCCGGAGGAACGCCTCTTCGAGATCGTCGGTGCCCGCGGCGGCCCGGATCGCGGCCGGTGTGTCGTCGGCGATCAGCCGGCCCTCGCGGATCAGCAGCAGCCGGTCGCAGCGGCCGGCCTCGTCCATCACGTGGCTCGACACCAGCAGCGTCGTGCCCGCGTCGGCGAGCTCGTGGAACCGCGTCCATAGCTCGGCCCGCAGCACCGGGTCCTGCCCGACGGTCGGCTCGTCCAGCACGAGCAGCTCGGGCCGGCCGATCATCGCGCAGCACAGCGAGGCCCGGCTGCGCTGCCCGCCGGACAGGTTGCCGACCAGCTGGGTGGCCGCGTCGCCGAGCCCGACGTCACGGACCGCCCGGTCGGCCTCGGCGGCGCCGAGCCCGTAGAGCGTGGCGAAGTAGCGGGCGTTCTCCCGCACGGTCAGGTCCTCGTAGACGCTCGGGGCCTGGGTCACATAGCCGACCAGGCGCCGCAGCGGCGCGCTGCCGGCCGGCCTGCCGAGCACCGTCACGGCGCCCGACTTGACGATCTGCACTCCGACGATCGCCCTGATCAGCGTCGTCTTGCCGCTCCCGCTCGGACCGAGCAGGCCGGTCACGCTCCCGGCCGGCACCGCACAGCTGATGCCGTCCAGCACCGTCCTCCGGCCGCGCTCCACGACCAGGCCGGCCACTTCGACCGCGTTCGCCATCGCATCCTCCATCTATTTCATCATGCGTTGATTTCAACGCTAGATGAATTCTGCCCCGGCGTCCATGCCACGGATGTGCCGCGCACAGACGACGAGCGCCGCCCCGGGGTGGGACGGCGCTCGCGGTGCTGGTAGAGCGGGGGATCAGAGGGCGAGGATGCGCTCCAGGAACTCGCGGTAGCCACGCATCGCCATGCGCATGCTCTCGGTGTCGGGGGTGCCCGTGCCACGCAGCGGGTCGAGTTCGTCCCGCTCGGCCAGCAGGGCCTCGGTCAGCTCGTTGACCGCGTCGGTGAGCAGGTCGTGCGCCCGGGTCAGGGCGTTGACCGGGTCGTCGACGAACTCGGCCTTCACCTCGTGCCAGGCCGCCCGGAAGTGGCGGGTCGCGTCGTCGTCCCAGAAGGCGATTTGTCCCTCGGCGATGTCGCCCGGCCGCATCGCGCCCTCCTCGCGGGGCTCGTCGTCGGGGGCAGCCCGGCGGCCGCGGCGGACGGGCTCGGCGTCCTCCAGGCTGGCGGAGCGGCGCGCCGCGGCCGAGCGGGACGCGTCGTCCTCGCGGGCGCGGCGGCCCCCGGACGGCGCGGGCTCCTGGGTGGTCCGCTGGTCGCCGGCCGGCGTGAACAGGTCGTCGTCGAAGTCGTCCTCGTCGTCGGTGGTCGAGCCGCGCGTCGCGGAGCCGAGCGCCGCCGAGCCGTCCGGCCCGGAGTCGAGGGCGGTCGAGCCGCTCGAGCCGGAGCCGGTCGCGCCCGGGCCGGCCGCGTGCGTGCCCGCGGCGCCGTGGCTCCCGGCCGTTCCCGGCGTCGCGTAGGCGGTCACGCCGCTCGACGACCCGCCGGCGCTCGATCCGGGGTCGCTCAGGCCCGCGATGGACGGCGCTCCGGCCCGGCTCGCCGGCCCGCCGCCCGGCGGCATCGGCCTGGCGACCCCGGCGGATCCGGCCATCCCGGAAGATCCGACCGCCCCGGCCTGGGTAGTCGATCCGGCTGCGGCGACGGATCCGGCGGGCGGCGCCCCGGCGCCGCCGGAGACCGAGCCGTCGGGCGATCCCGCCCCGCCCCCGCCGGCCTGTCCGCCGCCCGGAGACCCGGCCCCACCCGAAGGCCCAGGTCCGCCCGGAGACCCGTGTCCGCCTGGAGATCCGATGCCGCCTGGAGATCCGATGCCGACCGGAGATCCGATGCCGACCGGAGACCCCATGCCGACCGGAGACCCCATGCCGACCGGAGACCCCATGCCGACCGGCGTTCGCCCGCCGGCCGCGGAGCCCGTTCCGGCTCCCGGCTCGTGCCCGCCGTCGGGGGAGTCCGGCTCGCCGCCCCGGTTCGGGGCGTCGGCGGTGTCCTGCGGACCCGAGCCGCCGGGTCCCGCGCCGGCCGCTGCGAGGTCGGCCGACAGGCCGCGGGCGCCGCCGGCCGCGGCGTCCGGCTCGTCGCGGCGCTGCACAGACAGGCCGGAGTGCCCGGCTCCGTTCATCGGCATGGCGGGCGGAACCGCCGCGGGCGACCCGGCGCCCGGATCGGTGCCGAACGTCACGTCGATCTGGCCCAGGCCGCGCGGCCGGAACCCGCTCAGGCCCTGACCCGGGAGTTGCCGCGCCGGGCCCTGTCCGGCTTGGTCCTGCCCCGCGGAGCCCCGCACCGCCGGACTCTGGAGGGTCGGGCCCAGCCCCGCCAGGCCGCGCCCCGACGGCTTGTCGTCGGCGGCGTCGTGCTGGTGGCCCGGGACGACCGGGGCGTGGCCGGCCGGCGAGACCGGCCCGACGCCGGCCGCGCGCGGCGCGGGGACTCCCGAGACCGGCCCGGCGTTGGGATTGGGCAGGCCCGGCATGTAGCCCGGCGGCTGCCCGTAGCCGGGCGGCGCGAACGCGGGAGAGACCGGCGTGGCGGAGATCGGCGCGCCGGAGGAGGGCGCGCCCGAGGTCGGGTTGACCACGGGGTGGGTTGAGGTCGGCACGGACGCCCAGCCGGTCGCCTGGCCGCGCGGCTCGCCGGCGTCGCCCAGGTCACGACGGCGGCCGCCGGGCGCTCCGGAGCCGTCCTCGGCCTGAGCGGAGTCGCTCGCCGTCGGGTAACCGGGAACCCCGGTCCGTCCGTTCATGTCATCACGCCCGTTCTCGTCGCTTCGTCCGGCAGCGGCCTTCTCCGACCGGTCCTGCTCGTGTGCGCCCTGCTCGCGTGCGCCCTGCTCGCGTACGTCCTGGTCGCGTGTGTCCTGGTCCTCGCCGGTGGGCCGGGCCGCCGGCGAGGACGGAGACGCGCCGTTGGCGTGCCCGTTGGTCTCGGGGCGCACCGGCGCAGGGCCGCGCCCGCCGAACAGGAACCGCCCGTTGCGCCCGCTGAGGCCGAAGCCGCCGAACGCGCCGGTGTCCCGGTCCCAGGGGTTGGCCGGCGAGGACTCTACGGCCTTGGGCGCGAGCTCCTGCTCCGGCGAGGAAAACGATCGGCCGACCGCCTCGTGCTGCCCGCCCCGCGACGAACCGAAACCCGGCCCGGAGCCGTGGCCCGGCACGCTGGGGCGCAACCCGGACTCCCCGGCCGCCTCGGGCGGGCCGGACGCTCCGGAGCGGTCGCCCGGGTGCGGGCCGTCGGGCGGCGAGCCCGGCCCGCGCGCCGAGGCGAACGGGGAGAACTGCACTCCGGGGCCGGCGGGGATCGCGGCGAACGGCGTCTCGGCGTAGGCCGGCGGGAAGTTGAACTCGAGGGACTCGGGAACGCGGGAACCCAGCGCGACCATCTGCGTGTCACCCGGAAGAGAGCCCAGGACCTCTGGCGCGTCGGCGTCGGCGGCCTCGTCGCCGGCCTCCCGGTGAACCGGCCAGAATCGGGCCAAGCCACGCGGCGGCCGGGCGTTGTCGGGGCTGGACGTGGGCTCCATCGGTAACTTGACTCCCGTCGCGAGGCAGGCGCACCCGCACTGCCTGAACTGCAGAGACCCTCATCGGGAAGGCGTCGCCACACCCCGGGCAGGGCGCAGCGCACGACGACGGTACCGTCCCGGGCGTCCAGACACACCCCCCGTGCCCGGATCGTGGGCCGCGTCGCGGGTCGCGGCGCCGGCCGGAGGCGATGCGGGAGAATCGGTAGGTGCCCGCATCCGAAAAAGTCCGAAGCGACCTCGACCCGGCCGTCGCCGCCCGCCTCAAGCGCACCCCCGACGGCCTGGTCGCCGCGATCGTGCGCGAGCACGACAGCGGAGACGTGCTCATGCTCGCCTGGATGGACGACGTGGCCCTGCATCGCACGCTGACCACCGGCCGGGCCACGTACTGGTCGCGCAGCCGCGGGGAGTACTGGGTGAAGGGCGCCACCTCCGGCCACCACCAGCTGGTCAAGTCGGTCGCGCTCGACTGCGACGGCGACGCCCTGCTGGTGACCGTCGAGCAGGTCGGCGCGGCCTGCCACACCGGCGCGCACACGTGCTTCTCCGACGAGATCGCCGTGCGGGAGGCGAGATGACCACCGGCGCCGTGAGTCCCGACGAGGCGACCTTCTTGCGTACGGAGCGTCGGGTGGTCCCGGTGACCCGTACGCTGCTGGCCGACGGCGAGACGCCGGTGGGCGTCTACACGAAGCTGGCCGGCGGCCCGGGCACCTTCCTGCTGGAGTCGGCCGAGCAGGGCGCCGGCCCGTCGGGCGCGGCCTGGTCGCGGTATTCGTTCGTGGGCGTGCGCAGCGTCGCCACCCTGGTCGAGCGGGACGGTCAGGCGGCCTGGCTGGGCGCGCCGCCCGACGGCGTACCGCTGGGTGGTGATCCGGTCGTGGCCCTGCGCGAGACGGTGGCCGCGCTGGCGGACGGCCCGGCCGACGGCGATCTTCCGCCGTTGACCGGCGGGATGGTCGGCTACCTCAGCTATGACCTGGTGCGCCGTTTCGAGCGGCTGCCCGAGACGGCCGTCGACGATCTGCCGCTGCCGCTGCTCGGCATGATGCTCGCGACGGACCTGGTCGTGCTCGACCACTTCGACGGCTCGGCGATCCTGGTCGCCAACGCGGTGCTGCCCGAGGGCGCGGACGACGCCGCCAAGCTGGCCGCGTACCACCAGGCGGTGGGCCGGCTCGACGCGATGACCACGGCGCTGTCCCGGCCCACCCCGCCGATGATCTCCACAGTCGACCGGCTGCCCGCCGGCGAGCCCGTTTCGCGGACGGCGCCGGGGGAGTACCAGAAGGCCGTGGAGGAGGCGAAGGAGGCGATCCGGGCCGGCGAGTGCTTCCAGATCGTGGTGGCGCAGCGGTTCGAGCGGCCGACGGACGCCAACTCGCTCGACGTCTACCGGGTGCTGCGCGCGACGAACCCGAGCCCGTACATGTATCTGTTGCGCTTCGACGACTTCGACATCGTCGGCTCGTCGCCCGAGGCGCACCTCAAGGTCAGCGCCAACCGCAGCGCCCTGCTGCACCCGATCGCCGGCACCCGCTGGCGTGGCGCCACCCCGGAGCAGGACAACGCGCTCGCCGCCGAGCTGCTCGCCGACCCGAAGGAGCGCTCGGAGCACGTCATGCTGGTCGATCTGGGCCGCAACGACCTGGGCCGGGTGTGCAAGGCGGGCAGCGTGGAGGTGCCGGAGTTCGCCCGCATCGAGCGTTACAGCCACGTGATGCACATCGTCTCCACGGTCACCGGCGAACTGCGCGACGACTGTACGGCCTTCGACGCGCTCGCCGCGACGTTCCCGGCGGGCACGCTCTCCGGCGCGCCCAAGGTGCGGGCCATGGAGATCATCGAGGGGCTCGAGCCGACCCGCCGCGGCCTCTACGGCGGCACGGTCGGCTATTTCGGCTTCGCCGGCGACATGGACATGGCGATCGCCATCCGCACGGCGCTGCTCAAGGACGGCGTCGCGTACGTGGGGGCCGGCGCTGGCATCGTCGCCGACTCGGACCCGGCCGCCGAGGAGCGGGAGACGCGCGACAAGGCAGCCGCCGTGCTGGCCGCGATTGCCTCGGCCGAGACGCTGCGCGCGGCCCGATGAGCCGCCGCTCCTACGCCCTGACCCTGCTGGCGTGCCTGGCCGGCGCCGCCCTGGCCCTCTACGCCGTGACCCGCGTCTGGTCGCTGCGGGTCACCCCGCGGACCGGCATGTCCGACCTGCGGGAGGTCCGTACCGGCGCCGACGTCGAACCCTGGGTGATCGGCCTGGCCCTGGTGGCGCTCGCCGGCACGGGCGCGCTGCTGGCCACCCGCGGCTGGGCCCGGCGCACCCTGGGCGTCCTGCTCGCCCTGGCCGGGGCGGGCGTCGCGGTCGGCGCGATCGCCGGCCGCGCCGGCCTCGACAC
>Ga0307508_10002971_pt1 | contig 17504 bp, 20 predicted proteins | sample 9_EM_MG_FD_203089 | JGI IMG/M metagenome (GOLD analysis project Ga0307508, IMG submission 203089) | Populus trichocarpa ectomycorrhiza microbial communities from riparian zone in the Pacific Northwest, United States - 9_EM | ecosystem: Host-associated > Plants > Roots > Unclassified | place... | reverse complement strand
TCCGTTTTATCCCAAACGAAATTTACTGAAGCAAAAAAAAACCCCCCCCCCCCCCCGCGGCAACGACCGATGCGCCTCGTGCCGTGAGCAAAAGTACGCGCGGGCGAGCGAAGAAACACATCGAAGACCGAAGCACGGATCCCAGCCGGGGCCGTCCGTTGCGTCGTCGCCTCGGCGGAAGGCGCCATCAAATCACGGCACTCCCTCGCCGCCGCCGCCTCCTCCCCAATCGTGCAGCTTGCTTCCCCCCCTCCCCCTCCCCCTCCTCCCCCGGTCGTGTCTTTTCCCCCTGCGTCTTCTCGTTGGGGGACCGTGGCGCATTCCGACGGCGCGCGGATCAGGCCGACATCCGAAAGGGACGGACGGAGCGACTCACCGAAGCGGCGACCAGGCGACCGGGCGCGATGGGAGTCGTCCAGCCGCCTCCGTCCCCGATGCGGCCCCGCACCGCCGATCACTCTGGCGCCCCAGGCAGGACGCCAGATGCTCGGACAAGATCGCGCCCACGATCGCAGCCACAGACGACGCCCCCACCACCCCCCCCACACCCCCCCCCCCCCCCCCCCCCCCCCCCCCCCCCCGCCGCTTGCCTCGCACGATGGACGGAGACGCAAGCTGCTGCACCGATCCGTCCGTCCAAAGCACACGAAAACACCAGACCGCCGGAAACACGCGCTGGCCGGATGATGTGTAATGTCCGCGCAAGAACGGCGGTCTGGAAGTTCCCGCACCGTATGTATCTAGGTATGTACGTGTCCACCGTCCACGGAGCGGATGGAGTATCTACGGAGGGGTGGGTGTTTGCGCGCCGCATAAAAGCAAAAAAAAAAAAAAGTAAAAAAAAAAGTAAAAAAAAAAAAAAGAATCAACGGCAGACAGCAAACGTCCCCATCGCCGCCGGAACACGGCCGGTCCCGGTGGTGTTGTGCGTGTGCGGAGTGCATAAGTTGGTGGCTGCGTGGGCGAGCTACAGTATGTACATTCAGCTACGACAACACGCGCTGCGGTTGACGGCGGTGCCGAGTGACGCCGCGTGCCTGCCGTCGACTACATACTGCGCCGCCGGGCGGAAGGCGGCACACGGATCGACCCCAGAGCCACGGCGCGCGGAGGCACGTAGATATCTACGTGATTGGGTCCTTACTCTGCTATTGGGCGCGTGCGACCGTACGCGATTGGGTCGCCAACGTTTGCACGAGATGGTTTGTGGTGCCTGGGTGACAGTTCGTGAGTTCAATTCCACCCTCTATGGCCGCCAACAAAAAAACAAGACAACTATCCGTCTGCGTCTACGCACCGCACGCCGCACAAAAGAAAGTATCTCTACGCCGCAGCCACCAGTTTCGCAACCTCCGCCAGCAGTTTCGCGTACTCGCCCGTGGCGCCTTTGCGCTTCGCGTCCAGCGCGTCTGCCGCGCCGAGCGCAGCGGCGAAATCCTGGACGCCCCCCGTCGGCGCGCAGTACACCAACAGCGCGAGACTCAGCACCAGCGGCCTCGCCTCGCCCTCGTCGCTGCCCTTGAGCGCCTCGACGAGCGCTGCCACCAGCTCGACCAGCGCCTCTTCGCCCAGCACTTCCTCGCTGCGCGTGGCCCGCGCCTCCTGCACGTGCGCGGCGAGGAGGAACGCGAGGTTGGCGGCGGCCACGCGGAGGGTCGCGCGCTCGCGCTCGAGCAGGAAGGCCGCGACCAGCGAGATCAGCAGGCCCGACAGCGGCGGCGCTGTCAGATGGCGCGCGAAGAGCGGCGACGTGAACAGATTGCACAGCGACTGCGTGGTGACGAGCTTGAGACTGTACGGGCAGCCGTCGTGCGTCGTGGCGTGGACGAGGAGGGTCCTGACCGTGGCGTGGTCCTTTTCCTCCGCGAACCAGCCCGACACGCGCGGGTCCGCGAGCGACGCGCGGAACAGGTCCACCAGCGGGAACAGCGCGTCCGCCGCGAGCTTCGCGAACGCGCCCTGGAGGAACGCCGCCCACCGCGGCTGGTCGGGGATGGGCGCGTTGATGGCCCCCTCGGAGGCGCGGTGCCGGAGGAAATCGACGAGCGAACGCACCGCCGGGTCCGAGGCGATGGGTCCGAGCTTGCCGGCGACTTTGTCCAGCGGCGGGAGCTTGCCGAAGACCACGCGGTTACGGATGGCGGTGTTGGCGAGCGAGAGGGTAGTCGGGATGCTGATGTTCGTGTGCCGGTGCGCTAGGCTGTGTCAGCCAACCGCTCCCGATCGGACGGGGGAGGGAGAGAGGTGTGTGCAGGCCGTACCCGGGTAAGTCACCGCCATAAGCACATCGACATTCCTCTTCAGATCCGCGGGCGAAGCACCGCGCCAGACATCCAGCCGCTCGCCTCTGGACCAGGTGATAAACGTCGGAGTAGCGGAGATCGCATACCTGCCCGCGAGCTGGCCAGCGACACCCACGTCGACCTTGACGAACACGCCCCTCTCACCCGCTTCCGCCGCTAGCTGCTCAAAGTGCGGGTAGATGGCCCGGCATGGCGGGCACGTGGCGGACGTGAAGAAAGCAACGACACAGGGCGCACCGTCTGCGATCCCGTCGAACTCGGCGACGCTCGCAACGGTCTTGACCCTGGTCGGCGCCTGCGCCTGCGCCCTCTGCGGCTGGGGCGCCTGCGACGTCGCCGGGGCAGCCTGTGTGATCGGCTGCAGCTGCCGCTCCAGCACCGGGCGCATCATCTGGCCGAACGGCGTGCTCAGCACCTCCTGCGGCAGGTTCTTGATCTTCTCGGGGATCCCGACGCCGCACAGGAACATCGCCAGGTCGGCCGTAAAGTTGTTGCAGTTGTGCAGGAACAGATCGTACGACTCCGGCGTGTATTCCAGTTTCATGCTGTCCAGATACTCGAGCACCACCTCCTGCGGCAGCGACGTCATGCCGAGCGCCACGATCTCCATCGGAGAGCCGTGGTGCGTGCGGCCCGGCGCACTGGACTGGATTCCCGCGCCGAAGTAGTATTCGCGGCCGAAGACGACGATCGAGGTGTGGTAGACGGCATCGATATGGATTCCGAGGAACTGGAGGGACAATTCGCGGGCGAGTCCTGGAGGGGACGTCAGCAGTTGCGCGGCGTGCGGCGTGTAGGATATATGCGGGGGCCGCTCGCCTTGGGAGAGGTCATAAACATAGAGCTCGACTGTGTACTCCGCCATCGCTGCGGTTTGTCGGCGGCGGCTTAGCTGGGTTTATTCGATGGAACGAAAGCGGATTCGACGACGGTTCCACGGGGCGGGTGTGGGCGTGGGCGTTATTTATCGATTCCATCTCCCAATAGCGCAGGTACCAGCTTCCATCGAACATTCCAGACACCGCACACGGAGCAACTAAGCCCCGTATCTACTCTACATACGCGTGTAAGCAACCCGTGCGCAGACGCGTCGGGTGGCGTCTCCGGTTGCACAAGTATGTATGTAGAGTATGTACTTACCTCATACTTAGCTAAGGAAGTACTTGCAGACATCAACCCCCCTCCCCCAAAAAACCAACAGAAAAACCATGTCCTCGCCACCTCCAGGAAAGAAACCGACCATCACCGCGCCTCCGCGGAGCGATTGTCTCCCCCCCCTCTCCCCTTCTCCATCGCTCCCAATCTTCCCGCTGACACAAAGCAGTACTCTCGCGGCTGACGAAGTTCCTGCCGCAGCTCTCGGCGGCGAACGCGGCGCTGGACGCAGAGATGCGCGCGCACGGCGCGCAGTCGACGAGCATCGAGCACGTCGGCGACGACGAGGAGCGGTACATCGAGATGGTGCTTCCTCCCCCGCTCCCTTCTCTGGTCGGTGTACTGATCGGCGGGTGTGTGCCCGGTGAAGAACCTGGGATTGGGAGTTCTCGAAGAAGTCCGCGACGGTAACGGCGGTAGCGGGAGCGAGGACGAAGAGACGGATCCGATCGTGAGAGCGCTCCGGCCCCCCGGCGGCACGAGGCCGGGTATTCAGCTTGTCGACGAGGAGGAGGGGGAACTGCGCGGGACGAAGCGGGCGTTTGCGGAGGATGCGGATTCTTCGTCTTCTTCTTCTAGCGAGGACGACGATGACGACGACGAAGAGGAGGAGGAGGCGGGTAAGGAGATCAGGAAGATAGTGGCCGAGAGCACGCGGCATGGGAAGGCCCCCAGGGACGTGCAGCAGCCGCTACTTGATGAGGTCGTCGGGAGCAAGCACACCCCAACACCCACGACGCGGGGGCGATGATATGATATATGCATGCACACTACAAAAAAAAAGTATCATTAAAAAGGCATTGAAGATTATCCCCCTGTATTTACATAACCCCCCCCTTTTGGACTCCCGCCGATGGCTGCTACTCTAAGAGCTATTACCACCGGACAAACAAAAGCGAAAAGCGGCGATCAAAGCGAGGTAATGGAAACAAACAGTTCATCTATATGTGGCGGAACTTTATATGCGAATTCACGCAATCTGCTTGAGCTTGCACTGCCAACCACCAGTGCCCTTATCCAGCATGGGCAGGCTGGCGCCCAAGCACCAGCCCAGCTCGTTCCCTTTGATTGTCTTGGCCGTCTTGACCTCACGGTCGAGCGGCATCTCGTAGCCGGTGTGCAGGAGCGCGACCATGAAGCTCAGGTCCAAGCAGCCTTCGGGCCTGTCCCTGAGGTCTTCGAGGGCATCTTTGAACGACGAGAATACATCCCATTTGGCCTCGCCCGCACACACCCGCGCGGTAGTCTCCACCATCTCGCGCAGCGTGAAGCTCTCGGGCATTCCGAGTATGTGGAGACGGTCGTAGAAGTACGAGAAGATGTACACGTCCTCCTTGGCGAACGTGCGCTCCAGAGAAGGCTGGTGGACTCCGTTGAACGAGCATGGCGTCAACTTGCAATCCACGCCCTTGTTCAGGATGCGTTCCGCGAGAGCTCGGCACTGGGCGGCGGACGGCTCCGCAGGTCCAGTCATGTTCAGCTTCACCAAAGTTCCGTCCATATCCACTTCGACCATGCGCGACATGCCAACGTTGATGCACGGGTTGGCGAAAGGCTGCGAGTCCCAGCCGGCGCCGAGCTCTTCCTTCTTCGTCTTGGCGAGGACCTTGTGGATCGCCTTGCGCGCCTCCATGAGCCCGAGACCCAGGTGCGAGTGCTGGTACAGCTCGAAGGTGCGGCCGCCAAAGTTGAGCTCGTACCGGTGATCGCCCTCGGCGAGCTTCTCGGGCATGCCGCCGCCGGCAGAAGGAAAGGTGGGCTGGAAGACGATCTGAGTTGAGCCTCCGCCGAGATCGAAGATGGCTGCAGTAGGGATCTTCTCGGGCGTGCCAATCTTGCCGAGGAGGTAGTTGGTCGTGATCCACGCGTAGACACCTAGCAATCCCTCGTCAACAAACACTGCCGTGATATCCTCTCTCCAGGGGGGGGGGGGTTGGTGAGGCGCAAAGAACACCCACCTTCATCGCTTCCGTCCATGATTTCAACGCCGCCCTTCTCAATAATCGGGAACGGGTACTGAGTCTCCAGCCGGTGCCTGACCGCATTCAGTATGTTCTTGCTGAGTTGGTCTCCGAGCAGGCGAAGTCCAGCGGTGGCCTTGACAGCGATAGGCGTGCAGGACTTCAACTTCTCGGGCACGGACTTCATCGCAACGTCCAGCAGCACATCGAGACTGCGCGCGGCACCCTCAGCGTCCTCCTTGAACGAGGAAAGACCCGGCTTCGTCATCTTGAAATCCTCATGTTCGAGTTCGGGGGTGTCGCCACAGTTGTTGAAACGGTACACGTGAATGCGAGAACCGGTGGATCCAGCGTCCACCATCAGCGCATACTGTACGATCGGCTTGTACTTCGAACTCGACTTGAGACATTTCGTGGTTCCCAGCGATGGATCGGTGGCCATCTGTCCATTTCTGTTCCCCATTGGCCGATGGTCTTCCAGCGCACGTCAGCAACAGCTTCTCTCAGTCGGAAAGGAGAAATCGAGGCACAAGAAGCAAACGCATACCCGAAATGTAGTTCTCAGTTTTCGTGATGCTGTCCTTAGGGCCCAGGAAGAACAGAGCCACGCAGAAGAGCACCACGACCACCACGGTCTTCACCCATCGATTCGACATAGTTTTCGCCCTTGAGTCTGGAGCCTCGCTGGTGAATCGCTCCGGCTTCTCGTGCGGGTCGTCGGGACGGTACTGCGAAGAGATGCTTGACGATCGGTCTGGCCGTGTTGGTGCTTTTGAAAACGAAAGATAACTCCACAGCGCTGGTCTCTGGCGGATGCTAGTCATGGAGGGAGAGGAGGAAGCAAGCCCGACCGCTCGGGGGGGTAAAGTGTAGTAATCAAAAGTGTTTTTTTTTGCAACTGGTGAAAGCAACGGCGACGACGACGTTGTGGACAACAAGATGGATGAGAAGAAGAAGAATAGGACGAAAGGAGAAGTTTGGTTGCTCAGGGACAGATATGTCCTACAATCTCACTCTGGTACGTGCGGATGCAACTCCCTTCCCAAAGTTCCTAGATACAGATCGTTCACCGCACACGAAGACCCGTTCCTTCCTGCATGTCGATCCCTGCCCCGGTGGCTCTCTCCTGGCCACATTAGGAAATTTTTGCGAAATGGTCTAACCCCCTCGGTCTAACCGCCGAGGGCGTGATATCTATACATACATACATACGCGCAGAGGATGACGACACGAGAGAGAGAGAAGCTTTACTTGAACCCCGAGTCTTTACGTATATATTTCTTACATACTGGTCCAGTTCTCAGCGGGGAGGAGATGGTTGAAGGATAGATTCAGTCTAGTGTGATAGGGGGGAGCGGAGGTGTACCAATAATACTGAAAGACCCGGGAGTGGACCGGTCTGGAGAACGTGGAGGCAGTGATCTGTGTTTGATTCCTAACTAGATGGTGTGGATAGAGAGAGTATATAAAGAGTAGATACTGAAGAAGAACCAGCTCCCGTGAATCGATCTTCCTCACGCCAAGACGTTGACTATTCCTTGCGCCCTTCGGCACCGTCCACATTATGTATGTACCCTGCAAAATTGCTAGCGGGGAGCATACATACATTGATACATATGCAGGTTCTTTGACTACCCTGCAACACTAATGTAAAGCCACCCACAAAAGAGTCAGCCACAAATAACAAAGGCTGGCGACATGTAAGGCTGGCGGGCGCGGCGGCGTGCAGACAGCCTTGGCTGTGTGGCTTTGCTTTAGTGTTGCAGGGTAAGAAATCGCAGGGATCCGCCGCTACATGATCTTATCGTGCTGGGAGTCTCAGAAGATTCAACATAGGGGTAATCAAAGTGTGTTGAAATGCTAGCGTGTTGAAATGCTCCATTGGCCAAGCCTGATTTCTATTGGCTGGTGGGTTTTCAACTGTTGAGAAGTATTCAGATGAAAAACCGTCCGTGAAAAGTTTTCAACAGGCTAAGCTAGTGCCGCTAGACAAGAGGTGGTTAGATTTTCGGCGCCAACAAGATTTTAGTGTGGGCTCGGCAGAGGTGTGTATAAAAAAATTCTGCTTTGTATGTACTGTGTACTCCGTAGTACTGTCTCCATGCCTCGCACATTTGAAAGAGCACGGATGTTGCAACGTCTACACGCGCTACAATTAAGAACCGAACAGCGACATAAATGGTTAAAAATGAATGCCCCGGTTTTATGGCAGCGGCAGTGGAGGCAGCGGAGGTGGTGGCGGTAATGATGAGGCGGAATGTTTTTGCTTTGTTGGCTGAGCACAATGTTTTTTTGTAGTCGTACGTATGGTGCGCTAGAGGCTAGTGACCGCGACCGGCAAGTCACTTCAACAAACCTTTCAACAGGGTGAATCAAAGTGTCTTCATCCTCATTGGCCAGAATCAGCACACAATTTTTTCAACACGCTAGCATTTCAACACACTTTGATTACCCCTATTGACAGACTTTAAACTTGTCCAGGGGGGATTTTCCCATGGAGATGCTGACACTCCCCGCTAGTATGGTTAGAAACACCGTTAACCAACACCAACTCGACCACATTTTCACCCACGGCTTTCTCCTCTACTACATACCACAATATCTAAATTAAAAATAAGGTTGGCCCGCAACAGAGCAGCATCGGAAATGGGTTGGGCTAGTGCAAAAAATAAATAAATAGAGGGTGTAGTGAACGAGATGTGGTGGTCAAAGATGAGCAGTTTGTGTGGCGAGGTCTGAAATGATATCCCTACAATAGCGTCTATGACACAAGGAGGCGCACTAGCCATTCTGGAGTAGAGCTAAACTAGTTTGGGTAATCCGAGTGCTCCTACATGAATCAAAGTAGAATAGAGAGTGTGTCGAATGTGCCAGTCATACGAATGCCGAGACGCTAAGAGGCTTAGAGCTACTTAGTGTGTTACTAGCGTCACTTGGCATGAGGATCGTGGGTGATGCTCTGCGGTCACGCGCCGCCATAGGAATAATACCGTCTACGTACCTGAATCGCCGTAACATCCTGAGTTTTCGCCAGAATGACAGAAGTAAGGGTTTGAATAGACCCTCAGCTTATATAATTGCAGCCATCAAAGTAGATTTCCGGAACGAAGTCCCAAAAAGGCCACCTCCAGAATTAAATAGAATACATATGTAATTTCAAAAACCAGAATCTAACTCCTCCCAATCAGACTCATTCTCATCACCACTTCCATCTTCTCTTTCACTCTCACTTCCCTCTTCCAGCTCTTGCTCCAAATCATGTATATCCTACCTTGTCTTTTGCAGGCGGTCCACTTCCTTTTGTTCATCCTTCAGACGAGCAACAGATCTCCATGCTGTCGGAAGTTTCCAAAGCGCGATGCTTCTCCCCCTTTACATAGAGCTCTCGTATTCGAACATCCAACTTCTCTGCCTTTTCCTTCAACTTCTGCAGCCTACTTGACTGCACCTCTTTGGACTTCGCTTGCCATCAGAGTGCTGTTGTATTCTGCCTTATCACGGAAAAAAAGAAAGAAAACAATCTTCAATTAGCGCCTTGGCATTCGTATGCCTGGCACAATTCGAATTCCCCGACGCACTCTCTAAGCATTGTGGAATGACTAAGCATTGTGAGGTTTTTTTTTTGTTTAATCATACACGCATTTAGCCTATCTAGAATATGGCGGCGTACATTTTGTCCGATTTAAAGCGATGTGAGGTGTGCATGCTCCGATTGCATTGTTGAGCGGATTGTAGTGGTGTCCTAAGAGTGTCGTATCTATTGGGCTATCGGCGTAAATGCAAATGATGGCTTTTAGTGACACCGAGAAGCACATTGGGATCCTCGCAAACGCCGATCCGCTACATACACGATCACTCGCTGTTTCGTCACTCGAAAAAGAATGACAACCCTGATGTCGGTTCCCAACCATAGTCCTTGGCGTCGTTTTAGTGCGCTCTTAGCGTTTCGACATTCGAATGACCTACACGCTCTCTGGATACTTGTTCAACAACCCACACCACCATCATTCTCAACAACCTCCCATCCTACCCGCCCGCCACCCGCCACCCGCCACCCGCCACCCGCCACCCAACACCACCCTCACATCCGTAATGTCATCCATTTCAACACAGCTCATTGCAGCTGCAGCTGATCAGATCTATGGAAGCGGTCACTATCGTCGGTCGAATCCCATTCTCGACCCGCTGGCCTCGATCTGCGCCCGGAAAGGGAAAGGAGAGGTCTACGCTGTCGCGATGCAGTTTACGAAAAAAATGACGGCAGTACAGGAGGGAAGCTTGCTCTCACCATTGCTGGCAACTCCGCAGTCCCGCCGGAGGTGGTATCGCACCTTCAAAGTGTGGTCAGCCAAGCTCGAACGTTCGCCAGTCGCTGCCATACTTTACACATAGGCCGCGGTATGACATACCCACTCAAATACTACTAAATATCACCTCATTCCCATTCAGCAATTCTCCTCGGAACCGCTGGTTGCGGATTCAAAAGCGTCCATCTACTGGCACAGTATCGACAAGTTCGTCAGCCGTATCAAGAAGCGTTACGTGGCGTTCCTGGACTTCATCGAGAGGCTTGAGCGGTACATGGTCACGGCATTGGATCAGGACAACGACACCTGGGCAGACTCTACTGGCTGTGCGTGTCGCGATTGTGGTGGTCTTCAAATGTGTTCTCCCGATCCCAAGTGCGAAAAGCTGGTCAGCTTCACGGACACTTCGAGCAAGGACGTTCGCGCCGCCCTGAATTAAGATGCTGTCACTCACTGGCCCGATGCAGTGAAGCTTGAGCACGCGGGTTGTGTATATTTTCCCATCTGATGGATTATAGGTCCAAACGAAATACACCTTTCCTCTCGTGCGATATCTTGAGAAGGTGGTCGGAATCCGCGCACACTGCGCCAGATTGTTAGCGTAACGCAGCGGAAGTTCTTTCGAAACGGTGGCTCCGTCGAGGCTTCTGTCCATTGCGAGTGCGCATTGGTACACCCACTGGAGGCCTCGGCGAGATACCTCTGGTGAATTTCCTAGGCGTTAGTAAGCTATCTTGCAACGCGTGCACGAGGTTTATCGAGGCATCAAACAAATACAGTAAACGGAAGTTATACACCCGAGGATGCCACGGCAAATGATATTTCCCGTGGGCTCTACTTCCATCCGACCAGAAGGTTTCAAGTACTTTCCAAGAGAGCATGTCTCACTACATCGCCGAACTGTTGGACTGGAAGGGTGTGGCAAGACCTAGAAACAATAGAGATAACTCTTGCGTCTCGACTGATCCGGAGGGTGTTCCCGACATGAACGAGACGGATGATGCCAGCCTAGCTTGGGTAATGAGGGAGTCTGGGATTGCTGTCAGTGGATCATGGTGGTGCCTTCCATCTTCCGCCTCGTCGGTTGCTTGCTGTTTTCTCTTGGCCTGTGCTTCTGGCCATTGTTTGCCTCGTGGATGGTGTTTTGCCGCTATGTAGCTTTTATTCCGCTTAAAAGGGTAAACGCGCTGGTATTAATAGCTGTATTCGTCTCCTGCCTTCTAAGTTCTTGCTGCTACCTACCACGCGGATGGATGGAACATTTTGTCTGTGGCTTTTGTTCTAGGAGCTGGGCTTCATCTGTAGGAGCCGGATCGAAAGATTGTACCTACGGGTGACGGACAGAGCATGCAATTTGATGGACGGGTGTTGCCGCTGCTTCGCTGTGATTTTCTTTTAGATTTACATACGTTACATTACTTTGCGATAATCCTCCCGCATTGGCAAATCTTTACAGCGACCGGGTGGTCGACTTTCATAGTCCGGGCGGCTTGTGGGACCTGAGTATACACGTAGCCAGGCGTCGCAGAGATGAATCAATTTTGGCTTCGAGAAAGCAGTCCGCCGGGCGAACAGGTATAACCTGCTGAGAATATCTTGTGTTGATGCTCGGGAACGAGTGAGATCGTATGCATGGAACCCAGGAGCCACATCACCGAAACTCACAGATCAACCGTGAGGAAAACTGGCTGTGATGTAGATGGTCAAGATATTGCACGCGCGGCGCAACGGCACTTGCCCCGCCCTCTGTTTTGTTTGACTCTCGTAAGGCACCAAGCACTCATTCCAGCAGTCAGATGCTTTCCGTCAAGCACAAGCAGTTCTGATTTGTCCGTCCATTTGTCTCACTATCAGCAACCAGGGACGAACAGAGCGCTTAATAGGCTGCCAGTATTTGTGGTTGTGCATGCCAAGAGATCTTTTAGCATCCTTACCGACGGGCCTGCTGCGGGGCAAGGAATGCAGCTCGATATGGTGTGTCTGGCACAGCTTTGAAACGTTGTGCGTCGTGTCGTGTTTGCAACCTCCCTTTGTCTACAAAACCCCTCCTCCCTTCTCTCACCCCCTCCCAGACAGCAAGCAAGCAAGCAAGCAGTATGGCTGATACCACGACTACCCCCGTCGACGCCAACGACGCCAACGCCGGGAAGCGGGCTGAGCTCCGCATGACCATGTTGAGGAAGTTGCGGCCGTACCCTCTACGACACGAGTGGATATTCTGGCACGAGAAGTGCGTTCTCCTCCTCATCCTCATCCTCCCCCTCCCCACGCTCCTCAGCTCGCGCCCATTCTAACAAGGAAAATACAGGGACGATCCCGATGCCTCCCCCGAGAAGTGGGACGACCGACTCAAAGAGATCGCACAGATCAGCACAGTGCAGAGCTTCTGGCAGGTGTTTAACAACACGCCTTTCACGAACCTGACGTTGAAGGAGTCGCTGCACCTATTCAAGAAGAACGTTAAGCCGCTGTGGGAGGACCCGAGGAACAAGAACGGTGGAGCCTGGACGTTCCGCGTGCCCAAGGCGCAAAGTCATGAGTTTTGGAAGGAGGTACTCATGATGGCTATTGGGGAGATTCTGCAGGAGGTCGTCGAGAAAGGTGGGTTCTCTCCGAGGCTTCGGTGATGACGGAAGGAGACTGATGGTGCATAGGGGATGATATCTGTGGCGTTAGCATTAGTGTCCGGTTTAACTCTCATCTGATCCTGGTGTGGACCAGAGATGCGCAGAACGAGAGGAGTCGCGATGCGGTCTTGGCAAAGGTTATGGAGAGTCTCCCCGAGGAGATGAGGCCACAGCACAGTAGCCCGTATTATAAGAAGCACGTCGATCACAAGAATTACACTCCTGCCGCGAAGTGAGGGTTGGATGAGGTGGGCAACAAGACATGATGTGGCATTGATGGACTAGGTGGTTTCTTGTGTTGGGATGACATGCGTTGCGGGATTTACCTATATACACACATATTTGTTTGCGACCGTTTGAATTTGGCATATACCTGCAAGTGGCGGAGATACCAAACTGGAAGTTTGAGGTGGTTGTTTGCCTGTTCGCTGTGGAGTTCATGAATCCGATACGCTTGCGTGTCATATGTTCTTAGATACCCGGGCAAGATGGAATGATCGTCATTACAGCGGTGAATACACCGTTTTGCACCGAGTTGTTTCGTTTATCATTCACGACACGAGCATGCGTGTTTTGTCCACTCTTCTGCCGCCCATCATCGATGCCAACCACCTCTTCTATATCCCCCACGCGCGATCTAGCTCAACAAAACCAGGATGACCGAGTCGCCTCTCAAGAACCTACAATCAATGTCAGCGCACGTTTCCATCTTTCTCCAAAAGAGAGCGCACTACTCACATCTTCGAGATGAAGCGATCCTTGTTGACGGGCCTCCCCTTGGAGCCATCAGCTTTCCGCGGAGTCTCGGTCCACATCTCCTTGACGTTCTCGAGCACCATGTTGCAATGCCTATCGAAAGCCTTGACACGCGCCAACAGTTTGCGGTTGTTGCGGCACGACACGAGCACCGGGTTGTGCGAACGCACGGCCGTCTGCAAGATGGATAGAGGTCCAGCGGAGAATTCATACTTTTCGAGTTCGGCGATCTCGTACTCAGTCAGCTCCGAGCGCGGCTTGTCGACAAGAGAGGCCATTGTTATGATGGGTGGGGGTGGATTGGTGGGTCGAGTTGGAGGATGTGAGGATCTAGCGAAGAGTCAATCAATGGCGGGGATGTGATGGGGGTAGTCATGTACTCGTATGGGATGGTGCAACGTGACGCTCCTCTTTCTTCTATCTATCGTTGAGTTTTGTGGGGAGTTTTCAAAGTCAACCCGTGGCTTGCTGCTGTGTTGGTTGCTTTAGCTCGGACTCTTCCTCCTTCCTTTTAGCATTCTTCTTGAGAAACGGCGTTAGGCTGAGGTGTGGCTTGGCAAACGCGCCGAGGCAACGGGAAACGCGACTGGGTACTTCCTGCGCTGATTAGGCCTTAATATCCCACACGCTCTCTTGTTCCCTCCTCCTTCCTTCCCTTAACATCCTCACGAAATATCCAAGCGACATACCGGGAACGTGTGAATCGGGCCATATTCGCATTCTCTATCGATCCAGGGACTTGTCTCTGCCTCCGCTACCGCTCTCGCAATTCAAATTCTGTTGTTTACTCTCCCGTTTTTCTCTCGTCGCTTCCCCCCACTGGTCACTCGCAGCCCAATCCTTGGTCACGAGTGCTAACTCGACAACGCAATCTCGACCCCAACACCCCCAGAAGCCAACAGTACACAACTCCTCTCGAATATCATTCCTACGGAGGGTATTTACACGTGCATGCGAGTTCAGACATATAGGTCTTGAGGGGGAAATTCTCGAAATGGCTTCGGCGTTGGCTCATACGCCTCCGGCTTCCTCAGCCGCTGGTCCCGAGAACAAGCGAGGGGCTGCCCCAACGACAAACTCCAATTCGAGGCAAATGCGATGTTTGTTTGGTCCCACTGCGCTCTCTTCTCTCCACGCCTCTCCAATATATCTATTCTTCCACGAAAAGAGCCAGACTGACCAAGTGATTTTTTTCTTTGAACGGCATGCAGTAAAAGTCTCGTACAGTTTTGACGAGGATAAAAACAACTGCCTTGCGCGCTGGCCAACGCTCATCACCTCGCCGGTGGTACAGGTCGACCGCGACTTGCAGGTCGGCGCCGTTGAGTTCGGGACTTGCATTCTGAGTATCATTGCGGGAAGGCATGTATACCCCGAGTTTTGGTTTGATGAATGGGTGGTCGCGTGGGGAATTCGCCAGGCTTACGGTTTGTTTGTTTGTCCTTGTGTACAACAGTCCCGAACTTGTTGCACGACTTGGTCCAGATTATTCCATCTACGCATATGATTATTCGGAACCGGATGTTCCGCTGGTTGGTTGCGGTATGCTGTCGTGGGCGATGCTCAATACTGAAGGCTCAGCGACTCGCATGATGGTTACCGGTCGCGTCAACTCGAACGCGTTCGTGTTCCTGGGGAACAACAATGATGTGAGAGAGACGTTGGAGGTCAAGATTAAGCTGCAGAAGGTGGATACGTTCACTCAGGAGCAGTTCGTCAGTTCAGTCCACGCATATCAGGCGCTGTCTAGGACGTTGGGCGGGGAGTTCGATGCTGCCAGATGGTCCGGTTTTCTGAACGACAACCCTCGGGTACTACTTATGACTGCTCTGCCAGCCGCCCCTCTTCCCCCACCACCACCACCACCTCCTTCTCCATTGGTACGGCCTGCTACAGCTCCTCCTCTGGCTATCCCGGATCCACCGCAAATGGCCACTACACTGGAGTGGAAGGAAAGTAGTGTATCGTCTTCGGAGGACGTCGTGGAGCCACCAAAGAAAAGGCGAAGGATGCCTGCAAAACCGCATGGTCCTAAGAAGAAGGCACCTGTAATGGACTCTGAACCTGAGATTCCGGCTGTTATTCCCTCTGTGGATCCTGGCCAGATGTCAGATGTGCCGCTGCCGCCTCCCCGCAAGACTGCGAAGGCTCCCAGGCGCCAACCGGCACCTCCCCTCCCGCCTCCTCTGCTCCGCCTTTCGCGCAGCAGAGAGTCGTTGGTTGCATCACAGCCAAGTATATCCAGGCAGTCGACTGTAGAGAGCACTCCGGGGGCTATATCTGAAATCGCGCCTTCACCTCGGCCCACCGGCGCGATAGCGTCGTCTCCACCAGCACCACCGGATAACATCGACACTACAACCATTCCATCGCCTGCTCCAACAAGTCCGGTGTTGCCTTTCCTCCCGGCCCAGCCAAGGGACTCAGCAAGCAGGAGGCTGGAAACATTGCTCGAGGAGCCTGGGCCATCCAGGGTCAAGGAGGAGGAACCACAGTCGGACTTAGTGCTGCAACTACCGCAACTACCCCAATCTGGTCTGCTCTTACCTGCACCGCCCCCTCCTTCGCCACAGGAAGCATCCAAGCCAATCGCACCGGCTGAGGATGTAGCTGGCTCCAGTGCACTATCTCCCGAGCATTCACAACTGATTAAGGTGTCCGCGAAACCTAAGAAGTCGAAAAAGAAGGATATACTTACTTCCGAAGCGGTAGCGCCATCGAATGGGGTGGGGGATGACGGTGTGGTAGGGGGGAAGCGGGGAAAACAGACCGTGACCAAACCATCGAGGACTGCTGCTCACGTCAAGGCGCGGATAGAGATGCAGCTGATCGAGTCCGTTCAACGTGGTGAGATGCCCAGTTACTGCCAGAACTGTGGTGCCATTGAGACAGCCGTGTGGAGAAAGGTGGCTCCGCCAGCCGAAAATCCAGATGAGACCGAAAAGGCTGGACAAATCCGCCGGGAGAAGGAGATTCTGCTATGCAATGCTTGTGGGCTCTGGTTCATGTCCCACAAGACTATGCGTCCCCAGTCACTTTGGGAGTCAAACGACCCCCACGAAAAGCATGAGAAGCCCGAAAAGGGCGCGAAGGCTGCGAACTCGCGGAAACGAAAAAAGTCAGCCGTCGCACCCACCCCCCCGTCATTGAACGTACAGATTTCCGAAGCACCCACAGAGCCGATCGTACTCGCGGATGACGAGGATGAAGAGACTCCCCGAGCTGCGCAGAGCTCGATCAGGAGAATAGCAATGACCCCGAGCGCGAACCGCTCCGGCGGTAACTCCGAGTGGAAAGCAGCAATCAATATAAACCGTAGAGCGGCATGTTCGAGTCCTCTCGCTACTGGCAGTGCCGATAGTCCCATCGACCTGGACGCTGTGCTGGCTGGTATGCCATCGCCCAAACGGACACTTTTCCCTGAAGCCCGCAAAAGTAGTCCCGAGAAACCGGTCGGCCTACCAATGGCTAAACGTGCCTCCGGAAAGGAGAACCTATTGCCAGAGGGAGAAGTAGAATCAAGTCAGGAAACAACATCTACGGTACCCGGACCGACCACACCCACTCGGCGTGCCACTGGCTACCAACTAAGAACACCTATGCGCTCCACTATGCGGTCTGTGCAACAAAGCACTCCATCAAAACGCTCACCACGCCCCCCAGAAACCCCAAGCCGCCGCCTTCTCAAGTCACCACAACACCGTCAAGTTCTCTCCCCCGTTGCGGGGCTCCTGGAAAAGCTTCTCGCCGAGGAGGCCAGTGTGCTCGCCGACATCGACGATATCACCGCCTTCAACGCCGGCGACATGACGTTCGATCTCGATGATCCGGACTTTTTGAATACAGACTACACAATGCCCTCATCTCCGCTTCCTAGCTCGCCGCCAACGGGCTTCACAATGTACTCCGCCGAGGACTGGGAGGATTTCCTTCCCAGTACGCCAAACGCCGGTGTCACCTTCGATGGGCTCGTGGATTCGGGCGAAAAAATGACCGTAGACCTCAGTGCGTTTATCGAGGAGCATTCAGGCGACAACGTTGACACTCCTGCTTTCACTGCTGCTACTACTACTACCGTTGCCACGGATGCGAAATAACCCAGTTAATATTTCTCTCCTAGCTTTATCCTTTTCTTTCGGTGTGGGTTGGGGATCTCTTTTTTTGGGGCGTTTCATGTCTGTTTTTGCTTTGCCATTGCCGTTGCTATGCATGTATGTATAGGAGTGAATCGTGTGTCTGGTCTATCGCTTTTTCCCTCGGTGGGTATGATTATGGATTCTCTGCGTTTGATGATTTAATGAAGGGAGAAGGTTCTTCACATTTCTCACTCTACATGTTTTAGGGGGTGATGATCTGTACAAGTTGGGGAAGGGGGGCAACGGAAGGCAGGATACG
>Ga0307508_10002970_pt1 | contig 17512 bp, 27 predicted proteins | sample 9_EM_MG_FD_203089 | JGI IMG/M metagenome (GOLD analysis project Ga0307508, IMG submission 203089) | Populus trichocarpa ectomycorrhiza microbial communities from riparian zone in the Pacific Northwest, United States - 9_EM | ecosystem: Host-associated > Plants > Roots > Unclassified | place... | reverse complement strand
GTTGTATGAAGCATTCAACCCTCCTTCTGGGAACCAGACGATGTCACCAGTCATGAAATTTCCGGACCTAACTGTCTTGAATGGGCGGTCCCAGTGCAGAAATTCATGCGCTTTCTGAAAAGAATCAGGGAACGGTATGTCCCATCAGCGACGAAGACGCACCTTTGCCCACCAGTTGTCCGATTCATGACCCAGGCTTTCTCTGTGAGATTCTCTGTAGGCATCGATATGCGGTCCAATATGTGGTTTCTTTGAGCCACTCTTCAGACGTGGAGCGATAGGGTGGATGGGCACTTTCTCTGCCTGTTCTGATGACATGGTGAAACAGAAGAGAGTTGATTGATGGCTTGGGACCTTATCGGACATACCTTGTTCCACTATGGCAATTGCTTTGAGATGTATATATACATCATCACCACGTTCGTTGTCAAGGCCCAACTTTACGATATGAAATCATGTATGCAAGACATTCGGGCCCCTCTTCAAAGTATATTGTTCGCTTGCAACGACGACCACCCAGAACCTGAGAGTGGTACCTTTGAGAGAAAAACGGGGAGCATATGAGACCCCTCCGCAATATATAATGCAATACAGACAAAGAATATACTCCAGGGTGGATCGACATGGCATGTTAGGCTGAGAGCCAACCGGAACCCATGCAACCACTCCATTACTTCCATTTTTCCACTCAAACCCATCTCATTCATCGCCTCCTCTAGTCCCTGGCACTTCCTGCTTGCGTGAATCGTGGCTTCTGTGTACGATGCTCATAGCCACCAAATAACTGGTATACTGGTGGATGGACGTATTGATCGATGGCGGTTTGAATGGCCGCAGGCAGCAACAGATAGTCAACTGTAACATACAGGTATCGCAATAATAAACTGAAAGGAGAACCATCCTACAGTCACACTGGCAAGAGCAATGGATGCGATCACGACCCAAAGATCTGTCCTTTGACACCGAATTGGCCCACTCCAGGTGACTCACGTGGGTAGAACGCGATGTGGATAGAAATCGACACATTGATTATGGACTTTGCTTTCGAGGTGTCGACGAAGAAGACCAAAAGATTCTGCGACAAAATTGAAGCTGAAAAGGATGCCACATTATCTTGACACGGACGCCCATTGTGAATAAGAGTCGGAGTTACAAAGAAAGTAAGTTCAACTCCACCTTCGTCGCTGTACTTCACCACAGGATTGCAGGCAAACATAGAGTGCGTTATCTTGTTATATTTTATCAAGTTCTCATGTGGTCCCCGTCCCTCTTGGATAACTGGGAAATGTGTTTACGGACACATCGTCAACGCCTGCATCGCGACATTGATGAGAGAGAGCTGAGGCAACGAGGCCCCGAAGGGAACAGATTGGGAAGGTTGCGCTGCTGACAGTCTTTCATTTTGTCTTACTTTCTCCCTCTCGGTTCAAATTGTTTTGCCAGAGGAATCGATTCATGCTTTCCTATAAGTTCAAGGCAAGGAGCTATCAAGTTGTGCCGAATCGGCAAGGTTCCAAGCTGTTCACGAATTGACGTCTGGATGGACATTGTGTATAATCCTCAGAATACTCACCCTTCAAGGTCAGTGTGGGCTGGTAATCTATGAAGTTCTCGACTTTTGCGCTTATCTTGTCCAACAGGTCCGAGGAGATTTCCGCAATGGTTTTTGGCAAGACAGCGGCCGTTGAACGTTGAAGCTTACCATGGACTTGGCAGGGTTACCGTCATCATAATACTGATCCTGCCTGTATGTGGTCTACGATGGGACTCCCAAAAGGACCCTCATCCGTCGGGTAAATTCAGGTTAAACGAACTCTCCCTGGACTTGGGGAGTGGTTGAAGCTTTCGAGGACGGCAACACGCCACATTTGTAGAGCTCCATAAGAACCTCTTCAAGGAGACTGCGAACCAGGTTTCTCGATGATGCGTATATGACTTCTGATTTTTCCTCTCATTCGCAGCTCTCCTTGACTGCATGACTTCAACACCTATATCGCTGGAGAGGGATTGCATTCATCGTGCGTGCTCTTACTAATATTTGTCTACCTACTGAATCTGACTATCTCCTTCGCAGTCTTTAAAACGAAATAAGTCTACTCTATTCCGCCCATAGGAACACCAAGACGCGTAAGAACAAGAACGAAATGGCTGTCGTTGAGAAGGACGGCAGGCATTTTGGTCCTACACTAATTATTCATCCAGTTGACCGTCAACGATGGTGACAGGTGCGTCGCCACTTTGGAGTTCAAACTTCTACCTTTGCAGTCACGAAACGAAGAACCGGCGATTACAATACAGATCAAGACAACCAACTACATATTATAACAAACCTTCCTTAACAAGCTCCCTGATCTTCGCAATCGACTTTTCGACAGCAAAACCTACTTCCTGGCTCATCTCTTCCAAAGATACACTTGGACCAGGATCTGCTCTGCCTGGGATACCCCCAACGAAGGAGTAGGTGAGCTGGAGATTATTTCCCTTGTCATATGAGATGAGGTTGGTGACGTAGATGTTTTGTTCTGGAGCGAAGAACTGAATAAAACCGAGGTTTGTAAGTTATTATGGTTTCTATAGTGTTTCTTTGGAATGTCACGTACGATCGCACTGTTGGGCTCGTTGAAAGTGATATGTTCGGTCAAATTTGTTTCACCAGTAACTTCATTTCGGAAGACGACTTCCCTCACAACCTAGGGGGATTACCGATGCAACTTAGCCGAGAGCGCGATGGTATATTGTGACCATACCTTATCGCCCGAGTCCTCTAAGACGGAAACTGAGGCAACATCAGGGATATAACCTTTTGGATTCCTGGCTTTCTTGGCTAATCCACCCCACAATTGTTCGATAGTGATTTTTGGCTCAACGCCGGGGGGATTGACGGAACGGGTGGCGGCGAAATTCTTTGGCATCGATGCGAGAGCTGCCCCCACTCTCTCATTTCCTTCAATTTATGTAAAAGGAACATTCTTCTTACAAATTCTCCACTTCCTTAAACGGAACGTCTTACAAACCAATATATGTCAGCAGTTTGTAAGTCGCCCGGCCCGCGCACTCTTGAAGCCGAAATTTGTTGGCCGATACACGGCAAACGTTGACTCACGCGAGTTCATAATCTAACCTGGCGCTCAGCGAGCGCTTCCTTTATGTCTGGTCTACCTCAACCACTCAATGCGGAACGAAGCTTACGAAGGGCTGAGAATATCCTCACCTCCAACAGTCGGATGGTCAGCGACATTGCTCCCGACAATGCTCCTCCACCGACGTCGGCCACGACAGGTTCCATTAAGAGGAACAACAAACTTACGACATCAATTAAGCGCACATTTCGGGACTTTAGGATACATTCGAGTTTCCGCCAAAACAGATCCTTCCATGAGGCGTCTGAATCAGCGTTTGATCTGTCGAGCTCCCAGAATGATGCAGATGCTTCGGATAGCCACGCTGGCCATTCCTACTTCTTAACAAATAGCGATGTTGACCTCGCCTCTCCTTCCTCTGAAGTACCTCCGTCTGAGAGACTTTCTTTCCAAGAACATACGTCACCTATTCCTTCGTCTCAACCAATGCCCTCCCTGACAATACCCACGGCTGTTGCTTCGGAAGATGACTCGGAGAGAACACTGCTTCGTCCGTCTGTATCCACTTCAAACGTTACAGTTCCTCAACTATTGCGACGGGGAACGCCAATGACGAAAGTATCGTCCAAGAAACACAAAACTTTTGTTTTTAGACTAGAGGTGGATCTCGGTCAGATTATATGGGAGTCAAAGCAGCAAAAGATCAGTAAGCACTTTTTTCTTTCTAATATTTTGTTTCTTACCCTAATTTTACTATACCAGTTCCTATCGAGAACATCAAAGAGATCCGCTCTGGATCTGACGCTCGATATTACCGTCACCAGTACCAACTCTCTCAGGAATACGAAGATCGCTGGTTAACCATCATCTATACACTTGACGGTGCATGGAAAACATTGCACCTTATCGCGAGTACGAAAGACGTATTCAAGCTGTGGGATAAGACCCTTCGGGAACTCCATGCAATTAGACAGGAACTAATGCGTGGGTTGGGGAACATCGAGCTGCGTGAATCGTTATGGGAGAAACAGTACTGGAAAGGATCAGAGGGCGGAAAGGAGCAAAAGCTTGTTTTCGATGAGGTTGAAAAACTTTGCAGAGGGTTGAATATCAATTCGAGTCGAGAGGATTTGGAAAGGTTGTTCTCCGTTTGTAAAATTTCTGCTTCCCTGGTGTTGTCTCTTACCGTTCTTCAGCAAGCCGACATACACAAACGACAATATCTTGACTTCGACGACTTTCGGCGATTTGTCAAGTTACTCAAGGGGCGCCCCGAAATCAATAGGTTATACCAGAGGCTGAAGTCAGGTAGTCAAGGAGGTTTCGATTTTGGTGTTTTCGAAAAATTTATGATAGAGCGGCAAATGGTTCGTAGACTCTCTTTCTTTGATCAAATTTTATATTGACCCTGCTTCGCAGTCTACGTTATCGCGAAGTGAACTCAAAACCTTGTTTGATAAATATTCCAGCGGCTTCTCTGGGCATTGTGCTCTCATGCCGCTCGACGCATTTACAGCTTTCCTCCTATCGTCGGATAATCCCGCTGTCCTAGATCAGCAGAAAGATACCTGGCACGATATGACCCGACCGCTTGCTGAATACTTCATCTCGTCTTCCCACAATACATACCTTGTTGGACATCAACTTGTGGGTGACAGTACAATCGAAGGATACATTCGCGCCTTGTTGTGCGGTTGTCGTAGCGTTGAACGTATGTCTCTGCCTTCACTCGGTCCTCTTGCTCATTTTTTTTACTATAGTCGACATTTATGATGGCGAGGTTGAGCCTGTAATTTTTCATGGCAAGACTCTGACATCTAAGGTCTCCCTTCGGGAGGTCTGTGAAACTATCGCAAAATACGGCTTTGTTGCATCGCCTTATCCGATCATCATATCCGCCGAAGTTCATTGTTCTTTGCCTCAACAGGATCTGATTGCGGAGATTATGATCGAAGTATTCGGAGATGCCCTAGTGAGAGTGCCGCCTGAAGACATCTCTACGAAAATCAAGATCGAGGAATTGCCGAGTCCGGAAAACCTGAAAGGCAGAATTATGTTCAAGACAAAGAACCCGGAGGAGGTCGGAGGGACGGATGCAGAAAATGACAGTTACACTCCCGACCAATATTCTGCTTCAGATTCTGACGTGTTCGACGCTTCACAAGACAGTTCAGCTTCAATGTCTGTAACGCAGCTGAAGCAGAGTCGAAGACAGTCTGACCAAATAAAAGGTGAAATCGACACTCATTTCCACCGGTGATTCCTGACGAGATCCACAGAGCAATTGTTGAAAGCACGATCTAATTTGCTCCGCCATGTCCGCAGTATGTATGGGAGTCAACCACCGACCCCAAATACGGTCTCAGAGTCCGATCTCTCGCAATCCCCAGTCACGCCATTTTTCTCGGTATCACCTACCTCAATGTCACCGATTGCCAACGATACTGCTCTTACGAGGCCTAAACCGAAGATTTCATTTGCACTTCTTGCTTTGCTTGTCTACACTGTGGGGGTCAAGTGTCGCGGCATCAACAAGAAAGAAGAGTACGCCGTAGAGCATATGTTCTCGTTATCTGAGAACGCAGCAAACAAGATGCTACGCCTCAATATGTGGGATTTGATTAAGCACACAAAAACTCATTTGGTCAGGGTTTATCCGAAAGGGATGAGGGTTAGTTCTTCAAATTACGAACCCCATCGCTTTTGGGCTGCTGGTGCACAGTTAGTTGCGATGAATTGGCAAACCCCAGGTGCGAATTGTCCACAACTTGTCTTGCCACTTTCTGAATAACAATAGATCTGGGATACATGATTAACCACGCCATGTTTCAGCGCAACGGCCGATCTGGTTACGTTCTTAAACCCATGGCTTTAAGGCACCATACTCCGAAAGAGTTCCTCGCCAAACGAAGCACGCACACCTTACATGTTACGGTTATTTCAGCGCAACAACTTCCACAACCCCGGGATTCATCGGGGAAGGAAATCTTGGACAAAGCAATTGTAGATCCCTATGTGGAACTCACCCTCTATGTCCCTGAGTGGCCAATACGGCCAGAAGTAAAGCTGAAGGACAACATGAGGGATCGTTCGAAGGAGAGAAATACGTCCTCCGAAAATGATGACTTTCAGTTCTTATCTCCCAAGTCTATTATGTCGGGAACGTCGATACCCAGTCGCGCAATATCAGCTCGGACTTCGGCGGTGAAGAGGAATGGTTTCAATCCCGTCTGGGAAGAGAAGCTATCAATCCCATTTGAATGTGTTGGTGACATGTTTGACCTCATTTTCGTGAAATTTGTCGTGAAACAGGAAGACAAAGTCACTGATGAACCTTTGGCCGTTTATTGTGCATCGTTGGGATGTTCGCAACGTGGTAATAGTCATGCACCTTCATTGATATCATTGATGATTAACCCCCCAACACAGGTTACCGCCACCTTCCACTACATGACTCGCAATTATCTCAGTACTTGTACTCAACTTTATTTGTGGACATCAACGTTATTGATATAACATTGAATTCCTGATCTTACTTGTGCACTACATCCTGAAAGCATAATGTGGGTGACGGACTCGTGAGGATTAGAGTAAATCTTTATGCAATTCGAACGGCATGAGCGCGACAAAATGAGTGCAAACGTAAAGGTGTTATACAATTAGCACGAAGTACAGACGAATTTCCGGAGTATTACGAGTACAAACTAAGGGGTATAGTAATTGAATGAACAGAATGTAGGGTCAAAACCGATTGCAGTGTAGATAGCCGAGATCAAAAACAGTACATTATAATGCATCCCGAATACTGACTTTGACAAATAGTGTTGAAAACAGGAGTTGTGATAACATAGGATCGTATAGAGGAAGATGACGGTAGCCTAATATGACCATCAAGCAATCATTTGGGTGTCATTGCAGGAAGTCTCACCTCGTTCTAAACACCCCAGGGAAATGCAGTACTGTCCTATCAGACTTTCACCGTGACGGATCGAAAATTTGACAAAGATGAGTTCTTTCATGTCGCCCATACAGTCAAAAGGAATACTAATTTGTTCATTCCAGATAGGATTGAAACCGTTATTCTTGATCGCTTTCGTGCAATAGGAGACAGTTCGGACAGAGGATACTCCGCTAACACTGGCGTTTGTAGATGGAAGGTATGTCACGCCAGAAGTCTGCGTTGAGACTGGGAGGAACGGCGAACTGGTCCACTCCGGGATATGGAGCGAAACCTCGACAAAAGGATCGACAATAGATTTCTCGACGATTTCTTGACCTTCGGAATTCCGCAATCTGGGAAGTTGTTGAGCCGAGATGATCTAAGTACGATAACCATAATGATTTACTGTCAGAAGAAAAATAAATTAGAGGATATGGCTGACAGTAATGTCGAAGAAATGCTGCGTCCTCTTGTGAATGAGGTCCAGCTTGTCTGGGCAACGGAGGGCATCGGGCTTCAGGACGTAACCCGCACGACCATTCCGTTGAAACATGGCTTGATTTATCATGTTGCCGAGATCTGAGCAAAACGTTAGCCTGCAGCCTAATTTCACCGAGAACAATTTACCGAAAGTTTGCCAATTAATAGCGACTACCTGACAACCAGCAGCCCAGTAACGATGTGGTTGGTAATTTGACGAATCCACTCTCGTCCCTTTAGGGTATACTCGCACAAGATGTGTCTGCGTGTGTTTGATCAGATCGTGCATGTTGGCCTTCACGATTCTATTTGCCGCAGTCTCCGACAACGAAAAGATGTGTTCTGGTGCATATTCCACACTCGGATCAAGGCCGTGGCACTTGACACCAACAGTATAGACGAGGAGGGAAGCCAATTTGAAAGACATTTTCGTTTTGGGCTGTCTGGAACTGCTATTTTTCTCGTCTTTAAGGCGTAATTTCTTCCATGTGGACCTAATATCGTTTAGGCCTTCTTGTATGAAAGATTCCTTCTCATTGTCGGAGGAACTTTCTGACGACGTCTCCACTTCTAAGGCAGTGGTTTCCTCAACCTTGGAGATACGCGCGGCCTGAACTGATGCCAATTGCTTAGCCACATAGAGATTCTTTGCCTAGGAAGTTGTTATAGGTTTGGAATTAGGCACAATACGAACGTACGCTGACCTTCAAGAGAAATTTATATTTAAGATCCTCTGGACTGGGCAAGTTTTCAATCTTTGGCCGCCCTTCGACAGGAGCGTGAATAATGGAGTCTTTGAAGACGTTCACCATGATGTCAACAAGCTTGTCCTGTTGCTTGAGGCCGCAGTGTACTTCAGCAGATATAACGACGGGATACGGAGACTTTTGGAAGGCGTAGTTGGCAAGAGCATGACAGATATCACGCAACGCAACTTTCGATGTCAAAGTCTTTCCATGGTAGACCACAGGTTCTTCATCCCCATCATATATATCCACTAAAGGTTGTCAAATAAGGACAAAAATAAGAAAAACAAGCATACGTTCCACACTTCTGCACCCATGAAGGAGGGCCCGAATATAACCTTCGATGGTACTGACACCGACGAGCTGGTTTCCTACGAGATATGTATTGTGCGATGAAGAAACGAAATAGGCGGAAATAGGTTGGGTCATGTCCTGCCAGATAGGCTTGTTCTGTTCCGAGAAATTGGCATTCTCAGGTGATAAGAGGAAACTCGTGAATCCCGACAACAACATGATGGATTCTGGTTCGTTTGGTGTTGTAGTTCCTGCAAATGAGTCGAAGATGGCCTTGATCTCCAAATCGTTCAACTTGGACTATCAGGCAAATCAGGTTCGTCTACTTATAATGCAAAGAGCAGAAAGGCACGATTTGATATTCCCTCATGAACTTGGCAAAGCCTTTTAGGTCCAACTTTCCTTCATTGGCCGCACACAACTTCTCGTAGATCTCTTCAAGTTCAGGGCGACGCTGGAGTATGCGGACGAATTGTCGATACTGAGAATACTCGAGGTAACCTCTGTTACCTATATCAGCTTCCTAGAAAATGACAGCGTATGGATGCGGCTCGAGGGATTGATGTGCTGCAAGTTACCTTAAACAGCTTTTCCAGTTGTTGGGTGGTGAGGTTGGCGTTTAGCCTAAGGCATAGGCGCTTAACGTCGTCAAAGTCCAAAACTTGATCTCCTTCTTTATCCGCGCCTTTGAAGTACTGCCGTTCCCATACGTTCTGTCGTGCGGCAAAGTCCAACTGCCCAGACATAAGGCCTTGTCGGATTGCCAAAAGCTTCTGAAGAGCATTCTTCCAGAGTTGGCAGATGTCGTGCGTGTCAGCGATGACGTGCAGGGTCTTATAGGTGCCCTGTAGTACGTAAATCGTGGTTATCCACCTCGTTTCCAGATCGTCGGGTTGTTTGAACTGGAGGCGATAGTATTCAGTGTCGCTGTCGGTGCGGATTTCCTTGATTGATTCAATGGGTACTTTGCAGAAATCAGCTTTTGGAGGATTAGATGTATATGGGAGAAACGGCGCACTGGTTCTCGTTCCGCCACTGCTGGACTTGTACCTGATTGCTCCCTCGTCTGGATCGATCTGGAAGAAAACTTTCTTCCGCTTGTCGTCTGAAAATTTCGTCATCATGATTCCTTTCTCGAGGATCTCGGGAATTATCCTTTCGTTTACGATAGGGCTGTTGTCCACCAAAGCTGGAGCCCCAGCGGCCTCCACTTTTGAAGGCATGGCACTCTTCACAAGTTCGACAGATCTATGGGCGAGGCGACGTGTTTCTTTCTGTACCCAGTTCGTAGCACCATGTTGTGAAGGCATTGGGTGTAACCGTTGTGGACGTTTATATCTAAAGGATCACGATCACTGATCAGCACAGCCTGTGTTTACTTGTCATGCCTCAAAAAATACCTCAGCGAAGGTATCGCAACGTCGTGTTGCGCTCGAAAAACGCAGTTGTTCATTTGGAGTACAAGCCCCAGCATCTGCCTCCTAAACCTACAGAAGGCATCTGGACGCGCTTCGTGTGCATCAGTGACACCCACACGAAATCCTTTGATGTTCCTGACGGCGATGTCCTGCTACATGGTGGCGACCTCACCAATCTAGGTACCGTTCCAGAATTCGAGAGAACGACAGAGTGGTTGTACTCTTTGCCTCATCGATTCAAGATGTGAGTGCTGCTTCATTTCGTCTCAATCGTACATATTGCTAAGGAAGATGATCGCAGCATTATTGCAGGAAACCACGATCTGACGTTGCACAGAAGTTGGTATGAAGATAATTTCTCGAAATTTCATCGCAAGGGCAAGCAGGTTTGTCCCGTCAACAACTTTTGGTACGCAGTTTGTGGTCTCACAAGTGGCACTTGCTAGGAAATTGATCGAATCTACCAGCTTTTGAAAGGCCCGAGGGCAGTTGAAGGAAATATCGTTTACCTTCAAGACGAAGCGTATAACTTCAAGGTCCACGAGCATGGGAGAGAGTGGAGCGCTTATGGGTTTCCTGTAATTCAAACAAAGAGACTCTCTCCGGGCTTTTCGTTGACCAATTTTTCTTCTGTTTGTAGTGGTCTCCGAGATATTGTCACTGGGCATTCAATTATGAACGTGAGGACGGAGAAGGTAGGCCATTGGAGGTTGAGCTAGTTCCTTATTCATTAATCACGACAGCACTTATGGCAAACATACCTCGAACCGACATTCTGTGAGATTCGTTTGCCTGGATATCTTACTTTCTTTTGACATATGAATCTAGTCTGACCCATACCCCAGCGTACAAGATTTTCGACCAAGAACGCCACGGTTCGGAAGTTGGTTGCGAAGCTCTTCGTGCTCGCCTTCCTTTTCTCAGACCGAAACTGCACCTATGTGGTCATATACATGAAGCCCATGGCGCGTATATTCATCCCTGGCTTAAAGATTCCACCTCTGGCCTAGCAGAACCTCCGGCTGCACAGAATTCAGAATCCCAATCGGCAGTGGATGCGAAGGACGAACCACAATCAAGCGAGTATGAACTTCATGAGGGCTTCGATGAAGAGGTCGACTATACTGTGTTCGTGAATGGCGCGAATTACCCGATGGGCCACTTAGCTTCGCGGGATGGCGTCCACATGAATCAGTCCGGCGGCCCTGGATTCCAACCCATTATCATCGACCTGAAGGAATAGAATCGTATGGCACGTAGTTTTATCTTTTTAAATATTGGCAGGGATCCAAATGTCGTTGCAGGCATTCGTTTGTCTAAACTATATCACGGCCCGATCTATAGTGAGCAGATACTACAGGTTCGAGGCAATGAAGGGCAAGTCCTCTCCGCTTTGTGGCATCAGGTGTTAGTACAGCAAATAGCCAACTTAGACGTGAAGAAACGAGACTCACAAAGGGGTGATATTCATAGTCCACGAGTATTGTGTTTCGCATTCCTTCTCAAAGAGTTTATTTTACTTGGTCAACCAGTCACTGCGGGGATCGGATTACCATTCTCGAATCTTATCGTTGAAGACTGCGGATTCTCTGGGCAATAAAAGTCTTGGCTGAGATCATTATTTCTTAACTGAATGTCGAAAGATGACGGAATATTTGTCGACTATATAGATTTTCCGTCAATCGACTCGTTGAGTATGGTTGAATAGTCTACAATGTTGGCAACTGCCAGCGGTTAAGACGGTTGTGTCGTAGTGCATCCTGTGGCAAAGGCTTCCCATTTTACTGGAGTCAGTACCTCAACAGTGTTCTGTATAGAAGATCTGTGAAGAACTTTGCACACCTTCAGGGTACTCAACGGCAGATTCGGCGAAATTGTGGTCACTTGGAATTAGATATATTTCGTATGGTCATGCAGGATAATAACTCGTATGATGGCTAAGACGCGTAACATCAACTCCGGTGTGAAAGGATTTGGCAGTAAAGGTTGAGAGAGAGAAGGCAAACTACTTGTAGGCGAGATCCCAAGGATCTTGTCAAGTTGGTCAGAAGGCCTGTTGTGCCGATCGTCGACGAACCTGACCACGGTAGAGGCGAAGATAAACTGACCACTTGCAGTGTTTCCAGCTTTTCAGAACAAGGCCAGTAAAGACGGTACTGTCCGGCGATATCGTAATAGAAATGTGGCACTCGTCCCAGTGAGCATCTGTTGGGTGACATTCCCTCTGGTTATAAGGACATTGGAGCTTCAGGATGAAGGATGTTTGTGAGAAAGTAGAAGGAGACCCCACAACATTGATTCCTGGATTACTGTTGTTTACACATGATCGAAAAATACCCTCAGGAACCTCGTTGCGGTCATTAAAGAGTGAAAATAATAGAAAAGTCTTTCCAGAGAAAATAAATTTTACAAAAAAAAGGGAGGGCGGCTGCGGTCAGCTGTGAGTGAACGTCACAGATATCAGTCGGTCTTCATTGAGCTGAGCTTGCCTGACATGTAACAGCCATCTGCCAGCAATGGTTCTGAGCGATAACTGGGTGGTGCTGAGCCTTGCAATGATACATTAATCCGGCATAGAAATCTGACAAGAAAGATCCTCCACGGTCAGTGCATCACGAAGGACAGATGAGTAGGTCTGCTCGTGCCCACCTCGCTACTACAAAGATCCTCCCAGTCTTCAGAGAAAATGGAGACTGCATCAGCATGGTCCAGCTGAACGAAATCTTCGAAATCGTAATCAGCAACTCCATGAGCCTGGACGGTCATCGTGGGTTTCTTTGCCCGAACTACATTCCATTCCAGTTAGACAACCAATGCCAGAGCCAGAGGAGGGTGGAAGGCTTACCTTTCCGTCTAGCGGGCCTTGCGATGTCAATCAGGGAGACAGTCATATTTGTTTGCCTTCTCGGTTCCTCATGTACAGGGAAATCGACTTTGAAGTCATATATGTCCTCATCGTCAAGATGCAATGTTCCGTCATCAACTTGGATGTGAGATACGTAGAACGACCCATTTTCGTGAAGACGGTCTGGGTGGAAACCGTAGGCCCGCCAAGGCTTCTGTGGACATATCAGCAGTTAATCAGGTTCAAGGTGACGTAGTTCATACATCACGAGCTACTGTCCGGTATCCATCCAGTTTCCCAAGAGCTTCATGTGTTGTCATACCTCCTTGGTGAGCCAACGCACGAACTGCCTGTGGGGTGGGTAGAAAATCAGCTCTGATTTTCTTTGCCTGGACGAGATGTATAATACCTTGTTGTATGCAAGGGCTTCGCGGCGAGACAAGGCCTTCTGATAGGGTCGAAAAGTCATATTTGTTGGAAACTCTTTTTAACTCTAAATTCGCAAACCCTCAAAGAGTAGTCTCTCTTGAAGGTCGATGAATCGTTGTCAACGCTGGAGCTCTGGCTGGTATTCAAATTCGACATCGCACAACTCCCACTATTTATCTTGACTTCGGGAACAAGTTAAGAGTCAGCAAGATGGTCACCGTGACTCACAACGCCTGTCAAATGCTTGACTCATGAGCTCGGATCATTCTGACTCACTTACGGATGGAGGCGCCGACCCGGTTATGATGCTGAATGTCGAATTATGAAATTCATCCACATCGAATTAGAATTCCATGATGTTGCAAGGAATGACTAACATCTGTCCTCGCCATTTTTGAGCTGCTGTTGAACGTTGAACATTGAGGTACTCACACATGCAGTGGTCGAGATGTGTCATCCTCAGCTTTAACATATTGATGCAAGCGAAATTGGTTATTTGTTTTAAATCGTTGGCATGAACTTACAGCCGTTGCATAATGATTCACAATGACTCAGAACGAAATGGCGTCGCCGTCAAGTTCTTCTATCAGAGAGCAACTGAAAGTCTATCTGAAAAGGATGGCTCGTTCTTCACTATCCTACTTATTTTCTCAGCTTAAATTTTCTGGGGGCATACGAACTCCTGCTTTCTTTTCATTCATTGGTGCACTACCGCCGACGCATTTTTTAGAGCTTTGATGGAGGCATTTTGGCCAGATCCTGACACAAGCCTTGACCAGTTATTCAACGAAGATCAGCTGGGCAGTTCTTTCTCCAAGTCAATTCTCGGCACAATGACAAAGTTTGGGTGGCCGTAACTGGTATGTATTATATGTCTGCCGATCATCGATTTCTCCCAACTTACCGTCGAAGTCAATCCAGAGGCAACTGCAAAACTCCAGGTGTCACCAATGCGTCATACGGTGGCTCGGAAGCCATTAACGTTTTTTTCCGTGGAGGCTAGGAATGAGAATGCATTATAGGTTGAACATAATATTTGGTCACCAACAAGACAAGGCACATTTGAGTCAATTTTTAGGAGGAGGTTTTCGGTCCAACTGGCCCAGAAAATTGCCACGAGTCCCAACATTACGAATTTGCTGGTAAGATCGCCTCAAGGTTCAAACCGTTGTTGTATCGGCTAATCAATCCAACCTGTGTTATGATTCGACTTCTTGCTTCAAATCTCACAATTTGTCAGCGCATCAGCCGTTCACGTTTGTTGGACTCAACTATTTCAGCGTCGTTCGTAGTATCATGTTTGCCTTTCCCTCAGCTGGGACGGGAACGCAGGTCATTTGTCTAAACGGGAGGGAACTATCTGGACTCAGCAAATCGCTTTCCACAGGGAAGTTGATTCTCTTGAAAAAATTTTCATCGGTTGGAGCGTATTTCTTATTTCGGTAAGATACCCATTTCCCAGCTATCGAACACGAGCTCTGGCTCAGCTATTTTATTCCCTTCTCAGCCTGGCTTTCAAACTAGACCTGACGAGAAAGTTGTGACAACTCGACCTGGAGACGCGTTTTACGAATTGCTCACAGATTTGGCAATGCTGGTTTTTTAGATGCTCAACTACGCTCGTCATGTAGGTCTCTTGTTGATACGCTATGTAATTCCTCTCAGGTTCATCTTCCGAAAGTGACCTTGCCTTGGAAGCTTTGGTGACTCTTTCAACACCTCGTTTTATACCATTCTTTACGCGAATGTAGATTATCGGTACGTGAATTATACTCCCTTTTGCCAATTGACAGCCAATGTCTCCGTTTGCATATTCCCGTCGGAAGTGATGCTAACTGTCTTTCAATACGGAAAGGCAGTGCCATTCTTCAGCGTATCCAATTCGATGCGTACGGTGATCTTGGAACCAAAAATCTCGTTCGTGTTTCCTTTGCGGTTCTCGTCGTCTGGATAGCGATTTCGTGCATGACACTTTCATTGATTCAAGTCTGGATACGCAGGAAAGATGTTCAACGTCAATGCCTGGTGGAAGCCGGTGCGCCACTGGAAAGGAGGTTTCATGAAGCAGATTCGGAATCCATTATTAGGATATTTTTGTGTAGGTATATTAATCCAATAGCTCTTCTCATATAAATAATCAGGCCATCTAGACGACTTTATTTGGACCTCCGCTTGATCGTAATTCGAAGTAAGAAGTGAAAATGCCATGAGGCTTCTACTGACGTTCGAGGTCAGTTCAACCTTTCCGTTTGTCTGACTGGTTCCCTAACCTGTACAAAATTTATGGATGGTTTGGCAGGTAAAGGAACTCCTAAAGACGACGGTCTAGTTGTTATAATTATGATCCTACTGATCGTTCGGCAGTGGCCTCATTTTGCCCGATCGACGGTTTATAATGCTACTGACCGCTTGCCTTTCTCAGCATTATAAAGCCTTCCTCCCCCTTTTCCAGAAGGGTCTTACGCACTCTTCCCCTCGCAATTGGGGTATATGCATCCCGTCCTAATGATGCCAAACTCTTCGGACACGATAACCACCGACTCACGGACGCTGGTAGACAAGACTATAAGCAGCACCGTCACGCCAGTTCCATCGTCAATTCTTAGATCCGACGAGCGGGACGAACTCGAGCGTTTCCTCACTTCAGCGACACACCCCATAGGTCGCCGTCGGCCTAACTTGCTATCGCCAGCATTGCCAGGGGTATTCTCAAGGGAATTTCTAGAGAATGATCCCGACATCGCTCGAGCACGCGCGATTTATTTCAAGGAGTATTTCTTGGGGTTGGGATTGGTGATTTTGACTATTTTTATTGTTTTTTCAATATATTGGGGGTCGCTCTGGAGGGTTCCGGAACACGCATTGCAGGGGTGGATCGTGGTGGGTCTACAGCTTTCTGTTGAAACTCTTCCCTGACTCGGACTTGTTATAAGGACTTCGACGGAGGTGATGTCGGCCAGGTAGTTACTCAAGGTTTGCTCAACTCTAGATCTTGGATGGTACACTGGAGAGTGGTGCCTGCTGAGCGGTACCCGATGGGTGTGAACGATATAATTCGCGCTATACACGACGATGTTGTGTGGGTGGCTGTTACGAGTAAGTGATACATCAATTCTCCTATATTCTTGGTTACTGAAATACCACGAGTCAACACAGGCGCAAGCCAGAACCTGCAAAATGCGCTCTCCGTGTTCGATTCGTCTTACAATAGTTCGTTCGCTATTACGGCGTTTGCTTCGGAGGCACGGAACGAGAATGCTTAGTATGTCATCGGAGGCTTTATGGTGAAACGGGAACTAATAAGGCATCTATGGCTAAATCAGTCGAAATTTGATTCGGCCTGTGGTAGGTCGTTGCTAACGGAGGTCTACTTGAAGCATGTACTCACATCGTTTTAGATCCAGAGCTCGCTAGATATAATCAAGGCGCAATACGCAACTCAGTTTGCTTCGCAGTTAGCTTCCTCTTCGATAGACTTGGCAACCTTGCTTTCGACTTCGCCTCAGATCATCCTCAATCCCATCTCTTACACACTCGTCAATCTTATACCTTTTAACCAGCCAGTGTAAGTTCGCTAATTCACAGAGAACCTCGAATTCAAACTGTTCTATAACAGGGCCAGCGCTGTCGTATTTGTCGGTCTGATCTATCTCCTAATTTTGTCGTTTTACATTGTCGTAAATATTTCACCTTGCAAGGCAATCTATGACGCGGACTATACCACTAATTATCCTTTTAGATGATTGCTCACGGCGCACGGGAGGCCTCTGGCCTGAATAGAATCCTGCAGCTTAAATCGCTTATCGCCCTTCGCATGACGACTTCTGCCGTTGGATATTTCTTTCTATCTGTGAGCGATTTTTTTGAATATAACGTCCGGTGCTTATCATGAACTATCAGTTCTTTTACACTTTGCTTAACCTTGCTTTCAAACTTGATGTTTCTCGCAAGTAATGGCCTTCAGTCAAATAAGCTTCCCGCGTTAGTTAACTTCTCTCCAAGATATGGCCGTGCTGGCTTCGTTCTCCTTTGGATGTTGAATTATATCGGCATGCTTTCCGTGTAGGTGTTGACTTCGTGGTCGTGAAAGTGTATGAACTGAACATAGAATTCGCATCTAAGCGGTCTGGCATTGGAATCGCTGATCACAATCCTGACTGCAAAATTCATCCCTTTCTTTATGATCCTTTGGATCATTGGTAATTACCTTCACTTCTTAATGCTGAGGATATGATCGCTGATAAACTTGCAGTGGATGTATCGGTCTGCATATTTCCGAT
>Ga0307508_10002969_pt1 | contig 17514 bp, 12 predicted proteins | sample 9_EM_MG_FD_203089 | JGI IMG/M metagenome (GOLD analysis project Ga0307508, IMG submission 203089) | Populus trichocarpa ectomycorrhiza microbial communities from riparian zone in the Pacific Northwest, United States - 9_EM | ecosystem: Host-associated > Plants > Roots > Unclassified | place... | reverse complement strand
GCCCCCCCCCCCCCCCCCCCCCCCCCCCCCCCCCCCCCCCCCCCCCCCCCCCCCCCCCCCCCCCCCCCCCCCCCCCCCCCCGTCTGCGGTCAGTACGGGAAACTGCAGATGTTTGTCAGCTTTCGTACCTAACGGGGGGGGTTATGGATTACGGGCATTCCACGGGAGAAAGACATGTTCGCGGGTGCAGAGACAACACTGCAACCCAAAGCAAATGGCTATCTCGCGGGGGAGGGGCTAACTCCAAATAGCGCTGGTTCGAGATGTGATCTCCTACCGCAGCGTCCGAAGTTGCAACATCATGGTAGCTATAACACCGAGGAGATCGTCTTTCCTTGCCCTCTCGCGCAGCAGCCAGAGCGACAATGAAAGGTTGAATTCGCATCGACTGGAGGCAGTGCGATACCAGCGACACTGTGAGAGCCGACATGCGCGAGCACAGCGGCCGGCCCCCCCTCAATGCAAAAATAAGATTAATACGAGAACCGATGTATGATCGGATTTCAGATATTAAACTGAAAAGAACAGATACTACACTTGATCTAAGCCAAAAGGCTGTAGCAGAGAAAACAATTAGCATTAGGGAGATGTTAATAGTTGGGGGGTGGAAAGACATACCAAAGAGAGCTGAAGAGAAAAGAAGAAGAAGAGGAAAGGAAGACGGGTGCTGGCCTTTTTGTTCGGTCGAACGGCGCTAGTGCTTCAAGTAGTTAGGGCAATGTTTGCAACTGCGAACAAGCTTTCTGGAATTCCCCTCCCCTCCAGGACAACGGTGACGCGGAGGTCAGCAGCTCAGTTTCGCAGACGTCAATCGGATCACCAAGCCCGACTCCCTCGAAAGACAAGCAGGGACACCGCGCTCATGCCCATCAGCCTCCCCCGTACCATAGCCGCCTCCAGTGACAGCCTGGAAAAGCTGGCGACGGACTCTCCAATTGCCCGGAACATCCTCGACGATTGCAGGGTCAAGGCGAAGGCTCGGAAACTGAGGACAAAAATGCCCAGCAAGAATACACAATTGAAACGAACAGAGATACACACAGTACGCCGCGTGGTTCGTGGGTAGCAACCGCCATTTGATGTTCAAGAGCAGGGAGAGAGGGGGGGGACTGCTGTTGGGGGACGAGCTAGACGAAGAGTCTGCCGTTTTTGTTTATTTATTCATTGATCGATAAAAAGAGTCAACGCTACGCTCGATTTCAAGACGCCATTCAGAAGCTTGCTGTCCCCGGCGCAAGATAAATTTCGCTTCACGGAATCCATAGATCACGGCCGAGACCGCCAAGTCGAGGCTGCTAGTGAAACACGAGGGGTTGCCACATGGCGTTCCGGTGAACGACTTCCCTTGCGGCTATGTAATCTCTCTGATTTTACGTCTTCGCAAGCAGCCACGGAACTACATAGATATATACATACCCAAGGTTTTTACCTTGGAAACCTGTAGGTGGACCAACACGAGGGACATGCACCCGGTTGACATCCAGCATCTTCAGATAATGCGGGAAGACGAGTGCTATCCCCTGTTTAGGCACACACATGGTAGGCACAAGGAGAGGAGGATCAGAGACGAAGAGAAAAAAGCGAGGGGTTTGCAGAGAGGCGTGCAAATGGCCAGCGTGCTGGAAGATGTTCCCGACAATGCTCCCCAGCGCTGTACCCAGTGTGATAAATGTGGGTCACAAGAGAACCACTTGTGATGAATTCTATCGACTTCCAATTGTATACTCAGTGGAATAGAGGGCAATTTCAAATGGATTGATTAATTCCCAGTCGGCTGCTGTTTATTTTACTATTGTGACTGGGTTGAATTGAGGTGCCGTCGACCACCCGATGACCCACCTATGGCATATTAGACTTTTGCCGTAAAAGAAAAGTACTCTTTCTGCTGCTGTCACAACCGATTGACTCAGCAATCTCTGCAGCACCAACGGCGTATCTATACTCAAAGTGGGGTACTCCGGCCGTGGCGTCACGACCGCTGAAACAGAAGTCAACACCTCCGCGAAAGCCGCCTTTCCTCGTCCTCTCGCACAGCAGCCAGGGCAACGATGAAAAGCGTGAAGATGTTCGCATCAACTGGAGGCAGTGCAATACCAGTGACACGGTGGGCTCCAGCATGCGCAAGCACAGCGGCCAGCTCCCGGCGCTGCAAAAATAAGATTAATATGAGAACCGATGTATAATCGGATTTCAGATATTAAACTGAAAAGAACAGATACTACACTTGATCTAAGCCAAAAGGCTGTAGGATGAGTTAGTAAGGCGTTAACAGCTGGGGATTGGGAAGACGTACCAAAGAGAGCTGAAGAGAAAAAGAAGAGAGGAAAGGAAGGGGAGGTGGTGGCCTTTTATCTAAGTTTGACGGCGCTAGTAGTGTGAGTAGTAGGTACTTAGGTACTTAGTTAGGGCTTAAGGCCGGGGGCTGGGCTCACCGGTTGCAGAACCCATCACTCGGGGACTGGGGGGGAGAGCACCAAAGAAAACTGTACCCGCAGTGATGGCAATGACGGGCCTGCCCGCACCGCTCACGCCACCTTCTCCGCTTGCTGCCCGTATCTCCTCCTCGCACCGCTCCCCGGAGCCTCAGGTGCCCCTATGCTGCCAGCTCCCGAGGCGCTTGCCGCTCTGGCTTTCCTCACCCTTGGGAACCAGTCTGCAGACATCCTCACTGCGCAGGTAGGAGTCCGGATGGCTGGATACTCTAGGGGTCGTAAAGAGCGAGGCAATCGCGGCGTGCTGGCGTCGCCTCGTCTGCTCGTCCGCTGCGATGCGTTCCGCCACACGTCACAGTGTCTTCCGCTGCTCTCTCAAGGGGCCCCAGTGCTGAAAGTGTGTTCTGGCGACTGGTGGCGCTGTGAGTCCGCGCCCTTTTGCCACTTGTTCGAGATTCAAGTACGGATGTTGAGTGAGAACTCGTGGCAAGCCCTAGCGGACTACGATGGTAGAGATCACGGCCTTACCAAAGGTCAACTTCTCCGTTCACGAGGGGTCCATCAGCACAAGTTTCGGGTGGTGGTCCCACCATAGGGTCACAGTCGAAACTTCCGTCTTTCCTCATACTCTCGCACAGCGGCCAGAGCTACGATGAAGAGCGTGGAGATGTTCGCATCGATCGGAGGCAGTGCAATACCAATGACACGGTGGGGTCCAGCATGCGCAAGCACAGCGGCCAGCTCCCGGGCTGCAAAAATAAGATTAATATAAGAACCGATACTGTGATCGGATTTCAGATATTAAACTGAAAAAGAACAGATACTACACTTGATCTAAGCCAAAAGGCTGCGGTAGGGAAGATAATTAGCATTTCGGAAGCTGTTGATAGTGTCGGGGGCGGAGAAAACTTACCAAAGAGAGCTGAAGAGAAAAGAAGAAGAAGAAGAAGAAGAAAGGAAGATGTGTGCCGGCCTTTTATTTCGGCCGAATGGCGCTAACTAGTGTCGGAAGGGCTTAGTGCTATACTCTTGGAGCTTCATACTTGTTCTATCCCAGTGGGCAGAATGGTCGGTCTGTAGATGAGCTGGTCCATCTATAGACTGGCTGGCCCGTGTATGAATGGGCTGGATCTACGAACTGGCCGGACTGTGGGTAGATTTTTTTGGGTAACTGGGCTGGCCAGCTGGGCGATATCTGGGAGCGGGCTGGCCAGGTGGGAGATCTGCCGCCACTGGGTAGATAGCTTCTTTTTTTTTTACGGCGGCTGCGGGAGGCACTTAACGCGGCGGTGACCAGATCTCAGACCCACCCCTCAATTCCCCAGTGATTAATCCCCAGGCACTCACTACTCAACACCTCGCTCTCACCAACAATCAATTGAATTCTGCTTACAACTAGGGATCTATCTCCGGAGAGCAACTACTGCACCCGTCTCCTTCTCTTTCTCAGAACTCGCCCTCCCGCCTTACGTTCTGGTGCTGTGGCTGGGGTAGCCTGCCGAGTTCTCTTCCGACTTTGTGGTAGTAAATCGTTCGAATCTTGAATACTAGATAGCCCGTAGTATTGCTCCTGCGGCTGCTCCTCTTCCTGCGGCTCCTCCTCCTGAGACTGCTCCTCCTCCTGCGGCCCCTTTTCCTGCGGCTGCTTCTCCTCCTGAAGCTGCTCATGCTCCTGTAGCTGTTCCTCCTCCGGAAGTTGCCCATCCTCCTCCATCCCACGACCAACCAATGCCACCCCCGTGCGAATTGCCAATTCCGACAGGTTATGGCAGTCGAACTCTGTAGCATGACAATGGACAGAGCACTTCACTTTGTTCTTCAAACATCTGCATTTCCCAGTACAACGAGGAGGCTTGCAATTGCAGGAAACTGATATCCGTTCACTCGTCGACATTTTTGCTGATGCCGCATGGAGGGTGATGATATTTAGCAGCTCAGTCTCCGGAATGTTGGCTGCCGCATCCAAACGTGCTTCCGGTGGCACTCTGGTTCGAACAGTAACAGGGTAATGGATGTTGAGAACTTCGTGCGCAGTCTGAAGCTTGTACCGGTTGTGATGAGGTACAGCTAGAACCCGGCAGAATATACGGTGTGGGTCGGTTGCCGTACGATCCTTTTTTGGAAACCCTGATACTGACTACATCTCCCGGGGGAAAGGCTTCTATCGTACGGTATTTGCTCGCCGACCTCTGCCGTGCCTTTGCTGCATGCTGGTGCACCTCAATTTCAATGGCTGTTGGGGTGAATATCATAGTTTGCCTGTGCGTCGTACTTATGATTCCAGAGTTTCTTTTGATCTGGCCCAGGTGGTGGTTTCATGTGAGGATACCGCATCCAGTCGCAGTACTCTACTCGCTTTTCCTTCGTAAACCGAGACTAAGCGATCATCAGTAGGAACTCTACCCCATTCCCTTCTTAAAGCCTACCTTGCTGTTGTCATTTGCCATCCATCTTCCAAATTCCTGGAATGTTTCTGCAGAAAAAGGGGCGAAGGTGGTATTGGGGAGGGCATTGGCGGTGGCGGCAGTGGCGGACATGATTGCAAAGAGGGTTGTAATCAGGGTGATGGTGACTGACGAAAGGATTAGTTCAGAAGAAGTTGGTTTCCACAGGGGGTGTTGGTGCTAGCTCCTATGCCCACTAGGCTGGCCCACCCGTAGATCTAGCACTCGGCTATCTAGCCTACCTATAGATCTACCACTGGTACAGCCCACCCGCAGATTTACCACTGGGCTAGCCCAGTCACCTAAGAAAATCTACCCACCGTCCGGCCAGTTCGTAGATCCAGCCCATTCATACACGGGCCGCCAGTCTATAGATGGGCCGGCCCATCTATAGATCGAGCTTTCCTCCCACTGGGCTAGAACATACTCTATGCATATACGTGTCGACTTCCGTCTCTTCTCGCTACATACCTAGGTAGGTATGTATTCATCGATCGACGCTGTAGATAGCTGCTAGACTGAGCGACCCGACCTGGTGAGAGGGTATGGGAATGACGTCTGTGTGTAGAGCAACTCGAACGAAGAGGATAGTAAGTGAAGTCTCGCCGCCCATCCTACATAAACGGCCCGCTCTCGGTCAGTTGTATCCGACAGACTCACGGGAGTTCTGGCCTCAGCCATAGTCCATCGAAGTTTCCTCTGCCTTGGGAGAGAAAGAAAGGCCTCGGGCAGGGGGCCCAGTACGTGACTACATACCTAGATCGCTTCCGGTGCCTGACCACTAGTGACTATGGTAGAGCCGTTGGGTTGGACTGATCGAGAGACAACGCACTCGAGCGCCTCGATTGCTATCAGGGGAGGTTAAATCTAGAGCACTATGTAGTAGGTGGTGGCATACAATGAGATGGCGGGGGGTGGCAAAATCTCTACACGATAGAGACTTTCTTTTGTATAGCACATGTACTTAGACGGGTCACAGCTTCAGACTAGAGGTACCTGAAGATTACCCTCGTCGCGACTCACCCAAGTCTCGGACATATACACTCGATATACGCTCCAAGCTCTTCAGAAAGGCCGCTCTGCAAGTTACAGCCACCGTACCCATCAATGGGTCAATGGCTCGAGGATCGTGATCGTCTCCCAATCTTTTGATTTGGGTCCGGAATACATGTTTCCCTCGAGGTAGTTTTCCTCGCAGTAGGTACCATCTGTTTGCCGTCGGATTCAAGGTGGAGGATGTATGCACACCTATGTGCGTAGAGTGGGGATGCTATGTCTTTGCGTTATCTACTCTACTGCTAATTCAAAAGACCATGGAGTATATCGAACCGACGCTTGGCCGGCACCGCCACGAACAGAGTATTCCCGAGCGATGTGGGTAGTTGAGAGTTGGTGGGATACAGAAAAGGAAGCTTGTGGCTAACGATGTGGGGATGGGAGCTTGGTGTACCGTCGATACCCCCCACAGGCAAAACGGTGCTCTACAGTCAAAAATCCCAATCCTAAATAGAACTAATCGCCAGCCGACGAGGGACTGAGTAAAGTACGTTGATTAGCCCTGGGGGACTCCCGGAACAGCCGCAGATTATATCCGCACAATCCCCGCGATGGCTCATGTTATTATCCCTTCCAGCTTCCAAAACATTAAATTAAGAATCCCATCCCAAAGCACAGCACAAAACAATGTTAGAAACAGCAACAGATAAGCACGAAGGCAAGATCAACAGTGACAGCATTTCCCTCGAGGATGTTACACGTAAGCAGCGGTCACCAGCACAGAACCAAAGAGACCGTAGTAAACAAGCGAAGAAAAGAAACATGGGAGCGGAAGAACACCTTATTCTCCTTCGCCTAGACAGCGTCCAGGAATCACCGTCACTCGGCGCGGTCTTTGCCTTTGGACATCTTCTTAATCTCGAGGACGATGATATCCTTGACAGCAACTTTGCCTCTGCAAACTGGACATTTTCCGTGAACCTTTTGGGGTGCGGGAAGCGTCGATTTTATGGCTCCGAACAAGCACTTATTGCAGAACATATGTCCTGCAGAGAGAAATTCAGGTCAGCTTCGCCAAGTAGCCACACAGCCTGGCAAAAACACTTACCACAAGGTGTGATGCTCAAGTCGACGGGCTCATCCTCCATGCAGATGATGCAAACAGTACCCGCAAGCTTCTTTGGTTTCGCAGCCTCGTCGGCCCCCAGCTTCCCTATAGAAAGCACGGCGACTACGTCATCGTCTGAGGCGTCAGCGTCGTCAGCATCGTCGACTGTGTCGTCCTCGCCCTCGTCTCCTTGTCCAGTTTTGAGCGATTTATCGTCGGCTTTGTTCGTTTTTTGTTTCTTCCGTGGTGGACCTTGCACTGCGGGGCGTTTGGTGGCGGGTCCAGCCGGTGAAGACAGCGTCAGGTCGATCATTTGTGGCTGGTGTCTTGAAGACGATCCTCTTGAAGGTCGCACAGCCTGGGCGCGCGCTGAGTGAGCCCGTAACACGGACGAAGCCAAACGGCCCGCGTGTGATGAGCCATCGCCAGCACGAGAGGTCGAGGCACCAGAGCGACTGGAGGGCACCGCATTAGTGGGAGAGTCAGGGACTCTCGAAGCTGCGGGTGTTTGCACCATCGCTTGGTTGGGGTAGAACCTTCCAGAGAAGTTGGGGAGAGGACTTGGTGGGAGGTTTGTGGTGATGTGGGTGAGGCGGTATTCGGCAGAGCCGTGGAGGGGTGAGGTAGGATTTGGGTGTGAGAGACGACCTGAGAAAGGGGTGCCGTTGTCGGAAGGTGAGGTTTGGTCTTCGAGTGAGTCTTCCTGCTCCTCCTCCTCGTCTTCGTCTTCTTCTTCTTCCTCTTCCTCTTCTTCCTCGTCTTCTTCGTCTTCTTCGTCTTCTTCGTCTTCTTCGTCTTCTTCTTCTTCCTCCTCTCCCTCTGAATATTCCAAAGGCGTTAAAAAGCCGTCGTAGAAAGCGCCTGCGGGGCGGAGGAGTTGATGGAGAGAGATTTGGTTAGGGATTAAACCTCCATAGAGGTTGTGGCTGGCATCATCGGGTGGGAAGTGGATACCGTATAGAGGTGGAAGTCGGAAGTTGTATGACATATCTTGGTAATGGGAGAATGCTTGCTCTTTTTCCTTCCGACTCTTTTTTCTTTTCTTCCTCCACTTCCTTTCTCTCGGTCTTCCCCCTCTTTCCTGTGCGGGCAATTGGTTTATTGGCTCCGCTGTTGTGGTATTCGTGTCGTCGCGTGCGGGGAGGGTTGGCTCGTTGGTGGATTGCTGAACTAGCGTATGGTGTGAGATCTAAGAGCCGCGTCTTGGGCCCGCTTAGTCACACGAGTCACCTCAGGACGGTGGAAGTTGGTGTTACAAAGTGTACCAACCTGAGCCGAGTTCGGAAGGTTCGTTTTCACGCTTCTTGTTCTTTTGGTTCAGACGCAGGATCCATGAGGAATGCTAATAATGCGGTGCCATGGGGTTTAGAGCAGAACCTCACGCGATGAATCTGTGACGATGTAATAGGCTCTTCCACCATCCCAAGGTCTCTTTCTGCTTTCTGCTTGAGAGAGCAATCGCTTGCCCTATGTCCTTGTTTTGTGCAGTAAAAGCAATTACCCACTGGCCGTTCGTTAGGTTTGTGTCCGTTTCCACGCCGATATGTAGTCTGACTGGAAGAGTTTGGATCTCGCCGCCTCTGCTCCGAGTTTCTCGATCTCGGATTCGCATCGCAATTGGCAGACCGCTTCCTGGTACGCGATTGCCTTTGACGCTAACTTGACATTACCACCGCCTGCAGCTGAAGCTGAAGCCGAGCTCTAGCAATCTCCGATGCGTTCCAGGGTGGGCGGCGTCGTGTGATCGTTTGTATGGATTCCCAACTTTTATAATGGTTCTCGGCTCTCCTCTGTCCAAGCTCGACGCAGTTGCTTGATACTCCCATCTTCAATTCTGAAGCCTCTACGCGTGAACTCTCTCCATACTCGCTCGTCCTTCACTGCCACACCCCACATGCACAACCCACAGACACAGAAGCAGACAGAGATGACCGACGTCAAATCAAAACTTGCATTCTTTAGCGGCTTCGAAAAGTAGTTCCTTCGAATCGCTCCCTGTGACAGCACTGACATTTGTGATACTTGCAGGCTCTTTAACAATCCCGCGCATTCGGACATCATAGTAGCCGTTGGCGACTCGGAATTTTACGCGCACAACGCTATCCTTTCCTTGCGAACCAGCTTCTTTACGAATGCCACCAATCCGGTGTCCGGCTTCGCGGAGGCAGAGCGGAATGTGGTGCGGATAGAGGAGCACAGCTGCCACGCCGTGTGGCGGTTTCTGACTTACTGCTATACGGGAGACTATCCGGATAAGTCGCATTGGGACGAAGGTGCGGACTCGAGCCCATTGTGAGGAGTGAAGGTTGATTGCTGATCCACGCCACCGCATACAGATGATCCGCTTCCTTTGAAGCATACCCGAGTGTATGCGCTCGCGGATATGCTTGGCGCACCCTGTCTGAAGAGCGTCGCCACGGCAAAGCTCAAGGCGACTTTAGACGATGACTGCATCGCCGCCGACTTCCACGAGACCGTCCGCGACGCATACTCCACTACGTATCCGGGCGACAAGGAGCTCCGCAACGTTTTGGTGCACGCCACTCGGAAACACCTGTCCGAATTGGTCAAGCATGAAGCGTTCCGCAGGGTCCTGCTCGAACTCGCCGAGTTTTCGGGTCAGCTGGTGCTCAAAAGCGCCGCAGCCCCGAAGAAAGTCGCTTGTCCGACGTGCAAGCCGTGCTCGTGCGCGAAGCCGACGCTGTGTAATTACTGCTCGCTGTGCAATAAGAACGTTGATCTGGTACCGGGGCTACAATGTGGTACGTGCGGGACTTGTAAGATGGATACGGTGAAACACTTTTGTGGGAATTGTAATCGGTGGCTTTGAGCCCATTTCCCCTCTCTTTGTTGGTTCTATGTCTTGTATTATTGGAGTTGAATAGAGCAGGCATGCCGTTGTTGGCATACACATCTCATCATCCGTGAATGTGAAACACCAAGGGAAGGAGCTCGAGATCACGAAACGTTGGGTTGCGCAAACGACCTGTCAATGTAACAACAGTATGTAAGTAAACCATTTGGACTGCTGATGGCACCAGTAAGCTCCATCGCCGATTCATCACTCGCCGTGGGGAGCGTCTTAGCGGCTTCCAGATGAACGCCTAGGGTTGGACGCCTGATGCCAGGCTGGCAGCTGATGCGCGGGGGGCGGGGTGCCTATGGATATGGCGGAAACTGATGTCTCTCAAATCGGTGGCCCGCCACAGTAGACTAACAAGCGCCTCTGGGCTCTGTTGGCCATTTCCTCACCGACTAACGGCGGGCCGGACGGTAAAGGATGGAGTCTCCTGGTGCGAAGCTCGAACTACTTGCGGATTTCGGACAGTAGTACTCCCCCCGTCTTTATGGCTTACAGAAACTGAATCATAAGTGCACTGCTATCCACCATTGCCAGCCTGCCAGGATCAAAGGTCCATTCGGACATCAGCAATCGGATCGTTGATCCAACCTTCAACATGCCAGCCGCCAGCCACAAGCCGATCCAAATCTCCACACGCCTTCTTAACCATAGCTACTAAGCGAGTTCGGGTTTACCGAGCTCAAACAATGAAGTCGCCCTACGGAAGGTCGGCAATGGCACGGCCAGATCGCTACTGGGGTACTACTGCCTGCTACACTGGGGGCTACACCAGCAGCAACCCCGACAGAGAACACTAATGAGGGGGGGGGTGTCTCGGAGCTGTGGTAAGCCTTGTTCCGCCGTCCAATATGTTTGCCTGGTCTGGAGGTCGAGTGGATTGTCATGCTGAACACCGAGATCTATGCATTGGCGGGCATGGTGAGAATCCCTGGCCTCTAAGTCAGGGTTAACTACGGCCAGATTAGAGGCGTCATGCTCTGGGAACGTCAGCAAGCGTGGGCCAGCAGTTTTCATGGAAATTGCGCACGCAGCCTATGCTTCGACGGTTCGACCAGTGCCAGGGACGAGAAATTTCGCCCGGCGTTGCTCCCACGAGGTGAAGGTAAATCTCTCACATCTTCTGGGTGGGTGACTTCAGTGAGTTGTTGAAAGAGAGTGCGGAGTTTCGGGACAGGGTGCATATCCCATCTCCTGTTGTGGGTGTCCCGAGCTAACGATTGCGTGTCCGGTGGCCACTTACCTAGATCACTGCACAAGTATGTACTTACCTGTACCAAGATTTGGTGGACGCAAGAAAGTCCGGGTCCACAAACGCTGGTAGTATGTATCTAGTTATGTGGATCGGGGCAACTCGCCCCACTTTCCCATCAACCGCCACTGCCACCACCAACATAACCTGCGACCCCGATGTTGATATGTTCAACAATACTGAAGGACCCCCATGGCTTCATAACTTAGGTGTTCGGCCTAGAAACCTACCGTGAAAATATGAGGCTACTTGACGTCAAACTATGGACTCGTTTAGGGATGTGTCTAACCTCCCTTCTATAAAGACCTCGGGGTCATCTGAAGGAGGGGCTCATAAGGAGGGCAGAGCGGAAAAGACAGGCTACCAGACATAGAACGATTGCCCAGGAAGCTTAACCACAAGGTCTGGACAACTCTGTCAGCAATGTATTTCGCGTCTATGAGCCTTTGCAGACTACGGCGAACGCCAACAACAACACCAACCCATATCCGTCCGCGAGTCTAGCTGTGCGGCTCTCCCTATGGCCCTGCTGGCCCACTAAAAGGCTATCTTACACTCCGCCACCACCAGCGCCCTCCACCTCCACCTCCATCAACTCCTCCTCGTCACCCATATCCACAACATCACCGTCCTCCTCCAGAGAGCTCTCACTCCCATTCTCCCAATCCTCTTCTCTAGCTCGCCGTCCCACATCGGTCGTTTCCAAAAACGTAAGTATCGCCTCCGTGCACCGCTCGTCCGCAAACAGATCAGCGATCCAAAAACGATCTCGTCCACGTCTAGTCTGCTGTCGGACCTCTTTCCAGAGCACTTTCTGCTGCCGTCGCCATGCAGTACATGTCTTGAAGAGATGTTCACGTGTCTGGGTGATACCAGGTCTGTGGCACCACCAGCATGTATCATCCTCTCTACTCCCGATCCACTTCAAGTACATCCCTGTGAGGGCGTGTCCGGTCTTCAGTTGGTAGTAGCGAGATGCTATACCCTTTCTTGCCTTAGCCGGAGCTGGGTCAGGTCGGTTCTTCCGCCACTGACGGCATTTAACGTTGTAGCTCGGATTGGTTATACGTGAGTACGCCCAATCTTTCGCTTCCGCCCACTTCTTTTCTGCCACCTGTCTGAAGAGACGAGCCAGAGAGACAGGGGGCATACGCCTTGGCCGGTTGTCAATTGTAAGCCACTTCACACCATGTGTTTCGGGTTGGCCTGCGGTGACTTTGGCCCATTTATCTGCCTTTTCATTACCAGCGATTCCTTCATGTGCAGGACACCATCGTATCTCCACTGGGCAGTCGATCTCTGCCAGGATCCATCGAGCCTGAAGGGCATATATCTGTCCTGGTCCAACATCCAAGGTCTGCATTCGTTTTATCGCTGCTTGAGCATCCGTGAAAATCGTGATTTTCGAAATCCGCTGTTGTTTCCGACGATCACGACCGACTCGTAGTGCTCTGACAATTGTAGCGCACTCTGCATCATATGCCTCCTGGTTGTAGCCTAAGTGGACCCGATGTCCCTTCCACACTTCTCCTTTCTTTCTCCACACAACAGCGTATCCGCAGGCACCATCTTCAGTACTTGATCCATCCGCCCACAGCATCACCCCATCTCTTGCTGTTGCCGCTTCCTCCATCGCTTTCTTTCGTTCATCCACCACAATTTCGGCCTGTAGTGTTTCCTCCTCGCACACCACAGTGCGCTCGCGATCATTTGTTCCATCTGGTCCAAGCCAAGTGGTCAAGCGCTTCCCCAGCTCACTTCTTCCACCGATAATTTCTCCAGCTCCATCACCCTGAGGTAGAGAAGCCAGCCGTAAGGCGAACCGTCGCGCTCGATTGTTGAGTAGGGATGTTGCGCAGCGTAGCCCAGATTCCAGCATCAATTCTCCCTGATTTGTAGAGCGGAAGCAGCCTGTCACATTGCGTGCCTGCTGGTTGACTAACTTCTGTAGGTCGTTTGCCATCCCAATAGTGCCACGTACCGCTTCTCCTTTCCACCAAAGTTCCGAGCCATACAGCGCCACTGCTTGCACACAGGCCACCTGAGTACGTCTAACGCCATCAGGTACCAGTCCCATTCGTCCTGCCAGCCTGCGGAGTCTCGCTTGTGCATTCCGCGCACCTTTCATCATTGCCTCATGATGCTGCCGAAATGACATTGTGCAGTCGATCCACATCCCTAGCCACTTGGTTTCCGACCGGTTGAACGGTATTGTGGCTGGGCCCACCTGGATCGAGAGGTCGGTCTGCCATATCTTTCTCTTCCGTGAGAGCCATATAGCCTCTGTTTTTTCCGTGTCAAAGGAGACTGCATTGTTGCGCGCCCATTGCAGTGCATGTGAGGCGGCTTCTTCCAGTTGTTGCTGTACCCCTTCGTATCCTTCGCGCTTGTCCACCATGCTCAGCAATGTAATGGTGTTGCTTGCAGCCATCAGGCAGCCGCTAGCTAGCCGCCCGATAGCATCAAGTTAAAGCGGAAAACAGAAGCGATGGTAATATTGTGGATATGTTTCGAGGCATTTAGAGGTTTGCCGGAGAAAAAAAAATAGAAAGCGAAAGCCTAAAACCCGTGGAAACGCGGTCATCGCGGGGGTGACCAGAGCGATACATATATGTAATTCCGGGGGATCCACATTTCCAATGACGTGTGAGAAGCCAGGAGATGAGACAAGCGCGTCTACCAATAGCGGCACTCAATTGCTTGGTTACCGCGGAGAAAAAAGCATCTAGCGTTGATGTCATGTTGCACAACGTCGATCCTCGACCTCGAGTTCTCCTCTTTCCCCCGCCGCCGCAACCCTCTTCCCCCACTATCACGCCTTCTCCATTGACGAGGCCTCGCAACCCCAAGAGCATGCTTTCTTCGCGCCGCGCTCTCAGCAGAGCAGTGCAGACACAGCCCTTGTCCCTTCCACGCCACGCAACGCCGACAAAACTTCCATGGTGGGTTCGCAGTGCCCACCGCGGGTACGCAGACTCAGCTGAATCCTCCGACACACCTACCTGTACAGGCTCTCCCCTATCTGGAGTCTTGTTGAAGCGATTTCTAACGGGATTTGCCGGCTGCTCCAGCGCCACCAAAGCCTCGTTACAATGAGATCGGCGTGCAGCAACTCCCCGCCGACGTCCGCGCGCAGCTCTTCCGCGGCCCGCCGCCAGAGGTGGACCCGCAATTCGTCAAACTCGCGGAAAACCACCTTAACAAACACGGCCTGCTCGGAAAGAATAGCGACAAGACACCACCCATCTCGGTGAAGCTTCCGCCATTACTAGGACAGACTCTCGATGAGCACTTCTACAAGCTTGGGAAGGATGCGGCAGAGCCGTTCCTTGGATATGCCAAGGAGCTTGCTGCTGTGGATCTACCGAAGCCACCGAAGGTATGGGTGAGGCAAAGTGGCTGGACCAAATACCGTGTCAATACCAGCGGTTCGGAGAGGGTGGATTCCCCCGATTCGGAGAAGACGGATGTCCCCTATTCGGAGAAGGTGGATTTCCCGGATCCGGAGGAGAAGATGCTGGCGTTCGATGTCGAGGTTCTATACAAAGAGTCACCGTTCGCTATCATGGCTTGTGCAGCATCGCCGAATTATTGGTATGTGTGGCTGTCACCGTGGCTACTCGGCGAGACCGAAACGGACAAGCATCTCATTCCGTTAGGGGATCCGACAAAGGAGAGGGTTATCGTGGGACACAACGTCGGCTATGACCGTGCGCGGATATTAGAAGAGTACAACATCGAGCAGACCAAGAACTCGTTCTTGGACACCATGTCACTGCATGTAGCCGTCAACGGAATGTGCTCTCAACAGCGGCCAACGTGGATGAAACACATGAAGCAACGGGAGATGCGCGAGAAGGTTACAAAGGATACCCAAAGCGAAGGGCTCCTTCGGATGCTGCAGTCCGGGTCGGAAGAGGAGGAAGCGGAACCCTGGGTAGGGAAAAGCTCGATCAACTCTCTCCGCTATGTCGCCAAGCTTCACTGCGGTGTAGCCATTGACAAAACCGTCCGCGATGAGTTCGGCACTCTTGACCGTGCGGGCATCATGGGTCGTCTCGATGCGCTCCTCGACTACTGTGCCGCCGATGTCGCTATATCCCACAAAGTTTACAAGATCATCTTTCCGCGCTTTTTAGAAGTTTGCCCTCACCCAGTGAGCTTCGCTGCTCTGAGGCATCTCTCCTCAGTTACACTTCCTGTTAACGATAGTTGGGATGAGTACATTGAAAATGCGGAAAAGACATACCAGGGACTTCTTGAGGCTGTCGGTGAGAAACTACGCCAGCTTGCCGAACAGGCACGAGGGTTGAAGCAGGATTGCTCAGCATATGAAAAGGACGATTGGTTCAGGCAGCTCGACTGGTCAGGCCAGGAAATTCGCATGACGAAAGAAACCAAAAAGTCGCCATCTCGGCCCGCACGCAAACAAAGGATGCCCGGCGAACCGAATTGGTACAAAGACCTCCATCCCAAAGCTGGCAGTCCAATGAACCTGACGGTGCGCACCCGGATCGCGCCTCTGCTCCTGAAGATGGCGTGGAACGGCGAGCCACTAATCTGGTCGGATCTCCATGGCTGGACGTTCCGTGTGACGCCCGATAAAGAGGACGAATATGTGGGGACCCCAGTCGTGAAGGTTTCAATGTGTGATGAAAAGAATCCCAATCTTCGGGAGGATATCGACCACATATACTTCAAAATTCCACACAAAGACGGACCGCAGGCTAGATGCGCCAACCCTTTGGCGAAAGGATACTCACAGTACTTCCAAAAAGGGATTTTATCGTCAGAGTACCCGCTAGCCTTGGAAGCGCTGATGATGAACGCCCAGTGCTCATATTGGATATCTGCTCGCGAGCGCATCAGGAACCAAATGGTGGTTTACGAAGACGATGCGAACAACAACCTCGGGCTTGGCGCCAACTCCGAGAGGACCCGTAAAGTCGGCATGATTATTCCTCAATTAATCCCGATGGGCACGATTACTCGCCGTGCGGTGGAGCGGACTTGGCTCACGGCATCGAATGCCAAAGGGAGCCGTGTGGGTTCCGAACTCAAAGCGATGGTCAAAGCACCCCCCGGCTACGTTTTTGTTGGTGCCGATGTGGACTCGGAGGAGCTGTGGATTGCTGCGCTGATCGGTGACGCTCAGTTCAAAATCCACGGAGGCGGCGCTCTGGGCTTTATGACCCTTGAGGGTGCTAAATCTGAAGGTACAGATTTGCACTCGAAGACTGCGAGTATTCTTGGCATATCGAGGGGCAGTGCCAAGGTATTCAACTATGGTCGAATCTACGGCGCCGGTGTGAAGTTCGCATCCACTCTGCTTCGACAGTTCAATCCCTCGATCACGGATAGCAAGGCCATCGAAACTGCCGAGAGTCTCTACCGCGAGACCAAGGGCATCAAAAGCAAGAAAATCACAAAACTGTTCGACCGTCCTTTCTGGCATGGAGGAACGGAGAGTCTGGTCTTCAACAAACTCGAGGACTTTGCGGAACAGGAGTTCCCCCGCACACCCGTCCTCGGCGCTGGAATCACCGAGGCGCTAATGCGCGACAACATCAGTAAGGGAGGGTTCCTGACGTCCCGCATCAACTGGGCTATCCAGTCTTCGGGCGTGGACTACCTCCACCTCCTCCTTATCTCTATGGACTACCTCATCCGTAGGTACGGTCTCAATGCGCGTGTTACCATCACCGTCCATGACGAGGTACGATACCTCGTCAAGGAGGAAGACCAGTACAAGGTTGCCATGGCGCTGCAAGTGGCGAACGTGTGGACGAGAGCCATGTTTTCACAGCAAATAGGCATCGAGGACCTACCTCAGTCCTGTGCGTGGTTTTCGGGAGTCGATATCGATAGGGTCCTCCGAAAAGAAGTCGACCTCGACTGTGTCACTCCCTCCCACCCGGACCCGATCGAACCCGGCGAGTGCGTCGATATCCAACAGCTTCTCGCTAAGGGAGAAGCCGCAGTTCTGGACGATTCAAAACCCCTAATAGACCTCTCCGAGATTCCCTACGAGCCACGCACCCCAGTCATGGAGCAGCTCGGTGCCAATGAGGAGAAAGAGAAGGTGATTTTGCAGCTTCGCGCTCAAATCGCGAACGAGGTCGAACTGAAAGATGTCTTCAAGGACTGGCAGGAGCTGCAAGGGCCGGATACGAGCGGTCCTGGTGGTTGGGACGACGAGCACGACGGGTATCCTCGGGCGTGGCCGGGGGCGGGCTTTTCAAGTAAGTCGAACACCAAAAAGAGGGCGACAACCTCATCCTCACCAACCGCTTGGGCGCGGAAACCCCCATTGAACAAAGCGAGGTCCTATTAGGGGTTTTGAGAAGATATGTACGTAAAAGGAGGGGGAATTTGGGGAGGGGGGGGGGGGGGGGGGGGTTTACTTGGTGTTGGAAGAGGGG
>Ga0307508_10002968_pt1 | contig 17515 bp, 23 predicted proteins | sample 9_EM_MG_FD_203089 | JGI IMG/M metagenome (GOLD analysis project Ga0307508, IMG submission 203089) | Populus trichocarpa ectomycorrhiza microbial communities from riparian zone in the Pacific Northwest, United States - 9_EM | ecosystem: Host-associated > Plants > Roots > Unclassified | place... | reverse complement strand
GCCTCGCCCCCCCCCCCCCCCCCGCCCCCCCCCCCCCCCCCCCCCCCCCCCCCCCCCCCCCCCCCCCCCCCCCCCCCGGCCGAAGTTCTTGATTTCCTCCAATTGCAATACCGCGACGCAAACACTCCAAAGCAGCCGCCTGCCACGTTCATGCACAATTACACTTAGGAAACATTGGGGTCGATTCAAGCGCACCAGGTGGCAAACCTCCAAATCTAAATAGTCCCTATTATCAAACACCCCCAAGAGCAGTCTGCTGCCTAAGTCCGCTCAGCTCTGAACCGGGTTGATAACCCAACCGATTATGAACGAGAAATCGTGAGTACGGAATGGCAGGGGTCGATATTGTCGACTGCGGCGTCGGGATGTGATTGTTGCTTCAGGCCGCGGTAATTGATCGCTCGAGCTATTCCGACATGCAGCTTCTTGAGTGGTAGAATGACACCACAGGGTGTAGACTTGCGATGGGTGCAATTCATGAACGTGGCTGGCATGACGAGGGGACGTGTTCGGGGAGGTGGAAAAGAGGAGGATCGTCATACCGACTTCTGCGAGTAACAAGGCTGGCCATGGCAATGCCAACGAGAAATCACGTGTGCCTGTAAGCAGATCCAATGTCGCGAGCCGAAATGCGGCGGGAAGGAAACCAATGTCGTAATCTCGCACGGTGGCCAGAATGACAACATTGTTTCGGCCATCTTCGGATGGCCGGGAGGAAACATCTTTGCCCTTAGGAATTCCGGAAGGTCCTAAGGGCAAAGGGAGAAAACCCCCCGTATGACCTGGGAATGATCACACTTCTCCGAGTAAGGAATGGGTAATGGTCTGCCTATGGGTATATGGGTATCTAAGGATAGAGGGCATGCAGAACCAATAGGGAAGTGAGAGGGGATACCATATGGATAATGCTCCGCCTAGGGCATGTGAATCGGGGGTAAAAGGCGTGTAGAATCAGTAGGGAAATATGGTATGGGTGATAGTATGCCCATGGGTATATTGGGTATACAGGGGTAGAAAGCATGCAGAATCAATAGGGAAGCAAAAAATCAAGAAAGCAACGCGAATCATTTTTTGGGTTTTTTTTTGGAGGGGTAAGAATATCGCCTGCTGGGGTAGAGTGTGTATGAGGCAGGCGACGGGTAATGTAGGGAAGGATACAAAAAAAAAACGCGCTGAAAAAACAACAAAAAAAGAGAGAAAGAAATAAACTTACCGACATACTTACCGACGGAGTGCCTTGAGCCGATAGGCCGTCAGAACCGTCTTTTCCCCCTCCTTCATCAGGTAATCCTCGAGGTCCCATTCGTTGATCACCTTCCAGAGGATCGTTCCGTCCTCCTCAAGGGTCCGTCCCCCCATCTCCTGGAAGGTCCGGAAGAGGTCCGCGTCCCATCCAGTCGGCAGCCTCCTCAGAACCACGACCTCCAGCTCGTGGTCGGCAAGCTCGATACTTACGGTGGCCTCCTTACCTTGCCAGAGGTGCCGAATCTCACACCTGACAGGCCAGTTCTCCCGCTGGGGCCGCTCCTTCTGGCGGGGCTCCTCCGTTTGTTGCAGGACGGCCGAGGTCACCTCCGAGTCCAGCTCCTCTTCGAGATTGTAGGCCGCTTCCGCGAACCAGGCAGTCTGCACGGGTCCGGTACCGAGCTCCAGTACCCGTCCGTCCACAATGATCGTGTCTGGCAACTCACCGTGTGCGCAGACATCGTCGACCCAGATGCAGATCGCGAGGCAATCCAGGCCCATGCCGTCGCCGTCCGTAGCGCCGTCCAATTCCTCCTCGCCACTCAGGATCGATTCGAGGTTGACAAGTACAACCTCGCCGGAGCCACTCCAGCATGGAGTATCATACTCCGCAGCGAGGTCGTCCAGTGCCAATCCAAAACCGGGAACTGAACGGCGATCCGGGGACTCTCTGACAAGGCATGTGTCATTCGAGTAGGTGGCCGAGGCTGCGCGCTCCGGGGTTCCGATTTCCGAAAAAGCGGTGCAGTGGGGGAGGCCATCTGCGTCGGTTGTGGCGGCTGGGCGAGAGGGACCGGATACTTGCGAGTCCGTCTCCGAGAACTCCGAAAGGCCATAGTCGGAGCACCGGAAGGGACGCCCATCATAGATATCACCCCGGGATGGGGTGGAGGCGACCGAGTCTGTGTCAGTACCCACGGACAGACTGTGGTCCGCCAATTGGGAGGGGCCGGGGAGGAAGGAGGAGCCGGAGGGGGTGGAGGAGGAGGAAGTGCCGGCGATGTCGGGGGCACCGGCGGCATCTGAGGGGCCGGTGGTGCCGGAGGGGCCCTCAAGTTCCCGGCTACTAACGGCACGCGGGAACTTCAAGGTGGCGTGAACCACCGTCGAACGGGCGGCACACCTGAGGATGGCCGAGGAGGGGGTGCGGGTGGTCGGGATTCGGGACGCCCGTACCTTGCGGGTCGTCTCGGTCTCCGAGGGGGGCGAGAAGGAGGCGGCCGCAGCCGTAGGCCCTTCCCCGTTGCCCGAGAATCTGGGCACACGTGAAGCCTTCGCATGCACGCAGCAAGCGCGCAGTGCGATCCTCTTCAAGGCCTCCTTGGAGGGCCCGAGAGGGAGGGGAAGACGGGAGGAGAAGGGGGAAGAGACGAACCTGGCATCCTTACCTTTGCCACACGCATGAGGCTTCTTACCATGAACGGCGTGGGCACGCATGGCAATTTTGCTCATCAGAGCAGAGGCGGATGCGGAGGCGGAGCGGGGGAGGCGAGAAGAGGAAACCATCTTGGCTGTGACGACCGAAGAAGGGTAACGTGAAGGAAGAAGAGAGAGAAAGGAAGAAAGAGTAGTGAGAGGCTCGCTGAGCCAAAGGAGAAGAAGAAGGAGGAGGTGAGAAGAGGAAAGTGAGAAGAGAGAAGGAAGAACCTGAAGAAGCAGATTGGTTTGAGGTGAGTGAACAAAAAGGAAGAGGGCGAGGGGAGAGGAGGGGCCTTTATATATGAATGTACTCGCCAAGAGTTTTGGCAGACAATTAGACTTCGGGGCTACCTGGTTTTCTGAGGATCGTGCAATGGGCGGGGCTGTCTTGGTTTCCTGGGCTCGTGCCAGATGTTTTTGTTTCTCCGCAGACTTGGCCGACAATTAGACTTTGGTGGTGCCTTGATTTTCTCAAGATCTGGCCAGATGCGTACGTTTTCTCGGGGATTTTGGTCGACAACTGGACTTCAGGCCGGCCCAAGTAGTTTTTCTGAGGATGGAGTAGTGGACGGGGCCGCCGTGATTTCCTGAGGCTGGTGCCAGATGTGTTTGTTTTCCTACAGATTCTGGCCGACATTTGACTGCAGGGCTGCCTTATTTTCCCAGGATCGAGCCAGATGCATTTGTTTTGCACTATTAGGCCGAAAACTAGACTTCTGGCTGCCTTCCCCGAGGACCGATCAGTGGCGGGACTGCCTTGACTTTCCGAGAATCGAGCCGGGTGTGTATGTTCTCAGGAGACCGCCGAGAAGTCGCAACTCTAATACCTGATGAAGCCGGATATTAGCGAAGAAACAGGATGGCCGACGGTGTAGAGGTCACACTGACGCCTCGCCCTGGGACTTTTCCGCGGTGGCTTTCGGTACTCGTCGCTGCACACCCATAGTTGAGAGAAAATCCAGAATTGCGTCTGTCATCCGTGAAAAGGTCCCTGATCTTAAACTGATCAGTCTCCCCCCCAGAGACAGCAGTTTTTGAAGAGATCTCATCTCGGCTTATATCGACACCACCTGGAACTCGCGGTGGGCTGGCTTTACGTCCACTCCACGTAGTGGCCAGTGAGGTAGCGGCGCGTCTTCAGCTGGCAGAACCCGGAGGTGGGTCGTTTGTTGGCGTTGGCTGAGACGAAGCCTGGCATCTGTCATTCCTTCCGCCTGCACTGCAATTTGTTCACACCAACAATAGCTCATGCCTCCGCGTCCTTTCATTTGGTCTTGGTGATTGACCGCTTGAAATGGGCGAATTGTCAGGCAGGAGTCGCCTTCTCCAGTACCGTGCGCGTCCGACTCGTCCGTTGCTGTTAAAAGGATACCAATTGGAGATGTGGATATAGATCAATGATATGAGTTCGATCAGTTTGTGTGCGCTCAGGAGGCCGTATGATTGATGTTGTGCGAAATCAATAGACACTGGGCGAATGGGTACTAGACGGTCGAACAGCTCTCGACTTCCTTTCACGTTCCGGTATGTTGGACGGAAGGAAAGAGAAGAGCCAACAAAACAAAAGATCCTCCTCTTGTGTTTCCCCCTCTCGCATAAACCCTTACGCAATCATGTCCTCAACAAACTGTATGAACAAGCGCCAACTCACCCAAATCTTTACCGATACGGAATCCCAGCAACGAAAGATTTCCAACATCCGCACCCTTCGCTGGCTCATCTGCCTTCTCTTCTACTGTCACCCGTTGGGAGCGGGGCACCACTTGAGTTTATCGTCATGGACGGCGCTTCCTTGATCTCACCCCCCAAGTCGTTCGGAATGTCCAGTGGAGACGAGACTGCCAATCTGAACACTGCTTGCGTCATTGACAACCCTAGATAGTTCTTAGATGTCTGTGCCATGTTCGAGAATTACGTATCTTCAACTTCAACAGTTTCTCCATCTTTTTTAAGTATCATGTGTTGCCACCGTTTTAGATAACGAGCACCCATTATCACTCGACAAACCCGAGGACCACCACGGTGTTTCATGAGAGTTAAAGGACTGTACATAATATCGTCATGACCCAATAGGGTCGCATACGATTAATGAATCATCATCATCACTATCATGAGAGGTTGAACCTGACGAAGCCTTGCCATTCCGACGCAAACCTGAGAAACAAAACGAGTTTTACCAGGTAGTGTTCTTACAATTATTCACTCAAAGGACACTTTTATATGCAGGCGATATTCCCGATTCAAACAATAAATGCCAAAATTATGCAGCCCATAAGGACATTCAACCATAAATTGAACCAAGATTATATTTAAACTTGAAATTTCCATCCATGTCGCATGTAACAGAAACATTGACATGACCAATTTGTAATACCATCTGCCCAAATCCTATATCTGTCAGATTTTTAAATTACAATGGTCGAATGACTATCTTCCGACAATTTATGTTGACCCCCCAATTACTCAAGGGTGGTTGGGATATCGAAGGAGTCAATGCGTAGGGATGTGTGGCACTAGAAATGGAAACAGAGTTGACATCGAACAGTCGTATTACGTGGAAGTGGCTGGTAGGTGAGGTTAGGGATCAAGAAGATGAATGCAGCAATTTGCCTAGCATTGCCGACAGAAAATAATGCTAGGAGGCCAGACAAAACATGCAAGAAAGCAAAAAAAAAATGCAAGAAAGCAAAAAAAAAATGCAACTCCACCCCTTATCCTCCCCTCCGACCTCAATCCAACTCGTCGGCATCCAAAATTAATCCTAAACTCCCCAAGTACGGTCGGCACGAGATAATTTCCTCCACGAGCTGCGCGCATCAAAAGCGCATCCTGCAACCAAAGCGCATCAAAAACGCATCCAACATCAAAAGCAAAGTACCACCGAACCCCCGATCCTCCAATCTTCGCGCAGACCCTACGTCCATCTCCTCCTTAGCCTGCAGTAAAACCCTGATATCCTCCACAACAACCCGATCAATCCTTCTCCTCCCCACCGGAGAACAACAATAAGAGTTAAAAGGGAAAGCGAACGAAATACAAAATAAAATAAAATAAAAATGCGTGATTTTTTTTTTGTGTTTCCTTTTGGATATGAATAAAAAGCCTCGTGGTAGAGGGGAAGGGGAGACGATGCGGAACTAGATACAGAAAGAATAAAGAAGTCCTTACAAGAACTCATTAGAAAGATATTGTGAATCAATGGGGGAGTATGACATTATGACATACCAATATAAAAATGCAGCGCCATGGCTTGCCGGCCCTCTCTCCCGGGTGGATTCCGGAGTGCCCTGAGGCGACTCATCCTCCGATCGTCACCTACAGTAGATGGTTAGTTAGGCATTGGAGTATGGTAAAGTGTAAGAAGAGGATCACACCAGCTAAGGAGTGGGTACTCCCATAACCGGTGCACCCTTCCGGGTGTGGTGTGCCCGAGGCAGCTCGTCCTCCGCTGGTCGCCTGCGCTGGGTGATTAACTAATGTTCCGAAGGTTAAGAATTAACGAGAGCGGGAAGGATAAATTTACCGGTAAACGAGTGGATACTCTCGAAACTGGTGCCGCCTTCGGGCAGGGAGGCCGTACCCAAGTCATACCTGTATGCATGTATGTCAGCACTCCCGGAGAGAATGCACCCCTACATCCCACTCAGTCCTCCAACCGCCACCACCACACCCCGTTCCACCCTCCCCGCCCCTGCCGTCGCGATGCCTTAGAAGCACATCGCGTAGTCGGCGTCGTCCCGCCATTTCAGCTCGAGCTGCTGGCGGGGCTCCAGCTCGTTGTCCTCGTCCAGCCGCGGCCGGACAAATTCGAAGGAGGGACCATCGGAGTCCACTTCCTCGGGCAGCAGGCTGTAGCGGCTCCTGCTGGGCCCGGCCCTGAAGTCGAGGCGGTCGCGCTGTGGGGACCGAACACAAAGGCCAGCCCTCGGGAGAGGTCCAGAGCAGGCAGCGGGGGAGAAGACTGTCGCCGCGGGCACGCCCCTTGCCCAAACAAGCTCGACAGCGGAGATCAGGATCTCCCTGGCGTTCTCGAGGTAGCTGGCACCGGTCACACGGGTGACTTCGCCCTCGTCCTCCTCGTCCAGGATCGTCGCGCAAACCGATCCAAAGGGGGACTGGCGATCCAGCAACTCCTGGTCCGGGAAGGCCGAGCTTACGACCGATTCGGCGTCTTCTTCGCGGGCCTGAGGGAACATCTCAAACTCGCTGGAGACGACGCTCGAGACCGACTCGGCGTATTCGTAGGTGACCTCGACGGGAGGTACCTGGTAGTCGTTCGTGGCGGTCACTTCCACGGGGCACGACTCCTCCAGGCCGTCGACCTTCTGCTTGAGGCTGTCGAGCCACTCGCAAAGGTCGTCCTCGCTGAGCTTTCCGCTCAGGTGGGCGTCAAGAAGCAAGTCCAGCTCCTCGCCGACGGTGTCAAGGCCCTGTTCGAAGGCGCTAGGGCTGTCTGATGGTGGGTGGGCGGCAATTGTCTCCCTCGTGGTGGTGGCTGCCGCACCAGTGGCGGCGGGGGCCTCGGGGGCCTTCTTGGCGGCTATTAAGAGAATGTCAGTAGGGCAGTTGGATGTCAACTTCGAAGGAATTTACGAGACGGTACACAGGTGGTGATAGCAAAGCAGTGAAATGAGGGAAGGTTGGGGAAAGTATTGGAACGTCCGAAACAAGAAAATGTTCGGTGAGAACCGATGAGAAAGGAAGTGGAAGATGATCGAAGGAACGACAAAAGGAAAATAGGAGATGAGACAATGGTATGAATTGGAGGGAAGGTACGAGTCGGGGGAAACGTATGAGATGGAGGGAGGATGGGAGATGGGAGAAAGTCATGAGACGGGATAAGATAGATGAAGGATATGAGATAGGAGGAAGGTGTGAGGCGGAAGGTATGAAAAGGCACTTACGACTAGCAGCGGCCCGTCCCGGAGCGACTCTTCTGACCGCAAGAGGAATGCGGCTCATCTTCCTCGAGGAAGCGAGCAGCTGCTCGACGACAAGGCTGACCTTGGTCGAGGAAGAAGAGGTGTGAGAAGAGACTGCCGAAGACGAGCAGCCCGAGGCCGAAGAGGAGGCCGACGAGGTGGAGGAAGCCGACCGAGCACGGGTCGGGATCCTCGAAACAAAGCGCGTATCGTCGGCACGGAGGGTGCGTGCGCGGGCGGACGCGTGGACTGTCTGTCCCCGCTTGGCGATCCTCAGGAGGATGGCGGAGGGGCGAGTGGGGAGAGGGATGCGCGAGGCAGCGCGGCGAGAAGCGACGGTGACCTGAGCAGCCATTAGTACTTCGTTGAAAAAGGAAGGGAGAAGAGGAAGGGAGAGAAGGGGAATTGGGGAGAGGTGGGTGAATGAGCCGCAAAGGAGGAGGAGAAGTAGAAGAGGAGAGGAGAGCCGAAGGAGAAGAGAAGATTGGTGTGCAAGCACAAGAGTCGATGGAGTTGGAGTTCAGGTTGGAAGGCGGAGAGAGAAGTGCGGAGTGAATGAAGAGGGAAGAGAAGGAAGGGAAGAGCGAGGGAGAAGAGGGGTACATTTATTCGCTCCCAATAGCGTGCCAAGTGGGAGCGGCCAAAACGTTTGCCCAGAATTTTTTTTGGGATGGTTAGGGCAGAGGAGGTGCGCCCCTTCGAGCACTCGGAGTGGCTATGAGGGGTTGGAACTCAGCGGGCAGTGGAAAGGCCGGAGCTTGGCCGGCGGCATCCGAATGGCAGGCCGTGGCTGGACGCCAACGGCGAATACAGGTGGGGCTCGCCAGCGCCGTCCGCGCCCCTCGCTGGCAGGTTGTGCGCAGCAGCAGGCGGATCAGCAGACGAGCCACCGAATCCCTCTAAAAGCGGACACTCAGGAATGGCCCTGCTCGCCCAAGCCACGTAGAACACTCGAGTCTCCCGTAGATACTACAGAACAGCAGCCACTTTCGAGCCACGCCACGCCCGTGCCGTTATTTGTCCAATATTGCGCGTAGCCACTCTCCCGCTGCTGCACACACTGCAGCCAGCATTGCACAGAAACTGGGTTTTGAATGTTTTGACTGTTTCGGGCGCCCAGACACTGGACGGGCCGCTCTCACGCAGCGGCGTCCGTCATCCCGTGTTCAGGCCTCACCAGCCAGAAACAGTCGTGGCAGCCACGACCGTCGAAGCCGCTTACTTTTTACGGCACTCGAGCACCCGGCTGCTTACAAGCTACAGGCGACTCCCCCTCATTCGGCACTGGTCATGGACAGCGTCGGCCGCTTTGTTCTTGAGGCTGGATGGGCTGGGCAAGTCCCCTCTACCCCCACATGCCCCGCTGGAGACTGCTGCCTGCGCCACGACGCTCATATTCGATTACCCCGCTTCAGCCGTTTCTGGGACCGGTATGTTTTTCTCGCTCGCGTGCTGTATCCCAACTCCACTGCTGTAACTCCCCTGGAAACAAAGTAGCTTGTTACAGGCCAAAGCGTCGATGTTGGCAAACAAACAATCCATTGTGAACAGATCCCAATTCCCCTATCCCCCCAGTCTACAAAGAGGGGTGTATAAGCTGAAGAACACACGCGAGCGCAAAACAGTAACGATCCGTGAGGACAACAATCAATGCTTGCTTTCTCCTCCCAATGCACCAGCCGCTTGGCACCATTCCTGCGCCGACCGTGCCAAGCCAGCCGACCACACCCGCCAGCGCTGTCGGCTCCTCCTCATCTATTTCAGACAGCGGTAGAAGAGCCTCCGCACTCCAATGCATCCGCAGCATAAACCCACGGCGTCGTACGCACCACCCATGATGGCATGTAGTCATTTATTACCGAATCCGGAAACATAAGCGAACTGACGCCGTTGAGTGATCGCTGGTGCATTCCCCTGCACGGACCCTGTCAGCCACTACGATACGATCCGCGCAGGGGTGGTGGCATACGCCAATAGGATCATTGCCTCTGCTGTCGTACGTGGATCCTCCGGTTGGCGACGGGGTGGACTCCGATGATCGGTGTTTCCCTTGCTCGGATAAGCGAATGAAATTCGGAAGTTCTGTGTTGGGGGATGCGGAGTTATTCAGATCTATTGCTGCTAGCGCGGGATGGCAGAGGAATTGATTCATGCATTGGCATGCTTGTCCGGTTTCGGAACTCGCCACCACATGAGGGGGGGCGGCGGCGGCCAGTCGAAGCGGGGCGACGAGTCAGTAACAGCGTCATCCGATTAAATTAAATTAAATAAAAAGTTGTGTACTATACGGGGGCAGCCACCACCGTTCAGGGGTTTCGCTACCTTTACCGCCACTAGAACATCAATAACGCGCGCAAGTTTTCTTGTCGTCTTCTACCGTGATTCCGCGTACACATTGTGGGGTTGCTTTTCCCCTCATACGCATCGCTGGCTCACTGCTCGTTCGCCTGAACTGACCTACGCTCGTACCTGTTGCTAAACTGCCGCCCTACAGACCGCTGAACTTTGCTTGGAGGTTTCGCCGGACGACGTAACCCGATGCGATATCTACTGTAATTACGACACAACATCCACAACATGCGCGACGCGATATTTACTGCGAGTCCGACGCATATCGGAATGAGGTTCCCGACGATATCTTGAGACGAAGCCCTCGATCTACTCTCTACACGTGACAAGGTAGGGCCCGAGTTCGACACACCCGCCAGCACCTCAATCTGCTGTCAATCAGCTAACTCCTGGTTCCCACGTCTTCTCATCACGTAGTCTGTGTGTGCCCCCAAGCTGTTTGCACCTTTACCTTGAACCTCATCTCGTGCCCACGTCGAGAATCTCCAGCGACACCAAAGCCACCTGCAAGCACGGCTCCGTCAAGTACCACTCGTGGGAAAAGCGGATGCTCACCCTCCGCACGTACAACGGCGCTCGAAAAAGCGTACTCGGCACGGGCTACCAGCCAACAACAATGGTAGTTATCGCGAATATGCCTCAGGATCACATGCAGCTACAAATATGCTGGCTCTTCTCGCGGAACTCGGCCATACCGGCCTTCGCCGCACACGAGTACCTCAACCTAACTCTATATGGCATCTACATCAGTTTCGGGTCATCTCAGGCTTCTCCTGTCCCTCAACCTCCGCTTGGGTGGCCGGCACCACGGTCCCGGACTCCATCGGGAGGCTATCGAGCGTAGGAGAGGAGCCTGCTAGCACCCGGCAAGATATCACCGCCGAAGGGCGCTCCTGCACCCCACCGGAAGTTCGGGGCGCTGCCAGAGTAGTCCTACACCATAGCCTACAAGCGCTGGTTGTTGAAAGAATATCGATTCGGTGGTGAAGATCAAGATCAAGTATCTTAACTAGTATATTGAACAGGAAGAGAAGTACAAGAAGAACAGCAGATATCCCTTCTTACTTCCCCGCTCTTGCGTAAACGTGTCCTCAACAAAACTGTAAAGCAGAAGCGCCAAACCTAAAGACCGTCTCGGCGCGAGAAGCATTTCCAACACTGGTGGAATCCTATCACAAAGCTACGCTCGCCAAGTGACGCAAGTGGCCTCGATAAGGCACAACCTCCCTACGGCGAATGTGCGCAACAGTATCTGTTCCGACTATGGAGGACCGACGGGGTGGGTGGGGCACACCGTCGGGCGGAGGTACGAGGTGGAAGCGGAGGCACCAGTGTGGAGATTGTGCTGACGGGGCACTTAACAATGCTAGGTTCTAGTGCAACGGTTACCATAACACACCTTTAGGGAAGCGCTCCACGCACCGAGAGCACCGCTCACCGAGCTCGACAACCGATCGGGGCCCTGTTGGAAGGCGATAGAGCAAGCATCGAATTGGCCTACCGAGCAGATTACCATACGGGATATCAACCGGCCTACAGAAGTGGACTACCGAGTGGTATATCCAACAGTATACAGAGCGGCCTACCGAAGGGCCGGCAGGACTGCTTTACATCTGAGTGCTACCTAGGCTGTTGCGAGCTGTTGGCCTCTGGTCCGTTGATGGGATTGTCTTTCTGTTGTTGTCAATTGACTTGCTGGACATCAAGGGGACTCGGCCGCAGTCGTGTATGTGTTTCCATGGATGGCTGTACCGTTTCACACGTGTCCACCGTTTTTCATGGTTATGGCTTTTTGGCATTGTACCTATTGATGGGGGTTTCTTGGGTATCCTTTCGGGTCCTTTCTACTACATGATACCTGCTGCGCCGCCTGTACCATACAGGTGGGGGCATGTAAGCAGCCTAGAGGTGGAAATATACGGCAACCCCGGGATGGAAATGTGCGAGCAGGCCCTCTCTTCGGCACGCCGGAAAACCGATGTGAGACTTCCCTCCTTGCAGCGGTGTCCTAACTAATTCTATCCCACTGACTTGATTAAGAACGCCTCTTTGAGGATATGTGTTTTTACCTTTTGGACGGTGTACCGCGCAACAAAAGGTGGGTGCGCCCTACGGTTATGGGAAGCCTCGACGATCACACGGAAAACGACAGAGCGGTGGGATCAGCCCGGAGGCTGGCGCGGGCGGTGGAGGGTGGTCTTCCGCATGTAAGATGATCCATTTGTGTCTCGATCGTCGCCCTTGCTTACGCGCGCCGTCTCTGAGGGAGGACTAAAAGAAGGGCTCATCGGTCCCAGAACTGGCGGACACGCTGGAGGAAGTATTCTCTCCGCATAGGAGGTGGTTTTTTTCCCTGTCATCGGCTATTCAGTAAACGCGGCTGATTCTGCCGTGTCGGCTCCCGTTTCCCAAACTCCAGGGACTCACTGTCACGGTTGCGCATGAGGTGTCAGAGTGGGAGCTCCGAGAGCGCCGGGAGCGGGAGAAAGAGCGGGAGACAGAGGCGGAGGAGCTGGGTACCGCAGGGAAATGGGGTGTCGAGGGGGAGATAGCGCTTTTCCTACCCACCCCCCTTTCATGGCATCCGCAGATGAGGGGTAGAAGTCTGGGGACGGTTTCCTTTGCTCTTTCTTTTATCTTTCTTTGTTATTCCCTTGGTGCGCCTTACATCTTCTTGGGACAGGCCTGGGCGGAGGGCAAACGGGGAGCTTGCAATGTGCCGCCACCGTGCGGACGGTGGACGGGAAAAACGGATAAAATGTACGCCGCCATAGTCTAGATAGGCTGAATGCGAGTATGATTAAACAAAAAAAAACAGTCACGGTTGCGTGGCCTATCAATCACCGGCATGTCACCACCACTTGGGATCTACGAGTTTACGGGGTTTTTTTCAGACACAAGGAGGAATGGGTTTTCTTTTGAAATGGATTGAAGAAAAAAAAAACGCTTGCTGCCACGTCTCTTTTGCTCACCAAGGCCACCCCCGGTCGCTGGGCCCCAGGAAAACCACGAGAAAGACTTGCGATGTTGAAGCGCGGAAATAGGAATCGTATCTCTCGGAGTAGGGCCCTCCGAAACACGTATGGTAGCCAGAAAGCAATCTCGCTCTGTTTAAACGCCTTATGGTAGTGCGCATTGGACCGAGCAAGGTCTCCGTCCTGTTCTCCCGCCTACCTTCCAACAGGGACGTATGTGCCACAGCCGTGACATACTGTTTCTAATAAAACCAACCGCCTATCACCCTCTGCACCCAGACAGCTCTCTACACATTACCGTCCATCTTCCTGCTTCCGCCGCACATGCACATCCTCTCTCCCGCTACAAACTACCTGCGTGCCGATATATCTACGATCCCGTGCCTGCTTAGTATTATGTGGCCCTTCACCGGGCACCACACCAGCGAAGTTTGCCCCTTGTTTGTGAACGATCAATCTGGCGGTTCTGGGTGTTTACTATTCACCCACACAGGACCGAGCACGCGCACAAACGCTCGACGGCACACTACCTTAGCACGGCTACATTCGGCTGTGAAATCCACTCCTGTCCATAGCTTCTTCGCCCCTACCACCAATACAAATGGATGCTCTACGGTCGAAGGGTGTGTCAACGTGAGGTCTGCTCCTGATGGTCTACAGAAATTCATCATCGCTAATTCTGAGCGCCTTAAACCCGGCATCCCGTCGTCAGCTTTAGGTAGCCCTCGGTCAACCAGAGACCCTCCGTCCGGCTACTGTATCACGAACTATCGAAAGACCGCAATTGGCAATCGATCATATCCGTGTCTCGATCCGCCGTCCTCGTTCCAAAACCTCCTGACCTACGACGAACCCTCGACCATTACGCATTGTCTAGCCGTCCGCTGTACCGTATCCTCTAGGTTCATTGATCACAGACTACCCGCCGTCTCATCGTCTCAATCCTCTACTCCGTCCCAGTCGATCGGCTTCCATAGCGAAACATCCGAGGTTGCTCACGCCGGGATAACCGCCCCCTATCCAACTACACAACCACCAACAATCATCACGCATTACAAATCAGCGGGACCATAACCAGCACGACCGTCGACCGATCCAATGTTACACCAAACTTCGTGCGTATCCCGAATGATCCACCGCCAGTACGAACAATCTTTCATTGGGTGGTCTGAGCCGTGCGCAACAATGCAAAGATCAATACCTACTACAGGCGGTGCAGCATTACACTAACTTGGATCGTATCCATACCATTTGCTGCCGGAAAGAACAATGCAATGGTAAGTCATCCTTGACTCTGCCCAATATTCCATGCGATGCACTAATGACACTGACCATCCAGCAATATCACCTTCCGCCTTATTCCAGACAATAAACTTCCGATACCAACGGTGCAAACACACGCCCATCCCTCGGTCTCCCCGCTGTATCCAGACAAAACCAATTCATTTTCACTAGCTACAGATGTGACATCGGCCTTCTGGAGTCCACTTTGTACCGTTGACGGATCCCTGATAAAGGGGGCGTTTGGGGGCCACCACGAACTTGGGGTTCCACCGTCTCGGATTGCCGTAACTACCTCGCCCGACGGCGGGAAGGAGGCAAGACTGTGAGAGGAAGCTATATATCTATCGCACTATTTAGGGTGTATTCGGGCTGGGTTCTATGAGTGTTTTTGCTCGGAAGGTTCACTGGGTGAGTCGACTTCTCTGGCACCAACCTGGTCTTACACATTGCTGATCGCTCGGCGAATCTTGCACAGGTTCCTAGGGTTGCCTTCTTCGTTTGCATCGACATCAACGGTCACGCATCGCCTTTTACTTCAGCCCATTGTATTGCCCACACGCCATCTTGTCCGCTGTACCGGAGCATACCAAGTTGGAGAGAAGAACGTCGTTGATACGAGGTCGTGCATACACGAGTGTTTGTCTGAAGACCGTTTGGGGATCTGAGAATTTTTCCGCTGTTGAAGTGATCTCCTGTCGTTCCCAACAAGTGCCCAACCGAGCGACAATGATATATGCAGTGAGGAAGGAAAGAATGAATAATCTAAATCGCATCTGCAAAGTTCGTAAATGATCGTAGCAAACTTGCATTTCGCAAGTTCTTGATTTCCTCCAATTGCAATACCGCGACGTAAACACTCCAACGCCAACGGCATCCCACACACCCTCCTGCCGCGCCCATGCACAACTACATGAATGGTAGCATGACACCACAGGGTGTAGACTTACAAGTGGTGCAGTTCATGAATGGCTGGCGTGACGAGGAGGGTGTACGGGTTTGGGGATGTGGAAAAGAGGATCGTCATACCGACTTCTGCGAGTAACAAGGCTGGCAACGGTATTGCCAACGAGGAATCCGGTGTGCCAGTAAGCAGATCTCATGTCGCTAGCCGAAATGCGGCGGGAAAGAAACCAATGTCGTAATCTCGCACAGTGGCCAGAATGGCAACATTGATTCGGCCATCCGAAGATGGCCGGGAGGAAACATCTTTGCCCTTAGGACTTCCGGAAGGTCCTAAGGGCAAAGGGAGAAAACCCCCCGTATGACCTGGGAATGATCATACTTCTCCGAGTAAGGAATGGGTAATGGTCTGCCTTGGGTATACGGGTATCTAAGGATAGAGGGCATGCAGAGCCAATAGGGAAGTGAGAGGAGATACCATATGGATAATGCTCCGCCTAGGGTATATGTGAATTGGGGGTAAAAGGCGTGCAGAATCAGTAGGGAAATATGGTATGGGTAATGATATGCCTATGGGTATATTTGTATCCAGGGGTAGAAGGCATGCAGAATCAATAGGGAAGCAAAAAATCCAGAAAGCAACGCGAATCATTTTTTTGGGGTTTTTTTTTTGGAGGGGTAAGAATATCGCCTGCTGGGGTAGAGTGTGTATGTGGCAGGCGACGGGTAATGTGGGGAAGGATACAAAAAACAAACGCGCTGAAAAAAGGCAAAAAAAGAGAGAAAGAAATAGACCTACCGGCATACTTACCGACGGAGTGCCTTGAGCCGGTAGGCCGTCAGAACCGTCTTCTCCCCCTCCTTCATCAGGTAATCCTCGAGGTCCCACTCGTTGATCACCTTCCAGAGGATCGTTCCGTCCTCCTCAAGGGTCCGTCCCCCCATCTCCTGGAAGGTCCGGAAGAGGTCCGCGTCCCATCCAGTCGGCAGCCTCCTCAGCACCACGACCTCCAGCTCGTGGTCGGCAAGCTCGATACTTACCGTGGCCTCCTTACCTTGCCAGAGGTGACGGATCTCACGCCTGACAGGCCAGTTCTCCTGCTGGGGCCGCTCCTCCTGGCGGGGCTCCTCCGCTTCCGGTTCCACGGCCGAGGCCACCTCCGAGTCCATCTCCTCCTCGGATTGGCAGGTCGCTTCCGCGAACCAGGCAGTCTCCACGGGTCCGGTACCGAGCTCCAGTACCCTTCCGTCCACAACGATCGTGTCCGGAAACTCACCGTGCGCGCAGACATCGTCGACCCAGATGCAGATCGCGAGGCTGTCCAGGTCCGTGTCCTCAGTGGCACCGTCCAATTCCTCCTCGCCACTCAGGATCGATTCGAGATTGACAAGTACGACCTCGCCGGAGCCACCCCAGCATGGAGTATCGTACTCCGCAGCGAGGTCGTCCAGTGCCAATTTAAAACCGGGAACTGAGCGGCGATCCGGGGACTCTCTGACAAGGCACGTGTCATTCGAGTAGGTGGCCGAGGCTACGCGCTCCGGGGCTCCGATTTTCGATAAAGCGGAGCTTGCGGGGAGGCCATCTGCGGTGGTTCTAGCGTCTGGGGGAGAGGGGCCGGATACCTGCGAGTCCGTCTCCGAGAACTCCGAAAGGCCATAGTCGGAGCACCGGAAGGGACGCCCATCGAAGATATCACCCCGGGATGGGGTGGAGGCGGCCGACTCTGTGTCAGTATCGTCGGACAGACTGTCGTCTGCCAACTGGGAGGGGCCTGAGAGGAAGGAGGAGCCGGAGGGGGAGGCGGAGTCGGAAGTGCCGGCGACGTCGGGGGCACTGGCGGCATCTGAGGGGCCGGTGGTGCCGGAGGGGCCCTCAAGTTCCCGGCTACTAACAGCACGCGGGAAGTTCAAGGTGGCGTGAACCACCGTTGAACGAGCGGCACACCTGAGGATGGCCGCGGAGGGGGTGCGCGTGGTCGGGATTCGGGACGCCCGTACCTTGCGGGTCGTCTCGGTCTCCGAGGGGGGCGAGAAGGAGGCGGCGGCAGCCGAGTGCGCTTCCGCGTTGCCCGAGATTCTGGGCACACGTGAAGCCTTCGCATGCACGCAACGAGCGCGCAGTGCGATCCTCTTCAAGGCCTCCTTGGAGGGCCCGAGAGGGAGGGGAAGACGGGAGGAGAAGGGGGAAGAGACGAACCTGGCATCCTTACCGTTGCCGCACGCGTGTGGCCTTTTTCCATGCACGACGTGGGCGCGCATGGCAATCTTGCTCATCAGAGCAGTGGCGGAAACGGAGGCGGAGCGGGGGAGGCGAGAAGCGGCAGCAGAGGAAACCATCTTAGCTGCAAGGAGCGAAGAGAGGCGAACAGGAAGGAAGAAGAGAGAGAGGATGAAAGAGAAGTGAGGGGCTCGCGGAGC
>Ga0307508_10002965_pt1 | contig 17520 bp, 20 predicted proteins | sample 9_EM_MG_FD_203089 | JGI IMG/M metagenome (GOLD analysis project Ga0307508, IMG submission 203089) | Populus trichocarpa ectomycorrhiza microbial communities from riparian zone in the Pacific Northwest, United States - 9_EM | ecosystem: Host-associated > Plants > Roots > Unclassified | place... | reverse complement strand
GTTTGTAGGGCTTCGAAGTCATCGTGACGGTAGGCTTTTTGTTTCTTACTTCGTATGTTTGTCAGCGAAGTTCGTGAGGAGTGTATAGGAGAACGTAAAGGACAGGGCCCCGATGTCGCCGGCCCCCACGCTTACAGCTTGGCTCTCTTGGAGCCTACTTTTCACGCGAGAACGAGCGAAGCGTTGAGAGGTTTTGTTGCGGTTACGGCAGAGGGTTCATAACCTGTTGGAGGTTGCCCGATCACTGATGAGAGAGCAAGGAGAGAGAGTGACAGAGAGAGATGTTTGATCGATGATGGGTGATGAAAGCGTTCACGATGAAGACCTATTGAGTGGCTTATTACTGATCTCTAAGTGTCTAGGAGATCAAAGAGAAAAGACGCTGCTATGGAAGAATGCCAAGCCGTTGCACAGTGCCTCCCTGCCGTTGCCATGGCATCTCTTCCGTCGGCGTCACCCCCGTTGACGCACCTACACCGGAGCGGCGAGAAGCAATTCCAACAATTCAGACTGACGGATGCAAAACCGGCTAAGTCTCCACTTGATCCTCAGACAGATCTGACTAACACCCACTGCGAGGACAAACCGGCAAACTGCAAAGAGTATCTGTCAATGGTTGGATCACTCATGTATGCGGCACTTGGGAGTCGACCGGATATCGCCTTCAGCATCACCGCTCTCAGCCGGTACAACGTTCAACCTCTCGAAATGCATGCAACGGCGGCAAAGAGAGTACTCCGATACCTGAAGACTACTGCCGGATTTCGAATTCATTATCGACTGCTCCCGAATCCTATCACCATTGTCGGATACACCGATTCCGACTGGGCAGGGAATCTCACAACTCGGAAATCTGTCGGCGGATGTGTATTCGGACTCGGAAACACCAATGTCAACAACGAGCTTGCCATATCTGGCTTGATTCATTGGCAAGCCAAGTCTCAGAGCGTCGTGGCACTCTCAACGCTTGAGGCCGAATATATCGCCTGTTCGCACGCCACCCGGGAAAGCCTCTGGCTCAGGCGTATGATGAAGGAGGCTGCAGGAGGAATGGCAGTGAAGATAGCTGATGGGCCGGTAGCGATCGGATGTGACAACCAAGGAGCCATCAAATTGATCACGTCGGGAGTTGTACGGCAAAAGTCGAAACATATTGATGTGAAATATCATCATGTTCACGACGAACAGGTGAAAGGTGCAGTTAAGTTTCAATACGTTACCTCTGAGTCTAATCCTGCCGATCTGCTGACAAAACCTCTTGCGGTTCCCCAACACGAACGACTATTGCAACTCACCGGACTCACTCCATTCGACACCGACGATGAATGAGACAGTTCTCGGGAAAACGGGGGTGCGGTTGTTTGGCGAAGAAAAGGGGGTGCGGGTGTTGGAAGAGAAAAGAAGGGTTCTTTTGTTGTGCATGTTCTTGCATCCTGTCGGCAAGTGAGTCGGCACTCTTTTTCCTACTAGCAAGTGTTTTTCCCATGAGGTTTTCACTGCAGAGGTTTTAATGAGGTCGACGAGGATTTAATGGGATTGTTCTTGATTTGGTGGATTTCCGTTTGGTACGGAGCATGAGAAGAGGGGGTGTGTTGGAATTGCTTCTCGCCGCTCCGGCGTGGTGCGCCGACGGAAGCGACACCACAGCAACGGCAAGGGCAAGGGGATCCTGGTAACGTCGGCTTGGCATTCTTCCATAGCAGCCTCTTTCGTGTTCTTCCTTCTACACTCTTATATACTTCGAAAAAAAAAAAGATAAAAAGAGCATACATACATCACGTTTGAGCGATTCCATCTCTCTCTCTCTCTCTCTCTCTCTGCTCGTGTGAAGACTCTCAGAGGAATGGTGATCGGGCAATCTTTAACAGTCTCCTTCTCCGGACCTCATTTTCTGGTAATGCCACATATTAACACTGAGACCTTGGGCGGTGGCACTTCGCGGCCGCCTAAAAATCCTCCTCGCTTTCCAAGTCTTGAGCCCAGGCTAGTGGCGCCTTGCTTCGTTCTTCTTCACCTGTTGCTGCTGCTACTGCATGCCCCGTTTCATCGCGTTTTGGTTTGGTGCAGGTAGTGGCTGATATCTGTCCCAGTGCCTCTGGAAGCGTGGTTCCTTTCTTGGTGGTATGAGCGTAGCATTGGTAGGTGCTGTGGTTGTCGTGTCCACATTTTCAGCATCCTTGGGCATTTTTCTTGTGCTTGTCGATCTCATCTTGCGGCACTCCTTGGAACGCCTCTCTTAGTCCTCTCCTTAGTTTCCCTTTTTCGGTTTTTCCTGCTTGGCCTTCATTCCGCTGGAGTTCCGCTTTTCCCTTTCCTTTTCCGTGTTCTCGGGACCCTTTGTTGGTTCCCTTCGGAGTGGCGTTCTGGCTACCTGTGCCGGATTCCCGTTCACTTTCGGCTTTTTCTTTTGCAAGTAGGTTTCGATTTTCCCAGTGCCTTCCCGCCTCATAGGTGGCCACCAAGAATGGTTCGTCTTCCGTGAAAAGGCGGGGATTCTGGGCATAGCGCATGTCAATAATCTCTAACGGGAGAGCTACATTTACCTTGCTCTGGAGTGCTTCCCCAGTTACTCGTGCATGGATATTCAAGGCCCGGAATGCCATCAGGTAAACCTTAATATCCCCTTTGCAACGTAGGCCTGATAATTGGTTGAATGCTGTAGCGGCTTCCCGTGAATCCAGATATTCATCCTGCAGGGCTTCGGATTAGGCGTTCCAGGTATCATCATCTCCTACTTGCCTTCGTCGCGCTTGGTGCCATTCCTTTGCTTCGTCTGTCAAGAGGGTTCCGATCCACGCAATTCGCTGTATCCCACTGGTTTCCGGGTAAAATATGATGTAGTCCCGGACTGAGTCCCACGAGGTGCGGAATGGCGTCTTTGGTTTCCCATCAAACTTAGCAGGGTTTTCTAACTTTAAGCGCAACACCCGGGGTGCTGGCAGACCTGTCGAAGGACTCGGGTTCGTCGTCCGGGTTGCTTGTGCCGACAGCGTGTTGGCGATGGTTTTAGCTATAATCCGCACAAGACGTTCGTCCGGATTCTCCTCAGCCTGCCGCATATCGCCCGGCGTCCTCGATGCAGTTGGTTGATTCTGAGGGGGTTCTGCTTCCTCCATAGGGATAGCGCGTGGTCTGATTCTTCTTGGGGCTATAGCCGCAGGTGCTGCTTGTAAGTAGCTTGGTCAAGTCCTTCCCTTGGGTTGTACTGCTTCAGCAACCTGACGGAGGGCTGCTTGGGTACAGTCAACCTCGGTTCGTAGTTTTTGCTGTTCATGGTTTCGTTGCAAGTCCGCTGTTTATAGAAACGCAACCGCATCATTGATGCGGGTGGTTTGTATTGCTTAATACATTGACTGTAGGCCAGCTTCCTCGTTGCGTGTTAGGATAGCTTGCCAGACTTCCACAGTGAAGTGCTGCGAGGCGTTGGCGACTGCCATCAATTCGGTTTGCATCCATTCGTGTGAGGCTCCGACGTCTGCTTTTGCCTGCTCGTATATGTATTGTAGGCCTTGGAACAGAGTTTTGTAACTTCGCTCGGTCGAACGGATGCGGTGGTCATTCTGATCAACTCTCCTCCACAGATGTGATGGAGCCGCTGCAGGTCGGTCTGTGCCAGCTGACGTTGATGTGCAAGTTGGCGCAGCCAGCTCGCGGGTTCCCGTATCTCAACGCTGACGTTTTCCGGATAGGTGTCATTGTAGATGTTCCCAATATTTCGGGGGTACTCAAGAGGTAGCATGTCGATGGTGGAGGATGCGGCTCCTGTGAATGACATGTTTGCTGGTTGGGAAAGGGTTGTTTGTCGAAAAGGTGACTTTTTGCCTTAGACTATAGTGTGAGACTGGTGTGCTGACACGTCACCGGAGTCACGCTAGAATCGATATCGTAGTCAGGTTTTCGATAATTCACAGCGGAATAGTCTAAGGAGTGTCGTTACAGGTTCTCTCTCTGTCGTCCCTCTCTTTTGCACGGCGCGCCGGACATCTATAAGAGCGGAATCCTCATGCGCTGACTCTGTGCTCTATCCTTTGACCTTGTCTTCAGGAATGGAGAGCCGCGTAAGCACATACCGATCCCCCTCTTTGTCCTCGGCGTGCCACACATCCATATCCTGCTCTTTTTCCCTCAGTGCTGCGCACATGCCAATTCCTTCTCTTCTTCCTCAGCACGTAAGCCGATTCCTTCCCTTTGTCTTCATCGCCGCACAAGCGCATACCGATCCGTACTCTTTGTCTTCGGCACCGCGCAAGCACATTCCAATCCGTACTCTTTGTCTTCGGTGCCGTACAAGCGCATACCAATCCGTACTATTTTTCTTTGGCGCCGCGCAACCGCATACCAATCCGTACTCTTTGTCTTCGGGAATTCACTCACGTATGCACCAGCCAAAGCCAAGTTGAATGTGGGCCTAAGCCCATAGCGTGCTTGTCCTGGCCGGTACCAACGGCAAGATACAGTGCTGCTGCTAACCTCGTCGTTCCCATAGCATCTATAGGTTATATGGGTTCCGCTTTGCTACCGCGGAGTAGTCCATGGCAAACCACTTTGGCTGCCAAGGTCCTACTTCCACTCTTGCCTCCCGCCTAGACTCTTGCCTCCTTGTGCTTCCCAATTCCTTTGAGTAGGTGTCAGGCTTTCACTGGTCTGATGCTCTCTGCGCCGTTGTCGTCCGGGGCTGCCGGTGCCGTTGACGTCGGCGCTGTCGGTGCTGTCAACGTCCGGTGCTGTTGGCACTGTTATCGCGGACGAGTGTGTCTTTCGACAGACCGTCGCCATTGCGGCGTGGCATTCGTGAAACAGATGCCATTGCGGGGTGGCATTCGTGAGGCCGACGACATTGCGAGGTGGCATTTGCGAGACCGATGACATTGCGAGGTGGCATTTGGGAGACCGACGACGTTGCGAGGTGGCATTTGCAAGACCAACGACATTGCGAGGTGGCATTCGCAAGACCGTTGACATTTAGAGAGTGGTATTCGCGAGACCGACGACGCTGTGAGGTGGCATTCGCGAGACCATCGATGTTTGGAGAGTATCATTCGAGCGACCGTCAATGTTCTGCGCCAAATATCTATTACATTCTCGTTGAGCTGTTAGCCCATTATACTAGGGTGTAACAACACCCATAGTGGAGTCCCACAACAAAGACTCCGAGGATACCCTCAACCTCCGAGAATTCAGGGAAGTCCCCGACGACCAGCGGGCCCCAAGTTCTATGACACCAAAACAACCATCAAGACCACAGACACCCGAGTCAGCAGAACAACCTAGAAGAATGGCGGAAGGATCAGACACGGGGGGAAGCGGATGCCACTTGCTAACTACGGAGATGCTGCAAACACTCTTAGCAGCACGCGACAGACCACGACAGAACAGTTACACAAAGCTCAGGGACTCCGAATGGTTCGAAGGAGAAAAAGAAAAATTCAGAACATTCCTGGCTCAGTGTGAGATGAAGTTCAGGTCAGAGGGGAACCGATTCGACGACGATGAGAAAAAGACGGGATATGCATCCTCTCTACTCCGAGGGGTGGCATGGAACTGGGTGGAAACCTTTCTCAACCAGGAAGTAGGAATCAACCTAACATGGGAAGAACTGAAGACCAACATGAAGCATGCTTTTGGCCAAGTAGACGCCCAGGAAATAGCGTTCGAGAAATTCCAGAAAATCCAGCAGGGAAACCAAACAGCAGCAACCTATTGGGCGGAATTCCAGCGAATCAAAGCAGATCTCCCATATGCGGACAACGTATAAATCGCTCGATTTCGAGATGGATTACACCCAGAAGTAAAAAGACACTTGGTCATGAGCGAAATACCGGCCACCGTTTTGGTAGACTATGCCACCGCAGCCATCAAAATGGATAGCCGCCTATACAACCTCAGAGTCCTTAATCGACTACCTGCAGCTAGCCCAGAAACGCGCATTCATGTCCACACGAAAGTTCCGCCGTCAGCACCTCCGGGGGACGCAATGGACCTAGACACCACCCAGCGATTCAAGTTCGCACCAAGAACGCCGAACTGGTTTCCGCGACGACCACAAATGGACGAATGACAAGATAGCAGGAAAAAGGGGCACTTCGCGAAGGAATGCCCCCAGCCCAAGAAAGCACAAGTTCCACGGAGGAGGCCATACCGGGCAGTGGAAGCCATGTACGAAGAAGATACCATAAGCAGTGAAGCAGAAGAAGAACTCAAACCGGTAGGAAACGACAGCCCTCAGGAACGGGCCTTAGCAACAGCCACCTGAGGGAGAAACCTGTTGCAGAAACAGACCCACCCTACAGGATACAAACAACCAGGTATGACCGCAAAGAAAAAATCACGATCAAAGTACGGATTATGGGAACAGACGGAAACGAACACAACACCACAGCCCTAGTAGACAGCAGGGCATCCGAGAACTTCGTCGACAGAGCCTACACCGAAGCCAGTGGAATTCCAATGCAGCAAAAAGCGACACCAAGATGGGTTCCGACTGTGAACGGGAGTGAGGTCACCGGTGTGCCGGTAACCCAGGACAGGCAAGTCCACCTCACAATGAATCATTATCAGGATGACATCCGGCTACACTGCATCACGATCGGAAATGCGCCGAGCATCCTAGGACTCCCATGGCTCAAGCTCCATGACCCGGTGATAGGATGGAATGATCATACTGTGAAATTCCACTTGGACCACTGTGCCGAGAAATGCTTACCTAGCTCACCGAAAGCCAACACAGTCCTGGAAGAGAAGGCCACAGAGCAATACCGTAGAAAAGCACCCGAAAATTGGGAGATCGGCGAAACAGACTGATGGCAAGTATGCCAGACTGTAAACAACAAATTCAAGGAAACCTCCAAGACGAACAAAAATCTAATCCCACCGGAATATCACGAATTTCTCGAAGCGTTCACCGAAAAAGAGCCTCCAGCACCTCCGCCCCACCTCACCCAGGACCATCATATTCCACTAGAGAAGGGGAAAACGCCCCCGTATGAGCCCTTGCGACCCCTGAACGATGAGAAAACAAAAGAATACTTGGATATCAATGAAAAATGAGGATGGATGCACATATTCACTTCCCAAGCTGGGGCGCCGATCCACTTTGTGAAAAAGAAGGATGGAGGACTACGCTTGTGCGTGGATTACCGACAATTGAACGAAATCACGGTCAAGGACTGGACACCATTACCATTAATTGGAAAATCCCTCGATTAACTATCCAGCGCTGCCATCTACACCAAGCTTGACATTTGGGATGCCTATTACAACCTCAGGATTAAGGCTGGGGACGAGTGGAAAACAGCATTCCTGACCTGATACAGACGGTATGAGTACTGTGTCATTCCGTTTAAACTAACCAATGTGCCAGCCTCGTTCCAACGATGGATGAACGAAATCCTGAGTGAATACCTTGACATCTTCTGTGTGGCATACCTGGACGATATCCTCATATTCTCGCAGAATCTGGAAGACCGCCGAGAACACGTCCGAACAATATTAGAGCAAGTCAAGGAAACAGGGCTGACACTGAAAGCTTCCAAGTGCGAATTCCACACCACAGAAATCGAATACTTGGGATACGTGATATCACCTCAAGGTTTGCGCATGGACGAGGAGAAAATCAGGACAATCAACGAACGGAAAGAACCAACGAACATCAAAGGAATCCAGAGCTTCCTTGGATTCGCCAACTTCTACCGAATGTTTATACAAGACTACAGCCGGATCACAAAACCCCTCACCCACCTGACAAGGAAGGAAGTGAGCTGGGAATGGGGCGACGAACAGCAGATGGCTTTTGATACACTCAAAACAGCAATGGTTATGGAACCAATACTACAACACTTCGACCCGGAGCGACCGGTCACAATCAAGACGGACGCCTCAGACTACGCCATCGGAGCCATCTGCTCACAACCTGATGACAACAAAATCCTGCATCCAGTAGTCTATTCCTCCCGAAAACTGAAGGGCCCGGAACTGACCTATGGCATACATGACAAGGAACTACTGGCGATCTTAGATTCACTACAAAAATGGGACACATATGGCAAAACAACAGTGCCAAAAATCACAATTCTTACCAATCACAAGAACCTGGAATATTGGAAAACAAACAAAGTTCTGAACCTATGGCAAGCCCGGTGGGACGAACAATTAGCTAACTACGATTTCACGATTAAATACAGACCTGGGAAGCTGGCCGGCAAACCAGACATACTCTCTAGAGAGTCAGGAGACTCTCCCTGGGAAGAGGATATGAAGTATTGGCAGATCCAGGGCCAAACTCTCTTGCCTGAGGAAGCGTTCAGAGTACTTCAAGCCAATACGATGGAAACCATCAACCTGAAAATCGACATAGAACTCCTGAATGAAATCAGAATGCTAAGCACAGCGGATAAAGAGATCCAAGAAATCAGGAGGAAAACGGCGAGCGGGACTACCCGTGACAGGAAGATTGCACTAGGCCTATGCGAAGAAAATGAGGAGTTGCTAATATATGACGGCCTCATTTGGATCCGTGGCGATAACAAACTGTCACTACAGATATTAATAGACCACCACGACACACAAGTCGGGGGACACCCAGGCCGAGCAAGAACCCAGAAACTGGTTTACCGAATCTTCTACTGGCCAGGGCAACGAAAGTATGTAGACAAATACATCGACCACTGTGACACCTGCCATCGAAACAAGCCAATCCGACATATGCCGTTCTGATTGCTCAGACCCCTGGAACTGCCGCACTAACCATGGGATACGATATCAATGGACTTCATCACAGCACTGCCGATAAGCAATGGGAAAGACGCGCTGTGGGTGATAATCGACCAGCTAACCAAAATGGGACACTTTGTCGCATGCCACAGCACCATGAACCCCGAAGACCTGGCAGATCACTTCCTCTGGCAAGTAATCAGACCCTATGGGCTACCCAGCGACATTATATCAGACAGAGGGTCCCTATTCACCTCCGACTTCTGGAAACGAGTAACGAAAGCACTCGGGATATACTGCAACCTCAGTACAGCCTTCCAGACACAAATGGATGCACAAACGGAAACGGACAATGCCACCCTGGAGCAGTATCTCCGGGCATACTGCATCTATCAACAGGATGACTGGGAAAGACTACTGCCAATTGCCGAATCCTGCTACAACAACACCCAAACCGGAACCACAAAAATAACCCCCTTCTTCACCAACTATGGATACCACCCACAATTTCTGCCGTACCTCGGCAACAGGAACGACGAAACACCAGAAGTATCAGAATACTTTGAGGCATTAAGGAAGCTGCATGAGGACCTCAGAGCAGAAATCAAAGAAGTGCAAATGGCTCAAATGGAGCAGGCCAACAAAGCAGGACATCCGGACCCGGTAGTGAACCCAGACGACAAAGTCTGACTGCCGCGAAAACACATCCGAACAACCCGACCATCAAACAAGCTGGACCACAAGCAAATAGGCCCGTATACCATCCTGGAGAAAGTAGGCTCACGCGCCTATAAGTTGGACCTGCCGGCCACTGTTAAAATCCACCCAGTCTTCCATATCAGCCTCCTCGAACGCACAGCTAGCATCGAACCGATCCCCAGACAGAACCAACCGCCACCACCCCCCGTTATCATTCAAGAACAGCACGAGTGGGAAGTAGGAAAAATCCTCGACTCCCAATGACAGAGAAACCAAATCCAGTATCGAGTCAAGTGGACCAGTTTCCACGACCCCGACAGCGCCTGGTATTCCGCCCATAACTTAGAAAACTCACAAGATCTCGTCGGACAATTCCACGAGGAATACCCAGAGAAACAAGCCCCCCAAAAGTAGCAGAATGTCTACCACCGCCACTGTCGACACCAATGATGGCTGGACCTTCGCCAACAACACCACCACCCCCGAATTCCCCACTACGTCCGAACAACCCAACGGTTGGGGCCCGGTTACCCAGGCCACTCCCACGGACAGCTGGGATGTCCCCATGGCCCCATCACCACCCCTGTCTGCTGTCGGACAGCCCTAACAGGAAAACCATGCCTCCCTTCATTGGACAGCCTGCTATGACGACGACTGCAGCACCCACCGACAAATAAAAGACTACAACTACTAACCCCCAACGGAGCTGCAGCCGCTGCCGCCACCGCCGCAACCGCTAGATCTGCAACTGCCCGATGCACGACCCCCACGAACTCGTCAAGGCAACCCGGGAACGACATCTCGACCCCATTATTGAGGGGTAGCAAGAAGCATGTCCATTCTGGAGAGGCAAGCGCCGGACACTTTATACGAGTGTCCCTGCGCTGCCTGTGACTGTCTACGTGACTGTCCTATGTAGCCCTATGTCACACTCACGTAGCACTGTCTGTGTCACCCAAACTCTAGACACCCCGCTGGGCATAGTGTCCGCAGCGCCTGTAGTGGCCGGAATCCTCCTCCTACAACCACTCCCCTCCTAACAAAACCAGCCCCCTCCCCAAGAAAGTATACCACTCAACAAAACAAACAACAATAACAAGAAATGAAAAACAAAACAAAAACAAAAAACAAAAACACAGCAAACATGCTACCATTCTCTCTTCTTCCGCCTACTTTGCTGCTCACCCCCGTTCCATCCACCGGTAGGTGCGTAGGCCATTCACAGCGTGGTATTCGCGAAGTAGCTCGTTGCTGCTGCCCCTCTGCTTCGCCAGCGGTTCCCATGTCACGTCGCTGTAACCTACCCACTTGACCAAGTATTTGAGGTCTCAGACCATGGTGCCTCGGTGATCTTGAATGGTCTCCAACTCGTATTCGCCCGTTGCTGTAGAGCGCAGTGGCGGGGGTGGTGGGTGTTCGCAGCTTCTGTCAACTCTTGACGGCATGAGTCTGGGGACGTTCAAGACCGGGTGCAAGCACCACTGAGCTGGGATATCCAACACGAAAGGGTTCTCGCCGGCATTTTTCAGCAGCATGAATGGTCCTGTGTACAGATGCTGGAACTTTCGAGAGTTGTCACTGTCGTTTGCTGCTCCTGTCACATTGGCGTATCCGATGGGCAGCGACCGCGTATCCAGAAACACCTTGTCCCCTACCCAGAATGGGTGTGCTTGCCGTTTCTTATTGGCCTCTGCGGACATCGTCACCTGAGTTTCTTCCATCCTTTCGCAGAGAATTCTGAGGGTCTTGAATAACTTCTCTGCGTAGGCCAGACGTTCCTGAGAGTCCAGACGCCGCGGGCCAGGTGCCAAAAGGTCCAGCGGTAGCCGTGGAACGTGACTGATGTCGGCCTCAAAAGGTGCCATGCCGATCGCTTTATGTTTCACAGTGTTGTACGTGAACTTGGCCAACAGCAGCAGTCGCACCCACTGCTCTGGGCATGGTAGCTGCGCTATGTACGCCATGAAAAACGATTCCAGAGTGGCGTTCACCTTTTTCTCTTGTCTATCTAATTGCGGGTGATAGGCTGTTGACATCCGGAGTTTAATCCCGAGCTGGGCGCATAGCACTTGACAGAATTTCGAGGTAAATCTGGTATCTCGGTCCGAGACAATTGACAACGGGAGTCCTCAGTTGCTGACATATCCCGCAATGAATGCTTACGCAAACGTTTCGGCTGTCAACTCGGCCTCTTTGATGGGGATCCATCGGGCTCTCTTCATCAGCGGATCGATGATGGTTGCCACAGCATCGTATCCTCCTTTTCCGGCTGGAAGCTTGGTTATAAAGTCGATATTAACCCTTTCGGCCTGTTCCGTGGGAATCGGGAGTGCCTGAAGGAGCCCGTACAGCCTGGCATTCTTGTGCTTTAGCCAGTGGCAAACGTCACACGCGGCAACCCATTCAGCCACCGTGTCCATCTGTCGGGGCCAATAGTACTGTGAGGCTACTCCCGCTGCTGTCTTTTCGACGCCGACATGTCGCCCTCCAAGAATAGCACCGTGTGCTTCTTGAATGACATTGGCCTGCAATACCCGAGGGATACAGAGCTTTTCTCCTGAGGCCCTGCGGAAAAGGAGTCCGTCCCGCAGTATATATCCCTTTGCGCGTTCCCATATCCACCGGCTTTTCTTGTTGTTGGTTGTTGTAATATCTCTTCCAATGCCTCTGCTCTGAAGGTGTTCCAGAATCGGTGCAAACGTGAAATCCTGTGTATACTCCTTCTGGATGTACTGAAGCCACTCCTGGGATGCCAAAATGCGCAACTCCACCAAATTCATGAGACTTTCCCCTGCGACCGGTCCCGGTCCCAGGGTATTAGGTGTCCGGGTATAGGCGATGCGGCTAAGCGCATCTGCAACGACGTTCGCCACTCCAGGATAGCATTATACTTCGTAGTCGTGCTGTTGCAACTTGTCGAGGTGGCACCACTGACGACTTGTTAGCTTATTCTGTCCAAGTATGTGCTGTAGTGCTGTGTAGTCCGTGTAAATGGTGGTGCACTTACGCCCATGGATGTAGCAAGCCCAATGGTCCAAGTTTGCGCTAATCGCTAGCAGTTCCCGGCCGTAGGCCGGGTACCTAGTTTTGACCGCGTGAAATTTCCGCGAGACGTATTCCTGTGGCTGCTCCACCATCTTTCCTTCGAACCACTGCTTTTGTGCCAATACCCCTCCAATAGCCGTGTCCAATGCGTCCGTTCGTAGGATAAAGTCGGCCTCCAGATCCAACATTGCCAGAACTGGCGCCGATGTTAACGCCTTCTTGAGGTCCTCAAACTGGTCTCTGTGCTGTTTGGTCCACGCGTATTCACTCTTTGATTTTGCTGCAAGATCGTGTAGCAGATGGGAGCGCTGTGCAAACTTGGGCACAAACTTCCGGGAATAGCCTGCCAGCCCCAGAAACCCACAGAGTTCTGTCGGCATTCTCGGTATTGCCCGGTTCCATACCTCTTTGACCATATTTTCCTCTGTGTGAATGCCGTACCTATTCAATCTGAAACATACAAACAACGTTTCCAGAGTGCTGAACACGCACTTGGGCTCGCTGAGACGCAGCCTTGCGTTCCGTAAAGCCTGTAGCACACCCTCCACATGTGCCTTGTGCTCGGCCAACGTCTTCGAAAAGATCAAAATGTTGTGCAGATACACTATTGCGTTTCGTCGGTGGGGATGCAGTATCTTGTGCATCATACACATGATTGCGGCCGGGGCGTTTGCCAGACCGAACAGGATGACCTTGTACTCACAAAAGCCGTCTGGCGCTATAAACGCCATCTTGTGGCAGTCATCCGGGTGTACTCGTACTTGGTGATATCCGCTGGCGAGATCCAGCTTGGTAAAGGCCCCTGCCCCATGAAGTTTATCCAGCAGATTCTCAATATACGGTAATGGGTATCAGTCCTTGGCGGTTATCTTATTCAAGCCAGGGTAATTAACACACATTCGGAGAGTGGTGTCCGGCTTTTTCACAAAGATGATCAGTGCTGCGTAGCGTCAATGAGAATTCGTCACCCATCCGTTGGCTAGCAGCTTACTTATCTGGACCTCAAACTCTGCCCTCTCCGCCTGTGTCATACGGTATGGCTGGCAGTACCGAACCTTCCCTGTGGGATCCATATCGATACGGAAATTGTGTTCCCCCGGCGGCAGCACTCCCTTTGGTGGCTGGAACAGGTCGTTGAATTCCAGTCGGATCTGGACTCTCCACTTACCCAAGTCTGCCAACACGGATTTATCTTCGCCAGATTCCTCTTCCAGCTTCCGTTCTCGTATGTCGAGAAGGAATATTCTCTTCTTACTAGCCTTCGACCTCAATCGGCCGGTTTCCTCTGTGGATATCAGGTTGATGGATGCCGCACGAGCCACTGACTTCCAATGGTTATGAACTTCCCGGTATCGTCCTTGGTGTGGCTGGAGTCCCTTCAATGCCAACTTGGGTACAAATGCCACGCGCCCATCGGCCGAACTCTCCTCATCCATCAGGTGTAGCACGTTACCTGAATCCACCATATGGCGTGTCGTCGAGTGCCAGTTCTTTCCCACAATAAGCTCATAAGCTCCTTTGAGATCGAAAAGTGTGTACCATCCTGTGATGGCGACATAGTTTCCTGCAATACCATGAATATTTCCTTCTAGCCAGACCTGGTATCTCTGGAGGTTGGGTGTTTGGTGCTGGCCATTATCACTGACCTGCGGCCAGCATGGCGTAGAGGTAGTCCCAGCTGCTTCGCGTATGTTGAATCAATATAGCAATGCGATGCACCTGGGTCCATAAGGGTGTATGCTGAGCGGGTTTTGGAATGGGAAGTTTTTACTTTTGCGTAAAAACGTAACAGATCTGAATTCTCATCACCATTTTTCTTCATTCCATTAGGATCTGTTAAGTATAAAGTTGCCGCTTCCCTTTCCTTAGTAGAAGGACGCTCCACCACTTCTACTCTCTGTCTTTTCCCGGTCCGTCACTTCCCAACCCCTCGCCCTTCTCCTCATTGGGCACTTCTCCCAGATCTACCATCCTTGGTCCTTTGGCCAACTCCCACTTGTCCTCGTCATCCCAACTTCCTTCAAAGAAAGTGCCAGATCCCGCTTCGAGGTTGTCAACTGCATAGACACCCTGGTCCTTACCGACCATGTAAAGCTTGCCAGCATTCCCTAGCCACTTCTGCGTCGGGGAGAGGTCCTAGCGACGTGACATTGGCGAGCGTTGTATTGGCTTTCTCGGTGCGGGTGGATGCTGCAACGGCAGTTCGTGACGCCACTGCCGGTCTCCTTTACGGTGCTGGTGGTCTTCGTCACGCCAAGAGTAGCTTCCATCAGCCTGGGAGTGGCTTCCGTCACGCTGAGAGTGGCTTCCATTCTGCTGTCTCTGATGAAACTGTGCAGGCCGTACGCTGGAACTCAGAGTTGGTACCTGTTTCGCAATGTGTCCGAAACCCAGGCACCGGAAATACCCCTTTGACGCCTCTTCGACGGTACAGAGTTCTGGGTCCTCCATGTTGCTCAAGTCCATGGAATCGCCATAACCAGCAGTGGAAGTGGTGACCATCGGAGTGGATGCTACTTGTGGCGTGTCGGAAAGCGTAGTGGGCGGCAAATATGGTAGCGTCCGTTCCGCCATGATGTCCAACATATCGGAGAGCGTGAGCTCGATCTTGTGGACGCGGCGCATCAAGTGAGCCTGTTGCCTGATATTATGGGCTGCTGCCTCTAGTAGCTTCCGCAGGTACTCCTCCCATAGCGGATCGCCCCTCGTGCTCGACAGCGAACCTCCCAGGATCTCTATCAACTCAAATGCCCTCTGGTTGAATTTCAGCACCTAGTTTTTGTTGAACTTGAGTGCGCGCCACTCATTTCTTCACAACAGACACCGCCACCTTCGGTACAAACTGCTCCTTGAAGACTTTCTTGAAATCTGCCCACTTGATCTAGTAGTCGCTGTCTGTCGGTGGGTTCGTGTCCACTTCTTTCTCCTTCATCTCCTTGTCGAACCACCAAAAGATCTTCACCGAGAGGAAACGCCAAAAGGTATCGATATTCTGGTTGTCTGAAGATGCCTTTGGGCACATTGAGGCGCCCTGGCAAACGTAATGTTCAACTTCGTCGAGGTACCTTGTGATGACTTTAAGGTCCTGTGAACCTTTGTACTGCTTCGGCTCGAATGGCTTTATCTTTTGGATGTTGGTGTTCTGCACTCCTGGAGTGGCGTTTGCGTTCGTCCGCAAGGTCTGGTAGTCATCGGCGAGCTTTCCATATCTCTCCGCCCACTTATCGGCCTGTGCCCGATATTTGGTTAATTCATCCCACTGTACAGCAACCTCCTTTTCAAAGGTGGCAATGTGCGCCTTCAGCGTTGGAACACACTTCTTCTCCTTATCCGCGGCCTGCAGATCGATTGACATCACGTACATCTTGGATACGATCTCCCTGTGGAACTTGTACCAATGGGTGTAGCACTACTCGACTGCCATAGCCGATACTCTGAGAATGGCGTTTGACTGTCCATCCCATCAGCAAAATTTTTGAGAATTCCTAGGGAGTTCCTGTAGCTCCCGTAGCTCCCATAAGCATTGCTAATTCCCGTAAGAGGAGAAGTTATATTTTGCTCCCGTAAGGATTTAAAAAAAAAAAGTGGTTTATTTTTAGCTGAAACCTCGCGTTTCTGGCGAGTTGACGGTTGCCAAAGCTGCAGGTGCAAACTCCCTTCTCCCCTGGCAACCCGTTCGGCAACCCAGATATTCAACAGCACGCCACACTTTTGTATCATAATTGTACATATCATCAAGGTTTGCTAGTTTCTGAGAAAACCATAACTGGCATCTTACAGCGATTACACGACCCTTCCCGTGGATCCGTGGATTCAGCCACTCAGCGGACGACTCATTCTATCCACAGACTCGGCTGGCAAAACAGCGGGTGACTCCTCCTATCCACAGGCACCTATCACGCAGTGACAAAAAAAATTTCACCGCTTTTCTTATGGAGTGCGGGCATAAGATTAAATTATTAGGCAATTTTTTCAGTCATCTCTGATATTCGGTGTCTACGTGTTCTGCCATGCAGCGTTCCTTAGTATTGCGATCAGAGCACCAATGGCAAGGAGCCTTGCTGGGCAATAGAGCGGTAGGGTGGGAGTTGGACATCATAGGCATGATATTGGGTTGACTGGCAGGGCTGCACTGGGGTAGAGTGCATAAGTTGCTAGTGGAGTTTATTTGTTCTATTCTGGCTCAATCGACAAATGCAGTTTCTCAAATTGCCAACTCGAGGTGGTGTACCAAGTGGTGACCTCGCTCAGAAACCCAAGGTTTCAAGCTGCATCTAAATTTTGTGTGGTAGATTCAAAATGCAGCTGGCAACCGAACAGGCCCTAAACCTGCCGGTTCAACAAGAAGTTTCCCAGTGCTTCTACCCACTGTCTCTGCCGAGTATGCATCCTCGGAGAGCGCACACAAAGAGGGTGCTCGCACAGAACGTGCAGAATCTGTTGAGGGTGCGTCCTCCGAGTCGCTCCAGGACGTGTCCGCTGAGCCAGCAGAGGTTGCGTCCGCCACTCCTTCCGAGCGTGTCCAATGAACCCGCCTACCGCCAAGGGGGCATCGACCGAGAGTGTGCATGCTGCGTCTTCCAAACCTGCTAAGGAAGAGTGGGCAGAACGAGAGCGCTGAATTGCACTATAGCTTTGCCAAGTGCGTTTCATGTAGCGAAAGTTGCTTCGCTGCGTTCCATCATTGCCTCCATTATGCCATTTCACTTAGTTTCTGTGGGTATTTTGTATATGTAAGTCAGCACTCACAACGCACCTCCGCGGCGCAGTGGCGCTGTTGCATCAGGAAAAAATTAAGAAATTATCCCTGCACGTCGGTAAGAACGACCTGCGTCGGTAGCTTTGCTAGCATTGCTAGCTTCGCTAGCATCTGTAGCTCCAGTAAGGATAGTGAATCTTACCGAAGCAACCACCCACTTATGGAAGCTAGGAAAGCTAGCAAAGCTAGCAAAGCTACGGACGCACCACCAATCTTACCGACGCAACCACCAACCTTACCGACGCAACCACCACCTTACGGGAGCTAGGGAAGCTAGAAAAGCTAGGAAAGCTAGGGAAGCTTACGGG
>Ga0307508_10002964_pt1 | contig 17530 bp, 23 predicted proteins | sample 9_EM_MG_FD_203089 | JGI IMG/M metagenome (GOLD analysis project Ga0307508, IMG submission 203089) | Populus trichocarpa ectomycorrhiza microbial communities from riparian zone in the Pacific Northwest, United States - 9_EM | ecosystem: Host-associated > Plants > Roots > Unclassified | place... | reverse complement strand
ACTCCGGCGTGCCAGAGCTGAACCTCGAAGGCTCGCCGCATTTTACGACGAACCGGCGCGGCTCCCCCTTCTTTCGCCTCGACTTGCGGGCAGAAAAGCGCTTTCACCTCGGTCGCAGCGGCTATTGGGGCTTGATCGGCGAAATTCTGAACGCAACCTCGACGCGCGAGGTCGTCCGCCTAGACTGCGGCGAAGTTTGTCGCGAGCGCACCGCAGGCCCGGTGATCTTGCCGAGCGTCGGTGTCGAAGCAGGGTTTTAACGCGCGAGGCCGCACCAACGGTCTGCCCATTGGCATGCAGTTCGCGGCCGCACCGGGCGACGACGCCCTGCTGTTGGCGCTCGCCTATCAGCTCGAACAAGTCCCTGGCGAGACCGTTGGCCACCGTATTCGATTCGCCCGCTCGCGTCGGGCGCCTGAGGGGCTCCGTCTCCGCGAGCAGCAGCCACGCTGGTGCAAAAAGCGAGCTCGACTCTCGCCGGGGCTTGAGCGCCGCGATCCGTTGCCGCCGTCACGCTGCACGGCACTTAGCTCGGCGACCGAAAGTCTAATGTAACCAAGCATTTAGAGGCCGCATTTCGGGCCTTCATTTTTACGGACAACTGCCGTTCTCTGAACGTTATTCTACATTGGGCTATTTGTAAGGAGCGCTGATGACCATTCTCGTTCGCAGTCGGACATCGTGGGCCACGAATTCTTTCGAAACCGGGCTCGACTTGGGGCGGCAGATTCGGGCCGGCTTCGACGGCAGCAAGCTCAAAGGCGTCGTCGCGTATTCGACGGTCAACCACGACCAGTCCGCTTTCTTGCAGGGCCTTCGTGAATCCATCGGCGCGTCCGTACCTGTGGTTGGCTGTTCGAGCCAAGGCATCGTCGGGCGCGGTACGGTGGTCGAGGAGGGCTACGCAGCGGGCGTCATGGGGCTCGGCGGTGAGTCGCTCGATATCGCGACCAGCCACGTCGAGGACTTTCAGATCGACACGAAGGCCAAGGGACAGGCGCTTGGTCAGGCCTTGCGCGCGCAATCCAAAGGACCACTGCGTGTGGTCGTCGTTCACTACGACCCGCTGTGCGGTGCGGACGTGGAAGCGTTCCTCAAGGCACTCCATCAGGAGGTACAATGCCCGATCATTGGCGGTGCCGCGGCCGAGTTCTGGGGGCCGATGCAGCAGACGTTCCAATACGCTGAAGGGCGCGCGCTCAGCCGCGCGGCGATCGGCGTGGGGCTGTCCGGAGATTGCACGATAGAGACGGACTTGTGCCACGGGACGTCGCCGGTCGGGATCGAGATGACCGTGACCCGCGGCGACGCCAACGTGGTCCTCGAGTTCGATGGTCGCCCGGCGCTCGAGGTTTGGCAGGAATTCTGCGCCGAAGCCCCTGAGCGCATCGACCACAGCGGAGCCATCGGCATTGGCCTGCCGACTAGCGATCCCGACGTCTACCTGGTGCGCTGCGCCTTCGGCGTCGACACGGAGCGCTCGGGGGTGGTGTTCCAGGCACCCATCCCGGTTGGCACGAAGGTGATGTTCAACCACCGCACGGTCCACGGCGCCGTCGACGGCACAGCAACCATGGGCAAGCGGCTCGTGGAACGCCTGAAGGGCAAAACGGTGCGCGGCGTGCTCGGTTTCGAGTGCGGCGCGCGCACCAAGCCATTTCTCGGCAAGGAGACCACAATCTCCGAAAACACCGCGTTGCAAGCGCAGTTCTCGGCCGACGCCGAGTGGCTCGGCATGCTGGCTTGGGGCGAAGTCTATCTGTTCGACGGTCAGCCTGGCTTCGTGAATTTTTCGTATCCAATCCTGCTGCTCGCCGACTGAAAGAGTCATGTCTGAGCCGAGTCGCGTCGCCGATATGCTCAAGGCAAAGGCGATGCTGCTCATTCAATGCGAGCGCGAGGTCTACGCGCTGCGGCTGGGGCGCGAGCGCATGATGGCGTGGCTGCACGCGTTTCGAGACCTAGCGCTCAACGCCAAGCCCGAAACCGGTCTGGAGATGTGCGCGACCTGGACCCGGGCCATGCTGGAGGAGCTCCATTTTCAAACCGCAGCGTCGTTCATGCTCGATCGAGCAACCGGCGAGCTTAGGCTGATTCACGGCCAGTCTCACGCTCCGCTCGAAGACCGAGTCGTGCTCAGTGACAGCGCGCGCTCTGCTCTGCGCGAGCGCCGCGAGGGCGTCTTTGAGGCTGCCGACGATTCCGGCGTCACGGACTTGTCGCGGTCACTGCGACTGCAGCGGTTCATGTGGTTCGCCTTCGATGACAATCACGGCCACGACGTTCTGCTGGTCGCGGGCGTCGCCAGGGGGGTCTCCGGCGTCCAGCGCTTTGCCTCGGACGACCTGATCAACTTCGTAATGCTCGGTCGCCACTTAGCGGTGCTGCTCAGCAATTCGGCGCTGATCAACGAGCTCGATGCCGCGAGTCGCCGCTTGCAGAATCTGTTTGATCACATGCGACAGGCGATCGTCGCCTTCGATCACACGGGTGCCGTCGGCCGGGTGTCTTCTCGGCAAGCGCGGCTGGTTTTCGAGCAGGAAAACCTCGAGGGCAGATCGATCCGCGAGCTCTTGTATCCGGGCGCGCCCGACTATGACGTAGCTGCGGCCGCGTTCGACGAATGGATGCGCATGGCATGCGCGACGCCGGCCGAGGACTGGGCGGCTTGCGAGATGTACGCGCCCCGCGAAGTCATGGTCACCGGTCAGGATGGGCGCGCGAAGCTGCTCGAGCTCGAGTTCAGGCCCGTCACGCAGCATGGACGGACCACGCAAGTCATGGTCTTGGCCAGTGATGTGAGCGTGGCACGAGAGCTCGAGCACGCCGTGCGCACCCACGAGGCCGAAGGCGCGCGCCGGCTCGTGGCCGTGCGTCGCTTGATAGCCGGCGGAACTCAAGTATTTCTGGCGTTCGTCGCTTCTGCGCGCTCGCGCGTCGCCAGTTTCGAGGCGGCGCTTAGCGCGGAGCTGGAGCTTCTGCCGATAGCGACCATCGACGAGCTGTTTCGACATGCGCATACCGTGCGCGGCGAGGCGCGCGCGTTCGACCTGACCGAGTTGGAAGAAGCGACCAAGCGACTCGAAGCCGATCTCGACGAGCTTCGCGCCGCGGCGAGAGGCGCGGGCTACATACTCACGGGCTCGTGCGTCGGTCGACTCAAGACCGGGATCGAGGATGTTCGTCAGGCGCTCGAGCTCAGCTGCGATCTCTTGAGCCAGGCTTCGCCGGTCGGCCAATTGATCTTCGATCAAACCACGGTTCAAAGGTCGACCTTGCGCGAGCTGCTAGAGCTCGCGGGAGATCGCGACGATCGTTTGGGGAAGCTCGTTGCACGGCTTGCGGCGGTCCCGTTTGGGCTCACTGCCGCTGGTGTTTTGGAGAGCGCGCCGAGCTGGGCGGCAGAACAGGGCAACGCGGTGACGTTGCGCGTGGAGCCCCGCGAATTGATGGTACCGGAGGCGCTAGCGCAGGTCTTGCCCGGGGTGCTAACGCACTTGGTGCGCAATGCGATCGCCCACGGCATCGAGGCTCCCGAAGAGCGCAAGCAGCTCGGAAAGTCCGAGACCGGTACGATATCCGTGCTGGCCGTAGAGACGCCTGCGGGCATTTGCGTAACGGTAGAAGACGACGGCAGAGGCCTGGACCCGGAAGCGGTCTTGCTGCGGGCGGCCACGCATGGCGACGTACCGGCGACCGAGCTGGTCTTCTTGCCGGGGCTATCGACCAGGCAAGGCCACGACGCTTTGGCTGGACGCGGAGTGGGCCTCGATGCCGTGCGCGCTGAGCTTGCGCGCGTCGGCTACGACGCGACCCTGACGTTCACGCGCAACGAGGGAACGAGACTCAAGCTCGCTCCGAAGAGCGCTGCTCACACGCTGCCCACAGGAGACATCGGACATGTCCGAAACGAAGCGAATACTGGTCATTGACGACAGCCAGGTCATGCTCGAGCGCATTCAGTGTGCGCTGGTCGATGCTGGCTACGACGTGACCGCGACGACTCAAATCGTGGGTAACGCACGCTATTTGGCTAGCTGCGATTTGTTGATCATCGACTATCACATGCCCGGCTTGAATGGCGATTCGGTGGTCGAATCGCTGCGCACGATCGCCCACTCTACCAAGCACAAGAGCCAACTCTTTCTCTATACCTCGGACGAAAAGGTCGCCAGCAACTATCGCGCGCTCGGCTTCGACGGAGCGTTTTGGGGCAAGGGAGACGAGAGCGTGCTCGTTCGTCAAGTTGCTGCTCTGTTCCGCACGCTGGCGATGAGAGCGGCGATCGGACTCAAGGGCGGCACGAGCGGCTAACGGGGTGCACGGCCGCCTCGTCGGCGATTCGCGCGGTAGAGACCGTCTCGGGTGGTGAACTACACGTGGGCGGCGTCGAGGCCAAAAGCCGCGCTCGGCATGTGGATTTTCTACACGGTTTGGCCTGCGCGTGCGACGTCGATCCGCCGCGCTTTGCTGGCAGGCGTAAGGTACGGAAATGGCTACGGTTAGGGTCGGCGATTTTGAGAGGAGCGAGGCCCCGGTCGCGCTTGCGAATCGACGACGTTACTAACGACCAGCCCGCCGCCTGTCCGTAAACTCCAGCGGAATTCCGCCATGCATGCCGTCGAAGCTGATCTCGGTACAATCGCGGAAATAGCGCTTGCGGCGCACGATCTGCGTGAGTTCGAAACAGGTTGGCTCGAGTACTTGAAGCCGCGCCTCGGCTTCGAAACCGCCTGTTCGGTTTGGTCCGAGAGCAGCGGCGCCGTACGTGAGGTCACGAGCACGGGCTACGATGAGGGCGAGCTACGCCGTCGGTTTCCGAGCTACATGAGCGAGCTCTCGCCACAGGAACTGGCCCGCTTCTCGGGCAGCGTACCGGCCGTCGATCTGGACGTCGTGAGTCCCGCGCGGCGACAGCGGCTGGTGGTGTATCGAGAGCTACTCTCGCCGCTCGGCATCAAGTCGTTCGTGACCAACGTCTGGCGAGCGCCGTGGGGCGTGTTCGGTTTTCACCTCGCGCGCGCGGGTGCCACTTGCTTCGGTGAGCGAGAAACACGCCGCCTGCAGCTGCTCGCACCTTGTGTCAAAGTCGGGCAGGGCTTGTTCGCCAAGCAACAGGCCAGCTCGAGCTGTCTCGAAGCCGAGTGGTGGGCCTCCGATTGGTCGCTATCCTCGCGTGAGCGAGAGGTAGCTCGGCTCGTCATGCGCGGTTTCAGCAACCCGGAAATCGCGATACTGCTGCGCGTCTCGATGCACACCGTGCGCAATCACTTGGTCAGCGTCTTTCGCAAGGCAGACGTTTCGAGCCGCACCGAGTTGGTGTTCATGATGGTCGCCGCGCCCGAGCAGGCGCGGCACGCTCGCCGTCGCAGCGGCCCTAGCCCTTGGTCGGCGTTTCTGGCACAGGGGTCGCCGAGCCGCGGCGACTTAGGCCAATAGTACGATCGTACCATGTGCCAAGCCGCCCCGGCTCCGCAAGATGCGGCGCACGGAGGTTGGCTTGCCAGACGAGCTTCGAATCATATCTGCGGCAGAGCTAGCAGCGCTCGGCATCCAGCCTCCTGCCGGCTATCGGCTGCGCTTTCCCGAGCATTGGCGCGCGACTCCGGCGCAAAACCCGTACGCTGCTGCACTCGAACGACGCACCCTCGGATGGCTTCGCGAGTACGGGATGGGCACGGAGCCGGATGAAGCCGAGCGCCTGCGTCGCTTCGACGTGGGCCGCTACGGCGGCTGCTCGCTACCGCGCGCCGGTTTCGATGCGGCACTGTTAGTGACCCAGTACATCTCGCTTTGGCTGTTTTGGGACGACTTGCAGGTCGAAGACGAGCTCGGTTGGAACGAAAGCCACGTAATCCAGGCGCTCCACGGCGAATGGAAGCCGGCCATGTCGGGATCGCGCTACCTCGCAGCTTGGGCCGATCTTGGCACACGCCTGCGCGCCAAACGGAGCACAGCGTGGCTCGGTCGACTCACGAGCGCGATGCTGCAATGGCTCGAAAACGCCAAGCGCGAAACCGAATGGGCGCTCTCCTTCCGCGAGCGCCGCCTTTGTCCCCAGCTCGACGAGCTGTTCGCTTGCCGAACCATCAGCATCGGGATGTACCCGACTTTTTACCTGATCGAGCTGTCCGAAGGCGTCGAGCTCGACTGTAGCTTCCATGACCACACCGAGATTCAGGAACTGAAGCGCCTGGCATCGAGGTTGGTGGGCATGGGCAACGACCTGGGCGGCGTCGCCAAGGACTTGAGGGATCGCTGGCTCAACCTGGTGCCGGTGACAGCCGAGCGGCGCCAGCTCTCGCTCACGGCTGCGTTCGAAGCCGTCATCGATGCCCACAACGCCGACGTGCTCACCTTCGATCGCTTGGCGTCGCGCTTGCCTAGCTTCGGCCCCAATACTGACCTGTTCGTGCCTGGCTGGGTACAGGCGGTGCGCCACAACGTCTACGGTTTTGCGCTTTGGGAATCGCTCGCGGAGCGCTATCAGGCGACCAAGGCGGTCGTCGGCTCGACGCCACTCATCGCCGAGATCGCCGCAGTCTGACGCCTCGGACCTCGTGCGCGAGCCGGTCCGCTTCAGGCCTAGCGAGGCTTCTTCGACGGCGCGTGCTTCATCCGCATGTAGACGCCGCCCCGCTCGAGCTCCGATAGCATCTGTTCGATACGGCCGGCGCGCGTGGCAGGCAGCTTGGCGCGCGCGATCCAGGCCAGGTAGTCGTTGCGCTGGTAGGCGGGGCGCGCGTCGTAGTCGTCCCGCACTTTACAAGCGGCGAGGGCCTTCGCGACGTCTTTGGGCATCGGCCGCACGGCTCGCTTGATGCTCACGCGGCATCCCCGACGTGCGCGATGGCCTCGACCTCGACCAAGAAGGCAGGGTTCGCAAGCCCGGCAACGATCAGCACGCTGACCGCAGTCGGGAAGGCGCCCCATACCTCGCCGGAGGCTGCATAGGCAGCGCGCGGATCGTGGCCGTGTACTACGTAGACGGTGAGCTTCGCGACGTCTTTCTGGGTTGCGCCTGCCTCCGCGAGCACGGCGAGCACGTTGCGCAGCGCCTGCTTGGTCTGTGAAGCGAGGTCTTCCCCCACGACCACGCCGTGCGCGTCGATGCCGTTCTGGCCGCCGACGAAGATCAGTCGTCCGGGACCGTGCACCGCCGTTCCCGGACAGAAGGCAGGGTTGCGTGGCAGAGCGGCGGGTTCTAGCCGAGTGATGGTCATAGGGGGACGTCCACGGCGCGGGTCAGCTCGTGGCTCAGGCAGCGCGGTGAGGGGCGCAAGCTCTTGCCCGCTTCGAGGTAAGCCGCTTCGAAGGTGGTTGGCGACCTGGTGAGCTCGTAGCGGATGTACTCGACAAGCATGCGATTGCGAGTCTAGTTTCCCCCGTACCCGCCGTCCACGAACCAGTCGGTGCGTGAAACCCATGGAACGCAAGTACAACTGCGCCGTCGAGCTGGCGCTCGCCCTGCTCGGGGCAAAATGGAAGCCCGTGCTGCTTGCCCAGCTCAAGGAAGGGCCCTTCCGCTACTCAGAGCTGGCAGCTCGCGTCCCGAACATGAGCGACAAGATGCTCACGCAGCGCCTCCACGAGCTCACTGACCTCGGTTTCGTCCGGCACAACGGCTTACGCTACACGTTGACGAAAGAGGGAGAACGCCTGCGCCCCGTGCTCGATGCTTTGCACAGCTGGGGCCTTCAGATCGCCAACGAGCGCGGTGTTGCGCTCGTGAGTGAACCAGAGCTTCGAGCAGCCAAGCGCGGTCGCGGCGTCAGGCACGGCTGAGGCTACTTCGCCAGGTCGAACGCGCTCGAGCCATGACCGCGCCGTTTCATTTATCGTTTTCTGTTGCCAATCTAGTCAACACGCGCGCCTTCTACGCAGGGGTCCTCGGCTGCAAGGAGGGTAAGTCCACGGCGACTTACGTGGATTTTGCCTTCTTCGGTAACCAGCTCACCTGCCACCTTTCACCGCAGCAGGTGCGCCCCGCCGCTCAGTTCGGCCTCGACGGCAATCACTTCGGTGCCATCCTCACGACTGACGAGTTCATGCAATTGGAGGCACGCTTGCGTTCGGCCGGGGTCACGTTCATGCACGAGCCCGCGACACAGCAGGCGGGGACGCCGCAAGAGCGGCGCAAGATGATCTTCACGGACCCGAGCGGGAACGCGATCGAGATCAAGTCTTACGCGGACCCGTCCAGCATTTTCGTCTAGCGACGCCAAAGCCTCGAGCTCGGCGAGGCGGAAGAGCCTATTTCGCCGGAAGGCCCAACAGGAAGGGCACGATGGCGTTCGCGTAGTTGACGTTCTCGTAGTTCGTTTGGGTATGCTGGCCGTTGGGTAGCTCGCACCAAACGACCGGATAGGCCGCGGGGCAGCCGGTGTACTTCACGCAATCGGGATACTTAGGGTCGTACGGGGCGGTGGCTTTTCCGACGCAGCCGTTGCGGGTCAGGATCTCGTCTCGCGCCGGCGCGGAACCGTAGGTGTCTTCGGCGGTGAATATCTGCGCCAGCGGTCCCACCGGGTTGGCCTGGTCCGGAGCCGAGACGATCATGAACGCGGCGCTGGGGCCGTTGCAGGCCCAGCGATTTTCACGCAGCCCGCCAGCCACTGAGAACGTGCCACGCACCGTGTCCGCGGACGCGCAGCCGGCCAGCAGCGCCTCCCACGCACCGCTACTGCTGCCGCCGACGAACTCCATCCCCAGGTCGACGCAGGTGTTCTCCTCGACCCACTTCTGCACGGCCCGAAAGTAGGGGATCTCCGGTCCATTCTTGCAATCGGCGACATTCGCGATGTTGGGGGAGCAGCGGATGGCGCCATCGGCGAAGCAACTGAAGGGGTCCGAGACGACCTGCTGCAAGCCCACCCTGATCGCGACCGCTTCGCCGGGCACTTCGAACCCCGGGCCATGGATCGGCGGTACCGCCTGTGTCCCGCAACCCGAGCCACCGTAGAAGACGGGGTAGGCGCGATTCGGATCGTAACCTTGCGGCAGCTGGATGGCGAAGTCTCGATCGACGAAGGTCTCACCGTTCGCGGACTTCTGCGCGTTACGGCCGCCCGGCGCGAACGGCGGGGCGATGCAGTCCTTCGGGCAGTTCGGCACCGTGCAGGCTGCACACGGCTGGAGGGGGAAGCGCTGATTCGTGTACCCGGTCGAGTTGGCGCCCATCGGCGTCTTGCCACAGCCTGCGCTCTTCATCCCGGTGCGCCCCATGCCGGGCATGCCGCCAGCACCACCCCCACCGGCAGTCCCGCCGACACCCGCACTAGTCCCGCCGACACCCGCACTAGTCCCGCCGACGCCGGCGCCAGTTCCCCCGACACCCGCGCTAGCCCCGCCGCTTCCGACGACGCCGCCGGAGCCGCTAGCCGCCGGCACGTCGATCTGACCGCCGCCACCGCCACTGCTCACACCACCCGCTGCCCCACCCGTCCCCGAGACGCCCACGCCGCCGCTGCCGCTCACCGCCGCGACCGGTGATCCGCCTCCGTTCGAGCATGAGATGACGGAAAGGGAAACCAGAAGACCGAACCTGCGAAGACGTGTCGCCATGATTGAGGATGTCGCTACACGTGAAGAGACGCCAGTCCTCCCTTCAGCAGGCCGTCGTATTGGGCAGCCGACCGCCGCCGCGCCTCGCCGAACTTGGCTCCGCTGGCCGGCACAGGGCCTGCCGATCCCCGCCACAACCAGTTCGTGTCGCACCTCGTTGATATTATCCATTGGGTTTGGAAGACGGGGATCGTCGTGACCAGCTCGGCTGGCATCGCCCGCCGTCCTCCAGGAAGGGGCGTTGGAGCGAGTCACCTTCTTACTGAGGCTTGCAAGCCGGCTTCAGCATCCGGCGACGCACGGCTCGAGCGCGCGGAAGATCGCCCTCAGGTTCCGCCGCGATGACGAAAGCGCCGCGCGCCCAACTCGCGGCTCCGCGCTGCCAGGCGTATTCAGCGCTCGAGGTACTGAAGCAGCGGCTGGGCGCTCGCTAGGCCGCGAGCGACCGCTGCCGACCAAGAGGCGCCAGGGTCGTCAACGGCAAACAACCCGTCGATCGCGAGACGGAAGATCAGCGCACGCGCCACCATCTGTGAGGGTCGTCGAAGGGCCTCAGGTCGCTGAGCGAGTCCATCGAACCTCCTAGCTCTCGAGCTACGGAGCTTAGGGCCCGCGAATGGCCAAGTCGGTCGATGATCGCGGCCGAGGCGCCCGGATGGCGAGGCGCGACGAGGGCGCACACTGCAGTATGCAACTGAGGAGCAACGAAGCCAGCCGGGATGCATCGGCCGCGAGAGCGATCGACTTGGCCGTTCGCGGGCCCTTAGCAACTTGTCCTGCGCTTGCGCGACAGGTACGACCCACGTCGCGGAGCTGGGTGGCGGCGGCCAAAACGAACACGGCGAGACGCCCCGATCGGCCCAGGATCGAGCAACTGAAGCTGCGCAGCGCAGCCGCAGTTCCAGAGCGCGGCTCCCGCGAGAAGCATGACCCTAGGAAACATAAGTTGTCCGTCACCCGAGCTTACCTCGCGTCGGCCGCTTCCTCGTCGCCGGCGCACCCGGGCTGAAGAATTTTAGGAGTGCCGTGTCGGGCGCAGCGTGACGAAAACGCCCCAGACTAGCAGCGTTTGCGCAGGCATGAAGCGGTGCGCCGTGCCACGCAGACCGCGAGCCCCGTTCCCTCAGCCCACGCTCGTGAGCGGCCGGGACGCTGGTTGCAGGTCGCGCAGGCGCGTGTCAATTTTTCGCGTATGCGGGTGATCTTCCGGCGTATCGCTGAGCGCCGCTACGCGGTAGTCGTCGAAGTGCCGGGCGAAGCCGCCCGGACGATGAGCCCGGCGCCAGGCTTCGATGATCACATCCCGCACGATCTCGTTCACTACGTAGTCGAGGCCGAGCTTGGGCTCGAGGCCGGTGTTTTCGGACGCGCCGCGCGTGGCGGCGGCACCTTCTACGCAGCAGAGACGGCGACCAATTCACGCGAGCAAGCTCGGCGCCGGCGCAAGCAGGCGCGACGCGAGCAGGCGATGCGCCGTGAACGCGCCCACGAAGAGCAGCTCGCCACTTCCGAGCGCATCGCCTCTTTGTGCGATGTCGCCTGGCGCCGCCGCCACGGCCAGCGCCCCGACCCTGCGTTCTGGAACCCGTCTTCGTCCGTTTCCCCGCTCGATGCGGCGCGCGTCGCGCGCGTCGTTTCCCGGCTCGACCAACTAGCTCCCCTCTGGAATCAGCTACCAATAGGCGGCGAGCTCGCCCTCACCTGGCCCAGCTTGACGGCTCACTCCGGCCCACCCGTCTAGTGGTCATACGCCCTGAGGTCTCTCGCTGCGTCCCATCAGCGGAAGAACTCCGGAGCCAAAACCTTCTGGACTTTCGCTCCGCTCCCCAAGTCCTCGTGGGGCGGCTTGCTCAATAGCCGAGGTTCGGAAAGTCCTTTTGGGCTTGCCCGTCGGTGTACTGGCCATAGTGGGTCACTGTGTACTTCCAGACCCTGGTCATGAACGGCAGAATCCAGGCCGTCTGCGTGCGGTCGACCGCGTCGTCGAAGTACAAGACGACCCACTCGTTCGAGTCGACCAGCTTGAGCACCTGATTGTGCTCGAACCAATGCTCGGTCCAGGTCGCTGGGGGCGCTCCCGAGATACCGCCCGGTGAGCCCGCGTCGCCCAATGCGCCGCCCATGCCGCCGAGTCCTCCGGCCGCGCCGCCTGTGCCGCCGAGTCCTCCGGCGGTGCCGCCCGCGGCGCCAAGTCCTCCGGCCGTGCCGGCCGTGCCGCCAAGTCCTCCGGTCGCGCCGCCCGCGCCGTTGCCGGTGCTACCGGCACTCGCGTTCGCGCCGCCCAGGCCGCCATTTGGCGTGCCCGCATTGCCTGCACCACTGACTGCGGAGCCAGCCAGCCCATTTCCTTTATCGCCTGCGTTGCTCGCACTAGCACCAGCTGCGCTGAGCGCTCCGCCCGTGCCGAGGCTCGCTCCGCCTTGAGCTGAGGCCCGGTCGGCGCCCGAGTCGCTGCTAGCACAACCGGCGAGCGCCAGACACCCCGCGAGCGGTGCAAGAAGAGCGGAGCGCCAACTACCGAGGAGAGACAATGCCATCTCCTTGAAATGCATCTGGGCATCGAACCAGCTCAGAAAATCCTCAAGGACTCGGCATGCGGGCCTGATTGCGCTTCCACCCACGCGCTGATCAAAACTTCTTCGGCGTGTTGTCTTCCACCGTGCGGTGGCGAAGCACGCCGTAGGTGACGGCGGAGGCTGTCACCAGCGTCACCTGATTGACCGAGTTCATCATGACGGTGACGCCCTCGCCACCCATGCTACAGGCGCGCGGACGGACGATGGCGCGGAGGTCCTCCGAAAACGGATCTTGAGTACCACCATCTCCAATCGAAACGTATCCGATGACCTGCCAAGTGCCTTGCGGCGAAGAGAGCGCATTCATGTCTAGCTTGACGAACTCGAGCTCGCAGGTCTTTCCCCGGGAGGGGTACGCCTGCATGCGCGTCTCGTTGATGGTAGGCCCGCACCCCGACGCGAGCAGCACCCAAACCACCACTCCAATCCCAACCTTCATGCGCGCGACGCTACCAGGGACATCGACGTGACTGCCAGCCCCTTCCACCCCAAACGCGAAAAAGCCAACTCTCTTTGGGTCGGCTAGTCCGACTGCGGCGCCGGTGATTGACCTCACCAATTGTTGTGTTACAAATAATACGTGCTCAAGTTCGACTGGGATCGCAAGAAGGCCGCGGCCAACGCGCGAAAGCACGGGGTGAGCTTCGCGGAGGCCGTAACGTGCTTCGACGATCCGAGGGCATGCTACCTGCGCAACGAAGCCCCGTCCTATGAGGACCGCCTAATACTGATCGCGCTTTCATCGAAGCGGCTGCTGCTGTTCGTCGTGCATGCCGAGGTCGGACGGGACGCGATCCGCATCATCAGCGCCCGTAAAGCGAGCCCCGCGCAGAGGAGAATCTACGATGAAGAACTGGACTGAGAAACGCATCGACCGAAGGGTATGGAAGCGGCTGCCCGGCAATCCGTTCGCGGACTACGATCCCGCGGACGGCATCGCGCTCTGGTCGCTGTGGGAGATGCCGTCTTTCTCCGTGGGCAAGCTCGTGCGCCGCGGCCGTGGTCGCCCTCGGAGCAAACCGACCTCGGTGCGGAGCGTTCGGCTCCCTGTCGAGAGTTGGCAACGCTTGGAGGCGGAGGCGGCAGCCACCAAAACCAGCGTCAACTCGCTAATCGCAAAGCGCATCGGCTGACTACCGGTCCGAGACGCAGGTCGCCTAGGCTTGCTTCAACTAAGCTTGCATGCTTATCGGTGACCGAACGCAGCCCGCAGTCGGTCGCGTAGCGCGCACTCGAGCTCGTCGCCGCGCCTCCTCGTCGAGCTCGGGCCGCTCGGTTGAGTAAACATGAGCTACGCCTTTACCGATTCGTCGAGGCGGAGCTCGAAGCGGCTCTCACCGGAGTCGGTGAACCCCGTCGCGGTCCAACCCGCCGTTAGATAGAAGCCCTCGGCGCGCGTGCCCGGGTCCGTGGTCAGCCACACGCGGACGAGTCGCTCTCCTTTGAGGGCGAGGACGAGCTCGTCCAGAAGCGAGCGACCGATCCCGCGGCGCTCGTGCGCCGGAGAGACGAACAATGCAAATACATTGCTTGCCTCGAGATCGGCAATCGCGAACCCGACCAGTCCGCCTTCCTCCTCGCAGACGAATCCTCGTCCGCTTCCGGTCAGCAGGCGCTGATAGTGCTCGTGTGTAACGCTGGAGGGGTTGGTGAGCACGTTCTCGCGGACGGAGAGCCGTATCGCGTGCATCGCGGGGATGTCCGAAAGGCGAGCCTCACGAATGGGCGATAGCGGCATGATCGCGTCCACGCTCCCATCAAAAGCCCAACGAAACACGAGCTTTCGTGGCTACGCCGCTCGGCTTCTCCATTTAGATTTCCTATGTAATCGCGAACGTCTAGCGGGTTGCCGTCACCCGGCGGTCTCAAGCGTCAGGCGCTTGAAGAACTCTGGGGCCAGATCGGCCGAGGGTAGCCCAGCAACCTGGCCATCTCCCAGCTCGACGATGGTCCAGCCACCGTCGGCAAGGAATGCAACGTCCATCGTGAAAAAGCGGCTCGGGATGCGCTCAGCAATTGGGGTGAGCTCAGCCCAAGGCAGTGGCGCGTCAAACGTCGTCAGGTCGCCCCAGTAGCGATGCGACAAGATCGGCTTCCCGGAGAGCCAGAAGATCCGGAACTCGGCGGCGAGCGGCATGCCACTTTTCGGGTGAGTGCCGACAACCTTCAGCGGGACGAACTCACGAAACACAAGCCCCTCGTTGAGGTCATCACCCTGCAGCTCGAGAAACTTGCGAACAACGCGCTCAACCGCGGGCAGATCGCTCGCCGCAGGAATGAAGCAGGCCTCTTGCCAGTAGTGCTTCTGCGACTTGACGTAGTCCCTCACGACCAGCGATGACTCAGCGAATGGCGCAAGGCACTGTTTCAACCGCTCCAAATCCAGGGTCCCGTCCAAGCGAAACCAGACGGAGCGGGGCGTGCGTCCGTCGATCCACGGATAGCTCTCGGGCAAGTAGTGGCACGTGCGATACTGTTCTGGCGTATTGATGAGCGCAATGCCTCGTGACAGAAGCGCCGCGTGCATCGCTTCGTACTGGTTCGGCTTGAGCATCCACTCTCGATAGACCGCCGGGCCAGCCGCCTCAGGAGTCCGCGCAACGGCCGCAGCAGTGGCCCCTTCCAGGACGCGCGAATGATCGATCAGGGCGGTGTCGAGACCCGCGGCCTTCGCGGCTTCCCGCTCGCGCTCGAAGTCGGGGTCAATCTGGCGAGCATTGAATGGCTCGCAGGGGAGCAGGATCAATGGCTTGGCCTGGCTCATCGCGGACCCCAGCGTATCAGAGATGGCCCAGCTCTCGAACTTCGGCGACTACCAGTTGAAGCAGAACCGCTTTGCCAAGCGGGTGAAGAAAGAAGGCATCCTGCTCGTTCACGACTCGCCTTCGCCCGCCTCGCTCAAGGCCATCCCCGAAGCGGACTTCGGCCGCGTGAAAGTCCGGCGAAATAGCTACGCCGAGCGCATCCACGCGGCCCGCCTCGCAGGCGGCGCGCACGGCACCGCAGACGTGGTGGAGGTTCGCGACGCCTAGGCGCAAGCCACTCGGGAGGACCGAGAGGGGTACTCAGTCACGCACGAACGCTAGCAAGTCCTCGTTCAGCCGCACTTTGTGGGTGTCGATGAGGCCGTGAGGAGCCCCCTTGTAAACCTTGAGGGTTGCTGATTTGACGAGCTCGAACGAGAGCTGCGCCGAGGCGCCAATCGGCACGATTTGGTCGTCGTCACCGTGGACGACGAGCGTGGGCACGTCGAACTTCTTCAAGTCGTCCGTCAGGTCTGTTTCGGAAAACACCTTGATGCAATCGAATGCATTCTTGTGCCCGGCTTGCATGCCTTGCAGCCAGAACGAATCGATCATGCCTTGCGAGGGCTTGGCGCCTGGCCGGTTGAAGCCGAAGAAGGGGCCACTCGCCAGATCGCGATACAGCTTCGAACGATCGGCGATCGAGCCAGCGCGCAGACCATCGAACACTTCCATCGGCGTGCCGTTGGGATTTTTGGCAGTCCTCAGCATCAGCGGTGGAATGGCCGAAATCAGCGCGGCTTTAGCCACTCGCTTCGTGCCGTGACGGCCGATGTATCGAGCGATCTCGCCGCCGCCAGTCGAAAACCCGATCAGCGTGACTCCCTCCAGATCGAGCGTCTCGATGACGGTCGCCAAATCGTCGGCGTAGGTGTCCATATCATTGCCGGTCCACGGCTGGCTCGAACGCCCGTGACCACGCCGATCGTGCGCGATGGCGCGGAAGCCACGCTCGGCCAGATGGAGCATTTGCGCCTCCCAGCTGTCGGAGCTGAGCGGCCAGCCGTGGCTGAACACTACTGGTTTGCCCGTGCCCCAATCCTTGTAGTAAAGGCTCGTGCCGTCTCTGGTGGTGATGGTGCTCATGCTGTTCTTTCCTTTGCGATGTTGGTCGGCGGCGTCGTTGCTAGGGCTCGAAGCGGTGTTCGCTGCGGGCGGGAGCTGCGGCGCGCATGCGGCTGCGAGCCCGCCGACGCCTGCGAGCAGAAGGCTGCGGCGCAGCGAGTCTGTGGGCATGTGCGTTCCTCGGTTGGGATGGCGGACTTTTGTAGAGTGAAGTCCGTGTTCCTCCCTGAGACGCCGGGGCGCGGCGAATCTTACCTGCACGGTTCGCTTTTTTTCTCAGGCTGCTTTCAGCGCCTGCCAGGCGCGGGTTGACCTCGCCCGACGCGCCGTCAACACTGCTGGCGTGCCGAGGACGTGTCAGGCGTGGGTTGACGATCTGAAGCCGGAATCCGGTGCCGCTTACTCGAGCGCCTTGGCCGACCTACGCGACTTCTTGCGCCGCACCCTCGGCCGCGCGTTTGGCACGGAGCTCGCCGACAGCGACCTCGATGACCTGACTCAGGAGAGCCTGCTCCGAATTCACCAGCGGCTCGCGGGCTTCGAGCAGCGCAGTCGCTTCACCACCTGGGCCACGGCCATCGCCGTGAACTGCGCCTATTCGGAGCTGCGGCGGCGCCGCCATCAGCACGTCAGTCTCGAAGAGGCTGTCGAGCAGGGCGCGGTCTCACTCGTGCAAGATGGGCTAGCGCAGCACGAGCCCGATCGCGAAGCCAGCCTCCGCGCAGCCATCGACCACGCTCTCACGCCACGCCAGCGCGAAGCCATCATGGCTCTGCTCGGCGGCTTACCGCTCGCGGAGATCGCACGCCGCTCGGCGACCAGCCAAGGCGCCGTTTACAAACTCTTGCACGACGCTCGCCAAAGGCTCAAACGAAACCTGGAAACGCAGGCCGGCGCGACAGAAGCCCTGCCCCACGCCAAAAGAGGCACCTAATGAGCGAACAGAAAGACCCGTACGCCGCGCTCGAGGACATGCTGCTCCGGACGCAAGAGCAGGAGCTCGACTGCGACCAATTCGTCGCGTTGCTGGCGCCCTACCTCGACCGCCGGCTCGAAGACGCCGGCTTGCTCGAGCTGATCGAACACCACCGCGACCTGTGCGCCGAATGCGCAGAAGAGCTTCTCCTGCTCCGCCGCGCCCTCGAAGACCGCGACTGACGCCGCTTTTCTGCCTCGGGTGCGTCGGTGATGCAGAAGGAGCGAATAGGCGGCCCGAGCAGCGCGTGGCACGATGCTCCGTCGCCCGCCTCGCTGAAGCCCAAAGCCGACTTCGACCGCGTCAAAGTCCGACGCAGGAGAATGGACAGAGCTCAGTCCCGGCGTAGGCGTTCAGGGGTGGGGTTGAGGCATGTACTTCCGCAACAGGTGCGCCCAGCAAATTTGCCGGTAGGCCATGGCCCAAAAGTTGAGAGCCTTGGCGCGGTCACTGACCAGGGTGCCGCGCAGCGCTCCGTAGAGCGGGCGCAGGGTATTTTTGGTGTTGTTAGCCAAGATCTTGAACACCGTCACGCCGGTGGCAGC
>Ga0307508_10002963_pt1 | contig 17541 bp, 13 predicted proteins | sample 9_EM_MG_FD_203089 | JGI IMG/M metagenome (GOLD analysis project Ga0307508, IMG submission 203089) | Populus trichocarpa ectomycorrhiza microbial communities from riparian zone in the Pacific Northwest, United States - 9_EM | ecosystem: Host-associated > Plants > Roots > Unclassified | place... | reverse complement strand
CGGAGTGTAAGCTCGACGCCGAGACTCTGAGCCGCCGCAAGCCAAGTGCGGCGAATATCGCGGCCCGAAACGACTCCTCGACCGCTTCCACCGTCGGCTGACAGGCGTCCGATCTCGGCGGCCACACACGGAATCAGCGCAATGCGCCCGCGAGCGAGGGCCGGTGGACAGACATTGAGCCTTGCGGCAACTACCTGGAAGGTGGCTGAGCCAAGCGCGGGCGTGACTCGGGGGCTTTCGTAGAAGACCGCGTCCGCGCCGATCCTCCCGATCGGCGACTGTCCGAGCCGAACGTCCGCCATCGCTCCGGCCCGCGCACCGAGCCAGATGATCGCGTCGTCCGAGAATCCCCGCGAGACATCAAAGACGGCTCGCGGCTCCCAGCTCGCCACTTGAAGGCGCCGCGTTGGTCGATCTTCGGCATTCGCCGCCAGTGACGCAGGAGCTGTCTTCGGAGGTGATGGTTGCGCGGCTAGTCCGCGGGGTGCCTTGTCGGCTTCGGAGGCGGCCGGAGGCGAGGCGGTCAATCCCGCCGCTTCCGAGGGCTCGGCGGGCGACTTCGGAAGAGCTGCTGTGGACGCCGCGGGATCGAGCGTGAGGGCGCTGATCAGTGCCAGCGCCGCAACGACATCGACGCAATTGCCGTCGGAAACGCTGCGCGGCGCGCCGGAACCTACTTGAACGGTACCCACGGCTCCTTCGCCCGTTTCCCGAAGCAGGACACTGACGCGCGGAACGTCCGCTTGGCCCGCGACGATCCTGACCAACCCCGTACGGGCTAAGACTTGCGCGACAAAGCTGTTCTTGGTCGGACAACCCGCGTCGGCTCTGTAGTCGAGGCTTACCGGCTTGGATTCCTCCGCGGCGGCCGAGGCGGCAGAGCCCAAAGCGGCGGCCGCGAGCAGGAAGAATCGCGAGACAATCACCGGTGGAGAAATACCACACCGACGCCAACTGGCCGACTCGCGCTTTAGAGCCAGTCCTAAGACCCGGACCGAGCCCGCCAAGGAGGACCACCTTGCCCTCCTCGCGCGGCGAACGGTCAGGCCAAGATTTCCGGGATCGTCTTACTGGTTTTGTCCCAGCTGCCCCACGTCGTGGCCGGCATGCCCATGAGCTGCTGCATGGTGAGCTGGAGCTCCGTGACCTTGCGACCGGGCAGGCGGACGTGGCGATTGCCGGGAAGCTTGCCGCCCGCATGGCCCATCAGCACGACGTGATAGTCCGTCATGATCAGGGTCCTAGGGTCGGCGACCTCACTGATGCCGTAGAGTAGCGTGTTGTCGAGCACGGTGCCCGCTCCCATCGGTGCTGCTTTCATTGCAGCCGCCAGGTCGGCGTACTGGGTCATGATGTACTTTTCGATGCTCGCCGCCTGGGCGTTTTCAGCCTCGTCGCCGTGCGTCAAGCCGATATGTCCCGCGCCGACATCGATGATGGGGTAAGTGTTGCCATCGCGTGCGCCGGACCACAGGTGTGAGTAGACGCGCGTCATGTTGCAGGCGAGGGCCGCAACGATCAGCTGGTTCATCATCTTGCTTTTGGCCGTCAGGTCGGCAAGCGTCGTCGGCGGGGCCATGAGAGTCGCGCAGCTGCCGGTGCCGTTGTCGCCGCCGCCGGTGCCCAGCGCCCCAAGGCGCTGCTCGAGCGCGCGAATGCCAGCCATGTGCGCGTCGAGGCGCTGAGCATCGACGCTGCCGAGCCTCGTCTTGAGGCGGTTGGCGTCGCCCAGTACGGTATCGAGCACGCTCTTGCGCAACTTGGCCGAGATATCTAGCGGCATGCCCGGACCCGTCGCCGCCGGCATGCCCGCCTTGAACAGGTCGTTGAACAACTGGGTCGGATCCCGCTCGGGCGGCAAGAACTCGTAGGGACCGCGGTGGGCGAGGTTCTTGCTCACCGTGCCCATATCCACACCGTCAAAATTGCTGACGTACTCCAAGATGCCGGTTTCGAGCGACTTGTAGGGCTCGCTCGTATGCATGGCGTCGGCGATGACCTGGTCGATGGTCGGCTGGTACTGCGTCGCTTCGGCAGTCTCGTACGCGCGCTTATACTTGTCGATATCGGCGGTGACGGTGCAGGGGTCACCAGAGCCGCCCGCGAGCACGTAGACGACGCCCCAGCCGTTGCCTCTGAACTTGGCGTCCATCATGTCGAGCCCGGTGACGAGCGTCATCGCATCTTTGAGGTTGCGGTCTCCAAAGGGCTGCAGATTCGGTGAGAGCTGCCACGCGTCGCCATCGCCAGTGCTGGTCGGCGTCCACACTTCCCGATGGATGCCGTTGCCCCAGAAAAAGATACCGAACGTGGTGGGCAGCGGCGAGCCCGCGGCGAAGGCCGTGCCGTTGTCGTTGCACATGGCTTCGAGGACCGGCAGCCACATGGCCACACCGATCCCAGACAGCGCGCCACGGAGCGCGAACCGGCGAGAGACCCTGAGTTTCTTGAACATTTCCATGTTACGGGTTTACCGGGAGTGCGGGGGCAGAACGGAAGGCATCGCTAGCAACGAATTCAGCGACCAGATCGCGCCAGACGTAGTCGTGCGCGGTGAGCGACTGAATCAGGTCGTCGATTTGGGTCGCATCGGCCGTGTCGTCGACGCGAGCGTTCACGTCGCGATAGTAGCTGCGTATCAGGCAGGCGAGCGCTTGCGGGTCTCGGGCGAGCGCGGCGCCGAGCTGCGGCTCGCCGTCGAACGTCACTCCCTTCCACGTCCCCGTGGCGTCGATGGGCAGACCGTTCTCGGTCGCCCGGTACGCTCCGATCGGGTCAAGGTGCTCGAGCGCAAAGCCGAGTGGGTCGAAGAGCGCATGGCACGATGCGCACGAGGGATTGGCGAGCAGCGCTTCGAGCTGCTGACGAGTGGTGGCGTTGGGGTCGGCTGGCGGTGGCGTATTTATCCCAGCGGGCGGCGGCGGCACCGTTTGGCAGAGCAGGCTCTGCGCGATGAACACGCCGCGACGCGTCGGCGACGTGCGGTCCGGCTCGGAGTACGCTGCGAGCACGCTAGGCTGACCCAAAATGCCCACGCGGCCCGACTCCGGACCGAGCGTGATTTGGGCGAAGCCGGAGGCGGGCGCAGTGGCGCCGTAGATGGGTGCCAGCGTCGCGTCGGCGAACGTTTGATTGCTGTCGAAGAACGAACGCACGTCGGCCTTCGGCGCCAACACGATGTTCTTGATGAAGAGCTGCGTGCCTTGGAGCATCGAGCTCTGCGACGCAGCGTTGAAGGTGGGAAACAGATCCGGACTCTTCGAGACCCGCAGCACTTGTTGCGCTTGGGCTAGCTCGCTGAAGAACGGGACCATATGATCGGGCGCGCTCGCGTCCATGAGCAGCGGCGCCGCTGCAGCCTTGACGCCGTCGGTCGTGTCGAGCCGGGCGGCCGCGGCCGCCGCCAGCAGCTCGGTGCTCGGCGGCCCGCCAGTTAGCAGGTACGAAAGGCGGGTGGCCATCGACTGCCCGTCGTACTTGAGGCGACCGCTACTGGCGTCGAGCTCGCTAGCTTCGACGCGATAGAGAAAATGGGGCGACTGAAGTAGCCCGGACGTCGCGGCAGCCAAAGCCTCGGCAGCAGTGCCGGTTAGCTGGGCTGCGTCTTTGGCCAAGGACAGCCAGGCCTGCGCCTCTTCGGTCGTAAGGTCGCGGCGGAACGCTTGCTTGCCAAAGCTTTGAATGTAGGTGGCAGTGCACGCGTCGCTGAGGTCAGCCTGCGGCTGGCAGCCCACGAGCGTCTGCCAGCGCTGCGTGTCGGCAAACACTTCGGCCGTGATGGCGCGGCTCGCTGCCTCATACGCCGTCACCGACGGTTCGTTCAGCGCGAGCTGGGCGGCGCCCACGGAGATGAACCCCGCAACGGAGATGTCATTCGGCAGCGTGAAGTCGATCGTGACCGCTCCGAACAGGGCCTGGATGGAAGCGCGATACTCAGCTTGCGTGAGCAGGCGCAAGGATACTCCGCCGGTGCTCAGCGGCCCCGATGCAACGCCGCCGCTCGCAACACTGCCGCCACCAGCGTTGCTGTTCGGGAATCCTCCCGAGCCCTGCGGTCCGCTCGCTCCGGCTGCCTGCCCACTCGACCCGTTCGAGCGAACGGTGCCCCCGCACCCGCTCGTGAGCGCTGCTAGGAGCACGAACGGAGTTGCCACACCCACGCGCCAGCGCTCGTTGCCCGAGATTGGTGCACTGGGCTGGCGATCAATGATGAAACTCATCGGCTATCCCTTCCGGCATCGGCGCGTCTTTCGCATCGCAACCGAATCGCGGCCACCAAGCGCCTAGTCGGCGAGCGATTCAATGATGCACAGGCGCGAGCGATTTTATCTTGCAAGCACTCCGCAAAGTGTTGGAATAACGGCGCAAACGCTATCCGCGCAACGCGGCGCTTCAGGCGCGCCCGAAAGGTTTTGCGCCTGCGACAACGGCGCGGAAGCCGCAGCGACTCACGCGCCGCCGACTACGAGTGATCTCGAGCGATGCCGCTGGCCTCGTACACTTGGGCAAGCCCGGCCAACACGTGCACCGAGCACACGCGATCGACGGATTCTTGGCGTTCGCCCTCGGCCCGACGAGGAAGTCGAGCGCATCCTCGATGAGACCGTGAAGGTCGCAGGCCTGACAAGCCCTGCGGATCGAACGGTACGGTGCCGACGCGCTTGGTGGGGTGGCTCACCAACACTTGCCGCACTACGCCGTCAGGCCCGAGAGTCCACTCGTGGCGGTGAAAGCGTCTTTGCCGAAACTCGGAACATCGACTCCCATGGCGTTGGCGATCGAGATGAGAACCTTGGTGGGGCTCGTTGCTGGGAGCTGCAAGAATCGGCCGGTCTTGAAGTAGCCGCCGGCCCCGCCGAGCAGAACGTTCGGCAGCGCGTAGTTGGAGTGAGGGTTGCCGTCGCCGTGGCGGTTGAACCAGTAGATGACCGTTTGATCGAGGAGCGTTTGACCGCTGGCGTCGGTCACCGCGGCGAGTCGAGCCATCAGATGGGCGACCTGTCCGGCGATCCAAGTCGACATTTTGGCATACTTGTCGAGCGCGACTGCGTTACCAAAATTGTGCGAGACCTGATGTAGCGGTTCGGTAAATCCAAGCCACGGCATGCGCAGACCACCCGCGTCGCCGCCGCCTGGAAACCCGAACGTTACGGAAGCCGGCTGGATCGATTTGGCTATGACAACCCGCGCAAAGCGCGACGGCCGTGTGCTGCTCCAGTCGCTTGCGGACCGGCAGCCCATCCATCCCCGGTGGCAATGGCGGAATTGTAACCCCTTGGGGTGGGGGAGGGATCTGATTGCACAGCACCGTGCGCTGAACGAACAGGCCGCGCGCGATTGGATTGCTCTCGCTGGGGCGCGCCAATAGCGTCATCAGCGCCGGATGCGTCAAGATCCCGTGGCGCCCCTGGTTGGGGAGCTTCGTTGGGGCAAAGTCCGCGCCGCCCGTGCCAACGCCGTAGAAGGTGCGAAGGGCCGCGTTCATGTAGTAGCTGTCGCCCGAAAACAGCGCCGAGATGTTGGGGGACGGCGCCGAATAGATTTCGGTCGCGCTCATCAGCAGTGATTGCCGGAGCGCGGCGTTGACGTCGCTCGTGAGCCCCGGATCGTCGCGGGCGACCTCACGGAACCCTTCGAGGCGCATCCAATTGGAGTAAAACTGGACGATACCGCGTGTGAAGCGTGGATCGGTTAGCATGCGCCCTAGTTCGCCGCCGAGTTGCTGCGCGTCTGCCAGCTTGCCCTGCATGGCTGAGTCGAGGAGCGTCTGGTCGGGAATGCTGTCCCAGATGAAGAAAGCGAGGCGGCTCGCGAGCTCGCTCGCCCCCAGTGCAACGACTTGACCAGCCTTCTCGCCTGCGATCGGTTTCGCGAACTGATAGAGAAAGTCGGGGCTCTGGAGCAGACCGGCCAAGAACCACTCCAGCCCGGTGGTGAAATCCTTCTCCTTTACCCCAGCATCGAAGAGCGCTGTCAGCGCCGCCTTCTCGGAGTCCGCAAGCGTGCGCCGAAATGCAGCGGTGCCAACTCGATCGACGATTTGCGCTTCGCAAGTCGCCGCGTCGACCGCAGGCGGCAAGCAGGGCGACCAGCTTGATGCCGTCGCAGCGGCTTTCGCCGCCGCGGTAGTGGCCGCGTCGGCGCGTCGCTCGACCTCGACCTCATCGAGACGCGCCGCAACTCCTGCGCCAAAGTCTTTCGCGAGATCGTCGGTCACCTTGACGATGTCCTCCAGCGCGTGATCGTACTGACTGGGCGTAAGCAGCAGGCCGTGGAACGGCGCTGCGTGCGGCCTCGAACAATCGACTGAAGAAGGCGGGCCCGCACCCGCCGCGCCGGGTACGCTTGCGGTGCCGGAACTTGCCAGCCCGCTCGGATTCCCGGGGGCGCCCCCAACACCCGCTCTCTCCGTCGAGTTGCCACCCACGTAGCCCGTGCAGCAAACCACGACAGGAGAACCTGCTAGAAGCGCCAGCGCTCGCCACTTGTTCATCTAGACCTTGCTCCTTCGGGGCTCGAGCCCATATCCGCCAAGCCGCAGTTCAGCGCGCCGCTGGTTCGCTCGCCGTTTCGTGGGCCTGGCATGGCCAGCCGGATACCTATGCCCTCACCCGCAAGGATCGGCTCAAAGTGAATTCACAATTCGATGAGCCGTTTTTCCGAACAGTGGGCATAGGTGGGGCGGTCGGAACTGACCACCAAAGGAAACGGGTTCATGGACATCCGAGCGCGCACGCCCATTCGACGTGCGGGATTGACATTGGCGATCGGCAGCGGGCTGTTGGCGCTCAATTGCTCAAGCTCGAGCGACACACCGGGCAGCGCCGGCTCGGCTGCCACGGCCGCAATTCCAAGCTCAGGCGCCGGTGGCGCATCGAGCAGCAGCGGCTCGAGCAGCAGCGGCTCGAGCAGCAGCGGCTCGGGCAGCGGCGGGAGCGCGGGCAGCGCCGGCTCCGGCTCGACGAGCGGCGGCTCAGCGAGCGGCGGCAACGCCGGCTTCAGCTCGACGAACGGGGGCTCGGCGAGCGGCGGTGGAGGCTCGGGCAGCGGTGGAGGCGCCGGCGGCACGGCTGATTTCGGCGGCACAGGCGGCAGTGGCGGCAACGACCATCCCCTGGGAAGTCCGATCGACGCACCACCGCGCACTTGGAAATGGATCGACTTTCCGGGAGCTCACTGTCGGGACGGATCGCCCGCCGGCATTGGCGTCAACTGGGAAACGAGCTCCACCAAGTTGGCGATCTATCTCGAGGGTGGCGGCGCCTGTTTCAGCGCCCAAAGCTGCGGCGGAAACCCGTCGCGGACCGGCAACATGTTCGGTGGTCCCTTCGACCGTAGCCCCGGGAGTCCGTTTGCCGACTACAATCAAGTCTATGCGCCCTATTGTACTGGCGATTGCTTCACTGGCAACAACCCGAACGGTAATGTTCCAGGCGCTGGACCGCAGCAGTTCGTCGGCTACGTCAATCTAGACTTGTTCCTCGATCGCCTCGTGGCGACGTTTCCGAACGTCACTCAGGTAGTTTTGACGGGTTCCAGCGCCGGTGGGATGGCGGCGGCCAACAATGCTTCGCATGTTGCACGTCGCTTCGGCAATGTGCCGATCGTTGCGATCGACGATTCCGCGCCGCCCCTATCCACCCAATTCATACCCGCCTGCTATCCCAAGCTCGTACGCACGCTTTGGGGTCTGGACAACACCGTGCTCAAAGACTGCGGTGCCGATTGCCCGAAGCCCGATGATTTCTTGGTCGATCTCACGATGCATTTCGCGCGTGACCCCAAGCATGCAACGGGCATCGTCAATTCCTACGCCGATAGCACCGATATCAGCGTGTACAATCAGGGCGGGCAAGCGTGCGGCTCTCCCCCCATGACGCCCACGGCATTCGGAAACGGCCTGATGGATCTGCGCTCCACGGGTGGCGGCAAGCCGAACCGTTTCGCCACCTTCTATGTCCAATCGACGAGCCACGTTTGGTTGGGCAAGAACGGAACTACCGTGAACGGGGTCACGCTCGGCTCGTGGCTCAACGATCTCTTGAATGGCGTTTACAACGACGTCGGGCCGTGAGCAAGGGTGACAAAGTGGGCTTGGAACGCAGTCCTTTGCTCGACCACGGTCGTCTTTGGCGACGGGTGCGGACGCGTTGCCGCGTCGGCGGGCGAGACAGTCGATGCGCCAAGTGAGGCTGCCGGGACGGGCGGTGCCTCGCCCGCTGCGGGCGGCGCTTCGACCGGGGCAGCCGGAGCCGGCGGCAGAGCAACACCACCAGGGCCGTTTACAGCCTGGACACCGTGTCAGAGCTTAATCAACGAGCGTGCGCCGCGAGCGCCCCGCGTGCTGGTGGCGTCGACCGACGGGCGCTGGGTGGCGATGCTCGATAGCCCCTATCATGGTGATCTCGCGCTCGAGAATCCGGACGCCACCTTTGCCTACCAGTCGGTAGCTCTATGGAACCTGCCATCGAGCACGGTTGCCCTACGGCTAACGAACATCGAATACGGGGTCGGCCTAGCTCTGTCTCCGGACGGCGCTCTGGTCGTCATCGGGGGCGACTTTTTGGAGGTCACGCGGACTCAGGGAAGCGGCGCCCGGTCGTTGTACGACGGCTCGATCATTTGGGAGAAGCCGGCGCCCTTCGTCCCGATGAGCGGTGGCTGCATGCGCACCTTTGCCTTCTCGCCGGATGGCACCCTGCTGGCCTCGGGACGAAACTACGACCTCGATCTCTTTCGCACCGACACCGGAGCGTCGGTCGACAAGCTGGTCACCCAGCTGTCGTCGCCGGGGGTGGCGTTTTCGCCCGATGGGCTGCGGCTCGCGTCGTCAGCGCCTGTCTTGTGGCGCGTTGCTGAGCGAACAGCCGTGTGGGCCCTGCCAACCGCCGATCCCCTTGCGAATTACGGCCGCGGTTGTTTCTCCGACAACTGGGCCACGTTCTCGGCGGATGGAACTTTGCTGTTAACCCAGTTCGCGCAGCCCACTGGGTCGGGCCCGAGCTGGGAAACGACGACGACTCTCTTTGATTCCGCGTCGGGCGCCGTGCTGCGCAGCCTCGGTGGTGGTCTGTCGCGGCATCCCACCTTCTCACCGGACGCGCGCTGGATTCTGGCCGGCGATCGTCTGTTCGACGTGAAGAGCGGTCAAGAATCCCCGCTAGGCGTGGCAGCCGCGCTCTCAGTGTTTCTGCCTGACGGACGGATCGCCGTCGCCGATGCCGACGGCAATGTCAGCTTGCTCTGTCCGTTGATCGAGCGGTGAGCCGATTGGGAGCTCTCGGGGCATAGGTCCGTCTTGCTGGTCGAACCGATCAGGTCGTCGTGGACCCCCTCGTGCCCTCACAGGTACCGCCATGAAGAAACAACTCGCCAGCCTTTTCCTGCTCGGAGCCGCTCTAGGTGGCGTCGGGTGTACAGCTGAGATCACAGGCAACGCTTCTTCGATGGGGTCGTCCGGACCTGGCCCTGGTTCCGGCTCCTCCGGCTCTTCCGGCTCCGGGCCTGGCTCTAGTCCCAGCGGAGGTACGGCGCCGACGGCCGAGTGCAACGTGAATGCGTCGCTCGCTGCCGCTCGCGTCTCGCTGCTCACGGATGCCGAGTACACCAACACCATGCGCGACGTTTTTGGGGTGGACTTCGTCCCCGAAGCGGCTGCGGTTGAGACGGGCGAGTACCAGATCGATGAGTTTGCGTCGGTCGCCAGCGTCGACGTGCTCAAGCAGTACTACCGCGCCGCCGATCAGGTCGCGTCAAAGGTGAAGCCATGTGGGGAGGCCGCCCTGGACGCCGCCTGCGTCGAATCCTGGCTACGCCAGAAGATCCCGCGCGCGTGGAAACGCTCGGTCACGGACCAAGAAATTGCCGGTCTGATGGCGATCTTCAACGGTGGTCTGGCCGATGGAACGGTGCGGGCCGTGACGCTGCTGATGGAGGCAGCGCTTGGCAGCGGCTCGTTCCTTTACCGCACCGAGATCGGTGCCGATGCTTCGGGAACCTCGGGCTCCGTGGCAATGACGCCGTACGAGCTGGCGAACGCGGTGAGCTTCGCCTTGCTCGACACCGTGCCGGATGACCAGTTGTGGGCCAAGGCGACGGACGGCACCATCACCCAACCGGCCGTGCTGAGCGCCGAGGTCGACCGCCTGCTCGCCGGGCAACCTGCACGTGACAACCTGACGAAGAAGGTCGGCTATTTCCTCAATATCGAGAAGATCGCGGTCGTTAGCAAGGATGTGCCGGAGTACACGGCCACGCTCAAGAGCGCTCTCTATCAGAGCGCTGAGAAGTTCTTGAACGACCTGGTCTGGGGTGGGCAACTGAGCGACCTGTTCACCTCGAACAAGTACTACGCCAACCAGGAAATTGCTCGGGTTTACGGTCTGCCGGCCACGCCGGGCACGGACCTCGTGCAGGTCGACTTACCTGCGGAACGCAACGCCGGCATTCTGTCGCACCCCGGCTTGCTCGCCACGACCAACGCCCACACGGGCACCGACGACATCGTGCACCGTGGGCTGTGGATCTACCAGAACTTGGCATGTGGCACGCCGGTGGGGGCGCCGCCTGCCACCGCGCAGAACGTGGCCGACACACTGACCGGTACCCAGCGCGAGAGGAGCGAGCAACGTGACGCCCTCCCGCAATGCGGCGCCTGCCACAAGTTCTTCGATCCGTTCGGGTTCGCGAGCGAGAGCTTCGACGTCATAGGGCGCTACCGCACCATCGATCCGGAAGACGGCAAGCCCGTGGTGAGCTCCAGCACCATTCAAGGCCTCGGCGATGACTTGGACGGGAGCGTGTCGAGCCTGAAAGATATTGCCGACCGCCTCAAGACCGGGCGACGCGTGGCCGATTGCGCGACCACGCACCTGGCTGAGTATGCTCTCGCCCACAATCCGGCCTCGGAGAATTCGTGCGCGCTTCGGCAAATCAAGGACAACTTCGCTACGAGCGGTAAGTTCGTGGATTTGTTCAAGGCAATTCTGACCTCGCCGGCCTTCGCTACTCGTGACCTGCGCAATCAGTAAGGAGACCCAGATATGAACCGCAACCTCGGACGACGCGCGCTTTTGGGCGGGCTCGGAGCCACGACCGCCGCCGCCACGTTCTTGCGCCCGATTTTGGCGCAGACGCAGACTGGGGCCGCGCCGCAGCGTCTGCTGATCATTCACCGACCTTGTGGCTCGGCGATGGACGCATCGAGCAAGGGAGCTCCCTCTTTCTGGTGGCCCTCTTCGGGAGCATCCGGCGGCACGGACTACGTGGTCGCGCCCGATGGCTTGATCGACTCCTTCAAAGCGGTTCGCAATCAGATGGTGGTCATGAAAGGCCTGGACTGCCCGCGAATCGACGGTTGGTACGGCGACAAGCACGGCTCGGGCATGGCGGCGATGATTTCCCCGCCACCGGCGGATCGAAGCGACCATCATGCCTGGCCGATTGTCCCGGGCCGAGAGGGCGATAGCACCAACGACCCCAACGCCAAGGGCCTCACCGCAACCGATCGGTCCATCGATCAGCTGTTCGTGAACACGATCCCGACCTTGGTCTCGCCCGCTGCGATTCCTTCATTGGAGCTCACGCCCGACTTGATTTCGGCACAGGCCAGCAATTTCTTCTTGCGCGTCATTTCTTATGCCAAAGACAACCCAAGTGCAGCACAGCCAACACCCCTGCATCCGCAGCCCGACCCCGCGATCGTTTTCAAGAACGTGTTCGGCAAGGTCATGGGAGGGACGGACGGTGCAGCCGTCGCTCGGCAGCTTGCCCAGAACAAGAGCGTGATTGACTTCATCAACGGCGACTTGAACAGCCTCAGGCCACGCTTGCCTAAGCTGGCAAGAGACAAGGTGGACACCCATTTGGCGGCCATTCGGCAGCTCGAAATACAGCAAACGGCAAACGGCAGCGGCCGCCAGTGCATGCCGCCGACGTTAGCGCCAGTGAACGGCACCGTTCCCGACGGCACGGCACTCGACGGCCAGGCCAGCGACGCCAACGACTCGCGCTTCCACCAAACCGCGCTCGACCACTTCGAGCTCATCAAATCTGCGTTTCTGTGTGATCTGACGCGTGTCATCACCTTCACGTACAGTTGGGGCAACTCCGGCATTCGCTTCAAGAACGTGGTGCCGGCGCTGCTGCCGAACTTGAAGATGGACGACGGCGAGGGCTGGCACGGTGTCTCGCACAACAGTGGGAGCAACCCTGGCCAAGGCCAGTTCATCGGCGACAAGTACTTCTGCACCATGACGGCCAAGCTGTTGGCAGATCTGGCGGCAACCCCGGACGGCGTGAACGGCGGGAGCCTGCTCGACAACACGCTGGTGGTCTATTGGAATGAATGCAGCGTGGGCAATGCGCACGGCGTGACGGACATGCCGGTACTGCTATTCGGCGGTAAGTTCCTGAACCTGCAAGGCGGGAAGTACTTCGATTTCAAGTCCAAGCCCGGTGGCAAGCGCTACATGAGCGACCTCTGGACGGAGGTGTCCAAGCGTTGGGCAATGGCGCCGGGGGTGGCCGGCAGCAACTACGAGCCTCTCACGAAGTACGGTGCGGATCAGTGGAACCTCGGCGATGTAGCCGAGCTCTTCACCTAGAGCGGCCCGGCCCCGGCCTGCCTCGGATGCCTACTCAGGCCCGCTCGCAACATCGAGGGTTGAGGCTTCGGAGAATCGGCCAACGAACCTTCACCGCTCGTTCGCAAGTCAATGTGAACAGAAGCGGTTCTCTCAACTCGCGTTTCGAAAAGGAGGAGCCGTGCTCTCATCAACAGAACTAGCCGGCCGGGTCCGGCAGACAGCCTGAGAACGGAACGAGAGGAAATGACAATGCAGTTTCAACAATTCACGATCAACGTTCCGACCGAAGGCTATTGGAGAATCACGTTCAACAATCCTCCGATTAACCTGATGAATGCCGAAACCGCCCGTGAGCTTCAACAGCTCATCGAGGCGATCGAGGCTGCGGCGGATCTTCGGGTCGTGGTGTTTGATAGTGCACATCCAGACTTCTTCTTCGCTCGCTACGACCTCTCGAGCGGTGCGCTGTCCTCCACCCCGGGGCCGACCGGTCTGCCTCAGTTCCTCGATCTCACCGTTCGGCTGTCGCGGGCGCCGGTTGTCTCGATATCAGCCATTCGCGGAAGGACCCGCGGCGGGGGAAACGAGTTCGCCCTTGCCTGTGACATGCGGTTCGCGAGTGCCGAGAAAGCCCTTTTCTGTCAGCCCGAAATCGGTACGAGTCTGATCCCGGGCGGCGGCGGAATCGAGCGGCTCTCCGCTCTCGTCGGCCGCGCACGCGCGCTCGAGATTGTCGTCAGCGGCGACGATTTCGACGCACGAACCGCGGAGCTCTACGGTTGGATCAACCGCGCACTTCCGGACGACGACCTCGATCAGTACGTCGACGCCCTTGCTCGCCGCATCGCGACCTTCAGTGCCGTAGCCGTTGGGGCGGCCAAGCGGATGATCAACCGGCATACGTTGCCCGATCCAGAAGATTTGGTCGAGTCGCTAACGGCCGCTCTCTCGCTGATGCAAGACCCGCAATTCTCGGGACGATTTCGCCGGGTGAGTGAGATCGCGCGCGCGGCCGGAAGCGAATTTGACCTGCGGATGGGCCACTATATGGGCTCCGAGTAGGTCATTGGAGCAGCCAGCTCGAACTGCCGGATCACTTCAGGTATCGAGGCAACCGATTTTGGGCCACGTCACCCGGCGGGTGCGTCACGGACAGCGACCAGGTGCTGGGCCCGTACAAAGTCGAGACCAACAGCGTGCTGCCGAACCTCGAAAACAACGACAACGGCGACGCCGAAGACGAAGTGATTTGGTATAGCGGCGGCTACTTCCACATCGTCTACAACTACTGGAACGTGCGACGCGCCTACCACATCATGTCGAAAGACGGCTTGTCCAACTGGCAGAGCACCGGCCTCGCGTACGAGGGCAAGCAGTCTTCGCCGAACGCGAATTCTGATTGGGTTCGCTATTCCGACGGTACCGTGAACCACTGGTACAACGTCGAGCGGCCGGGCGTGCTCCTCGAGAACGGGCACGTCACACACTTCTCGTTCGCCGTGACTGATCTCGACAAGGACCAGGCTGGCCAAATCAACACTGGCGGCAGCAAGGTGTTGGTCGTCCGGTTCAACGGCGCCCAATTCGACTGCGACAACGGCGATGTGGCATCGTGCCAAGACGCTGCGGCCGGCGGAAGCGGCGGCTCGTCTGCTGGCGGCGCGGCCGGGAGTGCAGGGCAAAGTGGCGCAGGCGCCGCGGGCACGGCGACAATGGGCGGCGTTGGCGGCACGACCGCCGGCGCTGGTGCTGGTGGCAGCGAGGCCAGCGGAGGGGCCACGGTCGGCGCGGGTGGTTCTCCTGCCGCTGGCGGCGGTGCGGGCGGCACGACGAGCAGTGTCGCGGGAAGCCCGCTGGCAGCCGCAGGCACAGCTACTTCAGCGGGCACGGGGTCGCTGGCCGCGACTGGCCCCTCGAACGACGGCGGCTGCGCTTGCCGTGTCGGTACTTCGAATCGAACTGACCGAATGAGCTGGGTCGCATTGGCAGCCGCGGCCGCCGTCGCGGTACGCCGCCGAGCTCGTCGAAGGTTGGCGACCCACAGACTAGTTTGAGCACGCGCGCGAACACACTCACGGGTCGGAAGGCTGGCGTTCAAACGCTCCCAGATCGCACAGCCCACCCGGGTTCACGCAGTCTCGTCCGAAGCCGCGTTCGTCGGCGTCGGAGCCTTGGTTGAACGGGGCGCCGTTGCTGACTTGGTCGTGGGCCAGGCTGGTGCTCGGAATGGCATGAGTCTTGAGTAGGGGTTGTTGGGTGTAGCCGTTGGCGGCGAGCGGAGCTAGTTGCGGGTTTCCGACCAAGTTCACGCCACGCTGGAAGTTGAGGATGCCGTCAGTGACACCGAATAGGCTCCTGGTAACTACATCCGATTGCGGATCGCCCTTGTAGTCGAGCGCCGTGTTGCTGGCCCCGAAAGTGTTTTGGGCGACGATGGAGTGGTCGGTTTGCGTCCGGACTGGGTTCCCTCCGGTTCCGACTGCCCCTGAGAGGTCGACCCCTCCGCCAGCTGTCTGCGAGTGGTTGAAGGCGATAGTCGAGTAGAAGAGGTCGAGATAGTTGTTGTCGCCTGTCACGACTTTGATGCCGCCGCCCCCACCGCTGGTCGCGGTATTACCGCTGACGGTGCTATTTGTGATCTCCGCCCGGCCTCCGCTATGCAGTCCTCCGCCACTGGTGGCCTTGTTGCCCGAGATCGTGTCGTTTTGGATGGTGGCGCCAAGAATGCCGTACGACGCGATGCCGCCGCCGACGCCCCCCGAGACGTTGTCGCTGATCACGGACCGCGTGATGATGGTAGCGCTCGAAACGGACACACCGTCGATGTTGTAAAGGCCCCCTCCGTCGCTCGTGGCGGTGTTGCCTCGAAAGCCCGATGAATCCGTGTAGTAGTGATCGCCCCCGATCGTCGTAGCGTCGATGCTGAGCGCGGACGCTCCCGCGGTGTTGTAGATCCCCCCGCCTTTCGTGGCAGAATTGTGATAGACGAGCGAGTTATAGATATCGAGCGAGCCGTTGTTGTAGATGCCGCCACCGCAGCCGGAGCTGTGTGTTGCGTCACAAGTGCCGGTGACCTTGCCGTCCGCCACTCCCGTGTAGCCGATAAAACAGGTACCGCTATTCGTCACTCCGCGGCCCGCGGTAGCAGTATTGTGCAGAATCGTCAGGGAGCTGGTACTGAATGTCGCACCAGACGCGATGCTAAATGCGTCACCCGTGCCGGTCATCTTGATGAAGGCGTCCCCCGGCAAGTCACCGCCGATGATAAAGAGACTGACGCCCGCCGGAATGACTTGGGTGCTACCGATGAGATAGGTGGGGGCGCTCGTATCGTTGAGAAAAACGTACTGGTCGGCGGGAGGCCCGCCGCAGCCGTGATAGCCGTGGGCGGCGGTACAGGTCGCGCCGTTCGCGGTGCCCGTCGCCCCGCCTTTCACGCAATCGATCGCGTCGGATAAATTGCAGGTGCCGTTGTTGGTGATGCCGGCCTCGTTGTTCGTTGCTAGCTGCACGAAATACGTGGCAGAAGCGTCGGCGCCCCAGGTCAGGGCCGTGAGGGCGGCCGCGCCTGCTAGTGCCAAGTTTCTGCCGGTTTTTGTGACGAATTTCATGTGATCCTCCCTACTGAACCCGATGTTCCTCGAGCTGAAATATGGTTTCATTGCTGTCTCTCCGTTGGTCATTGTTGTCACTACATCAGTGAGCGTCGGGATGGATGACGCGCTAGGTGGCGGACCGCTGACGCCGAGCGGGCGGTCCACGACGAAAGCTCCGCGGAAAAATCCGATTCCGTGATCCACCTATTGAATCGATTGATGGCGCACAGCGGAGGCGGCCCAGCGGCGTTGCCTGCTAGTACCACGCGCTTGCGGGAACGGATGGACGCGCGCTTTTTTTCCATCTCCACCCTTGGGGTTGACGCAAGGCTGCAAGTGGACACGCGCGCGCGCTCGGGCCGATCTAGGGGTTCTGCTAACGCACGGGCGCCAATGCCTTGCACTACTGTCGTGTGAAGGGCGGCAAAGGGCCGATGCGGCGGTTCGTGATCGCTGCGTCGTCGATGTAAAGCTCTGATGCCGTTGTGGTGAGCGCGTCCACTACACCGCCGACCATCCATTCGGCATGGTTGTTCAACGAGTTGCGGCCCGCGAGGTCAAACGTGAGCTTGCCGTCCTGCCACACGGTGAGGTGCCCGGAGTCGTCCGTGCCGGTGCGGTGAAAAACCTCGATCTGGAACCATTGCGCGATGGGCACCGGGAGATCGAGGTCGGGCGCGACGGATTCGTCGAGCTCGGTGCTATCGGGTGGCAGCATCGGCGAGCGCCTGTTGACGCGCATTCCCACGCTTCCGTCGGGGAGGCTCGTGAAGGAGAGGGCGATCTCGTCGCGGAAGTCGGGGTTTGCGCCAGGCTCGCGGCTGCGAAACAACATGAACCACCAGTACTTCTTGGGCCGGAGCGGCTCGGGCAGGAAATACCAAGCGCTGCAATACACCTCGACCGGCAGCGGTCCATTCCGGGCGGCCAACGGGAAGTCACGCATGTCGGGGCTGTCGTCCTGAACGTGGAGCGCGTAGTCGCCGCTCCGAGCGATCCCTTTGACGACCTCGACGCGCGAATGCCCCTGGAGAATGAAGCCGCCGGGCGAGGCGCCCCCCGTCCAATCCGACAAGTCCCCGGTTTCATGATCGGTCCACCAGATGAATGCGGGATCATTGCCGAACGAGAGAGACGAGTCCCCGCAGCCAGCGGCGGCGAAACCCGCCACCGCAAACGTCAAAGCTGAGATCGCGCGTGCCATGGCCATCGCTCTCCCATTCTACGCTTACGGCCTGCATCGGCGCGACCTAGTTAGCGAGCGGCATCTGCATCTGCTTCAGAATCGCGTCGTAGCTGGTCCCATCAGGCGCCAAATGAATGATATCGCCCTTCGCGGTGTCGAGCGACAGCTCCGC
>Ga0307508_10002962_pt1 | contig 17542 bp, 14 predicted proteins | sample 9_EM_MG_FD_203089 | JGI IMG/M metagenome (GOLD analysis project Ga0307508, IMG submission 203089) | Populus trichocarpa ectomycorrhiza microbial communities from riparian zone in the Pacific Northwest, United States - 9_EM | ecosystem: Host-associated > Plants > Roots > Unclassified | place... | reverse complement strand
CGAGCGGCAATAGTGAAAGCAGGTTGTCGAACGAAATGATCACCCTGCCGCGGAAGATGCGTGTTGAGCGCGATTCAAAATACTTCCGTACCTCTTTTGTGTAGAAGCCGACTGCGGGCTCTTCGTTGAATTCGAGCGCAATCATCCCGCCCGGATTGAGATGGTTCTCCTCGAGATCGTTGAGGAAGAAATCCCATTCATCGACGCCCCATAATTTTTCTGTCTTGTGTCCGTTGAAACAAATCTGGTGGGCGGTAATGACGTCGAAGCGCCGGCCGAGAAGCGGCAGGCTCTGGTGCGGTTCAATTCGAAATCCGGTTCTGGAAATGCCGAACAGCGCGATCATGTCGCGGTAGAATTCATAGTGGGGAAGATCGAGGCCGTGAACAGCGTGGCCAAGATATTTGCAGCAATACAGGAAGTAGCCGGCGCCGCAGCCCAGATCCAGCACCGATGAGGACGCGGATTTATCGAGCCCCAGCTCGACCACGCGCATCATCTTCGATCGCAGCCAGTGTTGCTTGTCGAAATATTTGTAGCTGTTGTAGCCCTCCGAGCTGTGCCTGGCGATCACATCCGCGAACCTCGATTGATCGATCGAGGCGTCGGCCCTCGCGGCGAGCGCACGTGCCCTGAGGAAGTTGGGAATGTCCGAGATCGAATACTTTGCGAAGAGCATGGCCGCACTCCATCGGGTCTATGGTTGGTCGCGAACGTGATGTGATTGCGAAGCGACGTTCCGCGTAAAGCTAAACTTTTATTCGTTTGGGGCGCCAGCATGGCGGTGCTCGTCGAGAGTTCGCGAAAGCTATAGGGAGTGCCGGTCTTGTGATCGTGCGTGTATTGGTCAGTCCTTCCACGGCCTGAACTGTCGCGTGTCGCCCGGACTCATGCCGCCAAGATGCCGCAGCACGTTGTCATAGGCGCGGTCGCCGACCTTGTAGATGATCGTATCGTTGACGGCTTTGCCGTCGCTCGTGAGGCGCAATCGTAAGGTGAGCGTGCCGTCATCCTGCATCACGGCTGTGCCGGCATACGGCATCGACGGCCTGGCGTCCGATGACCGGCTCTGCTGGGCGACGCAAGTACCGGCGCCGCACAGCATGATCGCGACGATAGCGGCTGCTTTCATGATCTTCGTCCCCTGGCGCGGCCGGTGCCTTATTCGATATCGGACCGGCGCCACACGCCTACGACGCGTCCGGTGTCCGGGTCGTCATCCTCATGCAGGATCGCGAAGGGAGGGGGCAGGCCGAATGGCGGCGCACACAGGTTCAGGTGCCGTACCTGACCGAATTTGATGTCAGCATTGTGCCGCGCATTCGGATAGGTCGTTGCCAGCAGATAGCGCATGGTGGATCGCCGGAATTGATTGAGGGCGCTCCGGATCGCTTCGTCGGGAAAGTGAATCATGAGATCGCGCGCGAGCCATGCCTCGACGTCCGGCAGCCGGTCGCGCAGCACGTCGATCTCCATGAATTCGATGCCCGGATATTTGCGGCGGTTCTCGACGATGAGATCCGGCACGATATCGGCGCCGACATACCGAAAGCCAGCCGGCCACGCCACGTGTTGCATCCAGTGAAAGTCGCCGCAGGGCGCGTCGAGCAAGGAGTGGATGGAATGGCGACGTACAAATTCGGGGAGTTCTGCCCTGATCGATACGGTTCGCTTCAGCTCGGCGCCCCAGCCGCTGCGGCTCTCGCTGTTGTTCCACCAGTTCTTCGCAAAAATATTGGAGAAGACCTGCTTGGGATTGTCGGTGCCGAGACTATCCACCGTCATCCGCTCGTTGATGGCGGAGCGTAACCGTCGTGGTGCGTTGTTTCGGATCGATGCGTAAAACCGCGGCATGTACCGCTTCAGCAATAATGCAGTTTCGGTAACGGCTCTCGAGGGCTGCATTCGTATTCCTCCGCTCATCATCGCGCACGTCCGTGGGTCGACAAATCAGGGCGGGGCGCGCCCTCAAAGGCCTGCGCTATGGCGGCCCACAGCGGCTTTGCCCGAAATTTCTCATCGTAGGGCAGCGGCCGCGGCGTCCGCGTCGCGGTGGGATTCTTGGCGCGGTATATTCCGCGATAGAACGAATAATTGTCGGCCAGTTCCCAGGCGATCACGATCTTGACGGCGGGGTGGCGCAACGTCATGTCGAGGAATTGCCGTGCCGTCCGGGCGACCGCTGCGTCGCGGGCCTCGATGTCATCGGGAAAGGTGTCGTCGCGGACATCGAATTCGGTGATGTAGATGTCGACGCCCAGATCAGCCAGCGCGTGCAGGAACTCGTCGAATCGTCCGGGATCGTGCGGGTATTGTGGCTGCAAATGGCCTTGCAGGCCAACGGCGTCGAGCTTGACGCCGGCGTTTTTGAGGTCGGCGACCAGTTTCAAAAGGCCGCGGCGAACGGCCAGGCCAAGCTCGTCGTCGCGTTCGGTTTGCGCCTCGTTCAACACGAATTTGGTGCTGCGATCGACCAGGGCTGCGCGCTCGAAGGCGCGTCTCACATAGTCGGTTCCGAAGGCTTCGTACCAGGGCCCGAGCCGGAAACCGCCGGGGGCGCGATGCCCGGGCCAGAACGGCTCGTTGACGATGTCCCACGAGTGCAGCTTCCCAACATAGCGGCTGACGACTTCCTCGATATAGGCGTCGAAGAACATTCGCCGCTCGCTGGTGCCCATGCTTTTCACCCAATCCGGATTCCATTCGTTCCAGATCAGGCAGTGCCCGCGCATGGCGATTTTGTGCTGGTTGCAGAAGGCGAGCAGCCGGTCGGCGGTCTCGTAGTGCTTGGGGCCCGGCTTCGGCGCGATCCTGCCGATCTTCAACGCGACGTCGGTCGTGATGATCTTGGTTTGCGTGACATAGAGATCGCGATAGGCGGCGTCGCTATCGATCACCTCGGCCGCCGCCGCGCCGAACAGGCGGCCGTTCGCGGCGGCGATCGTGCCGAGGCTTGGTGATGGCGCGGCCGTTGCCATTGGTGCGTTCGTCGCAGCAACGCCGGCTGCGGCCATTTTCAGCATGTGGCGGCGTGAAATCATTCCGTTGCTCGCGCTTTCATGGATGCGGCATGGTGCCGATGTCGATCCGTCATGAGATGCCCTTGATCTTCTGACAGGATGTCGATGACCCCGAGGAAATCTTGACGACGCTCGTGATCGACTTGATCTGTTGCAGTTCCTTTCGCGTCAGAAAGTGCAGGGTGGCCTTGGGATAGGCGTCGCAGAATCGCGAGAGCGTCGCTGCGGTCGCGGCCACGCTGTCCTGTTTTGCGATCACGCCGATGCCGCCATCCTTCAGGATATAGGCGTCCTTGACGTTCGACATGCCGGCGGCGGCCACGCACACCTTGAACAGGTCCTCGTAAGCCTTCGGCGAGAGCGTCAGATCGCTGAGATTGCCGAACAGATAGTCGCGGCTCCTGCCGCAATTGTCGGCCTGCGCGCTGCCGGCGGCGAAGACGAGGAACAACCCAATGAGTGCAATCCGCATCACGCCATCCTCAGGCCGGGCTGGCGCTTGATTCGATGGCGTCCGCCACACGGCCCGGAACCGCTTCGAAGGGCGTTTCCCCCGATCGCGGCAAGCCATACGTCATGGCGGCGCAGCGCTCCCAGGACAGCGCGCGGGCATGAGCCGAGGCGCCGGCGGCGAGAACCGAACGTGTGCCGGTATCGTCGGCGAGTTCGACGATGGCGCGGGCGATGTCCTCGATCGACGGCGGCACCAGAATCCCCGTTTCATCGCTGATCACCGCTTCGGGAACGCCGCCGGTGGCCGTCGCCACGCTGGGCAGACCGCAGGCCGCCGCCTCCAGATAGACCAGTCCGAATCCTTCCACCCGTCCGGAGGAATCCGGCACGCCGGTCAGGCAAAAGAAGTCGGACGCTCCGTAGATGTCGCGAATATCCTGGTCGGGTATCGCGCCCAGAAAACGTATGTCGCAATCCGTTGACGCGACCAGGCCTTTCAACGGCTTGACGTAATCAGCTTCGCCATCCGGACCGATGATCAGCCATGTAAGCCGCTTGCGCAGTTCCCGGGGCAGCGCGGACAGCGCGGCAAGCGTGACGGAATGTCCCTTGCGCCGGGTAATCCGGGCCACCGTGACCATGACAATCCGGTCCGCCGCGATGCCATGCGCCAGACGCGTCTCGGCGCGTCCTTTGCGCGGGCCGAACCAGAACTGGGAAACGCCCAGCCAGATCGGACGTATGCGATGCTCGTCGACGGCAAATCTCTCGCGAAACAGCTCACTTGTATAACCGCTGTTGGCGGCGATTTCGGTCCGCCGCCCGAACACGCCGGTGGTTCGGATCGCGAGCCGCTTGAGCGGCGTCTGGGTCTCGTTGATTTCGGTACCATGGACCGTCATCAGGATCCGTCCCGGCGCAAGATTCCGGGAGAGCGCTACCGGGATGAAGAACGGCCAATCGGCGGCATGGACGACATCGTAGCGCTCGGCTCGGACAAGGCTGCGTGCGAGCAGGATCTTGGACGGAAGGTCCTTCATCGAGTGCAGCCCCGCGCGGAAACGCCGGACCTCGTAGGGCAGGGAGCGGTCGGCCGCCCTGTTATCCCGGCCGTAGTCCGGTGCAACCACTGTCACATCCGCACCGAGCGCGGTGGCGGCGGAAGCGATCTCGCGCGCATAGGTTCCGATCCCGCCGGTGGCAGGGGCGAATTCACTTGTAAGCTGCAAAATTCTCACGCCGGCGCCTCAATACGACGCAGCGGTCATGCCGCGCGCGTTCTGGATCTCGTGGTGAAAGCGGAAGACACGTGCGAGCTGCGTGCCCGGGGTGAAGTCTGCGATGGCGTCGCCGATGCGCACAGCATCGATCTTGCCGGCATCGATCAAGTTGCGGACATCGATGAACCGCTGCGCGAGCGCGTCAGCGATGCTCTCGCGCGATCCGGTCCGCGGCACCAGAAATCCACTCTCGCCGTCGCGAATCACGGATTCAAGCTGAGGCAGATGCACGGCGACGACCGGCCGCCCGACCGCCAGCGTTTCGAGCACAAAGCGTGGCATGCCCTCGAATTCGGAAGTGAGGATGCCGGCGTGAGCCGCTGCCAGCGTCGCCGCCATTCCGGCCGCATCCTTGAAGCCGTGACGAATGGTGATGTCGTCGATTTCGGCGAACTCGGTAAAGCGGTGTGGATCGCTGGTTCCGATGTAGTGGAATTCCAGATCGCCCCGCAGGTGCTTCCGCAGCTGAGCAATCGCGCGGAACATCAGCGGCGGATCCTTGAATTCGTCGAGCCTTCCGGCAAAAACCACCCGGAACGGTACCGTGCTGACCGTCAGCGGTTGCGGCTGGAATATGTTGGTGTTCACCCAGGTCCAGAGCGTATCGATCTTGTCCTTGCGGCGCGGATAGGTCTTGTGCAGCCGCTCGGTAATGAACGGATTGACGCACAGGAATTTTTCGCTGGTGGCAACGGCGAACCGTTCGCCCGCATTGTGCACGAACGCATAGCGCTGAAGCAGCGAATCCATCCGCAGCTTGGGCACGCCCTCGCCATGCAACATCTGTACGAACGGAAGCCTGAGCAGCACCGGCAACCACGAAAATTCGACGCGGCGCAAGTCGATTGAGCATCGCCTTGAGCGGATCAGTCTTGCGATCGGGCCGAAATAGCGCCACAGCGCCACAAAGAATTGCCCAGTCAGCGAGTTGCGGATGGTGCGGGCGGCTTCGCGAGCTTGCAGATCCGAGTAGTGCAGGATTGGAAGGAAGTCGAACGTCCGTCCGCGAAATGTGAGCCGGTGGATTTCACCGAGCTTGAGATCGCCGCTGGAATCGACGCCGATGAAGAGCAGGTCGGTATCGTGGGGGTGGAAGGTGATGAAGTCTCTAATATAAGTCTCGAGCCCTCCGACCTTCTCGCCACGGGGATCGAACGGGTGAATCAGGCAGATCTGGTATCTGGATTTGATGCGATCGGCATTACGTGCGCGCAACCCCAGTGTTATCGTCGACGTCATGCCGCTTTCCTCATCCTCGCGTTGAAAATCTGCGGAATGGTGCGAACCACCAGCCGCGGAATGATCGCCATGCAACGCGCATAGCGCGGCCCAAGCCGCCGCGGTTCCATCAGCATCCGCCACGCCCATTCGAGCCCGAACTTTTGCGTCACGGAAGGCGCGCGGGTTTGCGTGCCGGCAATGAAGTCGAGCGCAGCGCCGATGCACAGCAATCCGGTTCCATCGAGTTCATCGAGGCAGCGTGCCGCAAACACTTCCTGGCGCGGCGCACCGAGCGCCACGAAGCAGAGCCTGGCGCCGGAGGCGCGGATACGGTCGATCGCGATATCGGCCTCGCGCGAATAGGGATCGAAATCCTTGCCCGGCGCGTAGTAGCCCGCGACCTCAAGTCCGCGAAACCGTTCCGACAAGCGCTTTGCGGCGCGCGCGAGGGTATGAGTATTGGATCCCATCATGAAAATCGGGAGCCGCTTTCTCCGTGCCTGACGGCAGATCGGTTCCACAAGATCCGCGCCGGTCGTGCGTCTGATCCGTGTTCCCAACAGACGACTGAGCAGCACAATCGGAAAGCCGTCGGCGGTTACAAATCGGGCACGCTGGTACGCTGCGCGGAACTCGGGCTGCTGTTGCAGTTTTACGACATGATCGAGATTGAGCGTGCAAACGCTGAAATTATCGCCGCGTTGCGCTGCGGATACGATTGATGAAACCGCTTGGGGTAGGGAAGGAACGTTGATGGTAACTCCATCCACGGTGAGATTGCGGTGGCGGTATATATGCGTATCCAGCATGTCGATCTCCTGGTGACGGTATTGGGCGAGTGGCGCATGCACAAAATACCGTCAGCGTGCCCATTGTTTTCGACAACGGGAACTTAAAGGAGAGATGAGTCAAAACCTGAGCTCGAAAAAATGCGTTCCTCGACGAGCAGAGAGATGAGAGTGCATTAATGCGACGCAACGATGGCGATGCTGTCTCGCAGCATGCAGAACATTTCATCAGGGCATTCGCTCGTTGAAGATCTGCTATGCGGTGAACTCAAAGCGTCGCGCCTCGCACGCGTGATGTGCATCCTGCGTTCCATCAACTGTGTTCAGGATTCGGATTGCTGCTGACGTAGGCGAAACATTTTGAGCAAGGACGTTGCATAGAGTGGAACCATGACCGCAAGGTAAATCGTCACACCCGCCGCGATATGGCTCGCCAATATCAGCAGCGACGTTGCCTCTGGCAGCTGACTCAACACCGCCGCCATCGCGGCAGTGGCTAATGTGACGGGAATCAGATGATTGAGCGGCAGCATCAGGCCGAATTTTGAAAATCCAAATGCGAAGCTGACGATTGCGGCAGCGATGGCCGCCAAAACCGTCGCACCGGCGGCGCCGACCAGTCCCCAATATCGAAGCATGACAACGCCCAGAACGACGGTCGCCGTCGCGTCGATGGCGGCGACGACGATCATCAGCCGCGTGCGATTATGCAGCAGGAAGGTCTGGTCGACGAAATGCGCACGCACGCTGCGTATCGAGCCGGCGAGCGCGGAAAGCGGCAGCACGGCCAGCGTCACCTGCTGGAACGGGCCGGCGATGAGCAGATGAACGAGTTCCTCGCGCAGCATGTAGATGCCGGTAATACTTGGGGCCAGGATCCCAATCAGCAGCGCGCCGTTGTCGGCGAGTTGGCGCATCGCAACCTTGCTGCCGCCTTGTTCCATGCTTCTCACCGCCAGCGGAAAGGCGGCGGTGGTGACCAGCATGGCGGCGACGGCGGCGGCACGCTGGCCGAGGCCGTAACCGACCGCAAACAATCCGGCCGCGGATACGCCCGACATTTCGTTGACGATGAAGCGGGACGCGTTGAGCCCGACCCAGCCGAGCGCGCCGCCGATCACGATCGGGATGCCGTAGCGCAGTGCCTGGTGGAGGATTTCCCGATCGATCTGCCAAAAGCTGCGGGCATGGCCGATACTCGGCAACACGATGAGGGTCGCCGCCAGCTGGGCGATGGCATAACCCGCAATCGGCCACTCGGCAGAGGAGCCGATCAGCTTGATCAGGATCAGGCCGACGACGAATCCGGCGGAAGGCCCGACGATGGTCTGTATCGAATAGACCCGGATCTGATGATGAGCGCGGGCGCGTTCGCCGATATACAGATTGAGCGTCCGGGTGATCACATAGCCGATGGTGGCGAGCAGAAGCGCGGTATTGGCTTCGGGCGCGATCACGAGCAGGAGAACGGCGATGGCAATCAAGCTTTGCAGCAGGACCGAGACCAGCAGCACCGCGTTTTCGGTACGATAGAATCGCGAGATCTCACCGCGGTCGTGGTAGCGGCCGTAGTAGCGTAGCGCGTATTGCGACCACCAGGCGAGAAAGCCGATCTGCAGCAGTTCGTGAGTGGCCGTCACCAGCGTAATGACACCCAACGTGTGTTCATCGACGACATGGGTCCAGACGATGACCGCGATCAGCTGGAACAACGGGCCGACGATCTGTGCCGGCAGATAGAGCAGGGTATGTCGTAACAGCATCTCAGGAGACTCCAAGCCAGCGGCGCAGTGTTGGAGGGGCGGCCGTCTGGATGGCCAGCAGGGCGGTAATACTGCCCAGGGCGGTTACGGCATACGTGATGGAAAAACTGGCAACCGACCCGAACCGTTGCAGATCAGCGTGATCCCTCAGCGTCATGACGATGAAGATGTGCCAAAGGTAGATGAAATAGCTGCCCGTCCCCAGCACGGCGAGGTACGGTGACCGAATGTCGAGCACCAGCAGCAGGATCACGAGCAGGGCGGCATAACCGAAAAAGGCAGATGAGTCATAGTCGGCGGCGTCGCCAAGGCCGAACAGCCGGACGGCAGCATAGATCATGAAGGCAGCAGGCGTCGCGCCCGATAGCAACACACGCATATCGCTGAGGCTGGTTCTGGCGAGGCCGGTCAACGTACCGAGTGCCATGAACGAAAACCAGAACGGAATATCGCGCATGCGGACTTCCTCGACCACGTGGTCGGGAAATCCCAGCCGCGACAGCAGCGGATCGAGATAGCTTCCGGCGATCAGGCCCAGCGCGATGGTGAGCAGCAGCAGGACCACCAGGCGCGTGTCCGATGGCGGCGCGCCAATGCGGGATACCGAAAACACCAGCCATAGACCGAGCGTGCAGCCGACATAGACGAAGACGTAGTAGTATATGAACGCATAAGCGAGGACGTATCTGGCGATCGTCGTGACCGGGCGATGATCCATCGCAGGATTATGCAGGGCCATGTAGATGTATGCGGCGCCAAACGCGATCGAGTACGGGATCAGCGTTGCTTTCAGCCGCTTCCAGAGCGGAACCCGCCCGGTGCGCGCGGTGAGGTATCCCGAGGCAAACAGGAAGATCGGAACGCACGGCCGCAGCGACGCGTCGATCGCTATCGCCCACGTACCGAGCGGCTGCTGAAGCGAATGGATGCCGATCACCATCAGAATGGCAATGCCGCGCATGGCGTCGATCCCGGAATCGCGGGTCGACGTGGCCGTCGATGTCATCCGTTCCGGTATCGGCCAGGCGGAATCCTTCGCTATCAAGTTCATCGATCGAGAGCCTCGTTGCCGCACGTCATGAGCGTCGCCGCGCCGATCCGGCGTTATTGATCGATCGTCCGGCAAGCCCCGCGATCAGGCTGATGACGGCATCCCGGTCGGCGGCGGCCAGCGCGTTCCAGCGCAGCAGGTTTTGCGACGCCAGTGCGACATAGCGGGCGCGCCATTGGGAGCCGGACAATACGGTCTCGATCCGGTCGGCGGCGGCGACCGGATCGGACGGATCGACAAAGATGCCGGATGCGCCGAGCACCTCATGGAAAATGGCGGCGTCCGGAGCGACGACGGGCAGGCCGCCATACTGGGCCTCGAGCAGCGGCAGCCCGAGACCCTCGTCATGTGACGTACAGATGAAGACGTCGGCGTCGCCGAGCAGTTGCTGGACGCGTCCCCTTGGCTGATATCCGTGCAGGGTCACGCCGGGAAACGCCTCGAGCATTCCCCAGTCTTCGCCCCAGCCCTTGCGCCCGACAATATCCAGGGTCGCGCCGGGAAATCCGCGTGCGCGCAGGGCGGCGACGATCCTTGCGGCGGCGACGAAGTTCTTTCGCGGCTCCACGGTTCCGAGCGCCACCAGCCGCAGCGATTGCGGATCGCGATCGGCGCGGCCGTTCGACTCTAGGTCGAAGACGTTGCGGACCGGCGGCCGGTAAAGCGTAATCGTGGCATCGCGCCGGCAATGAGCGGCAAGCTTTTGGCCGGTATCGCTGGAATTGACCAGAAAGCGCGGGTAGCGGTGTAGCGCCAGCTTGAAGGGCGCTGCCATATAGAGCCGGGCACGGCGATTGAGGTCGGCCGGACGCGACAGCAGAAAGACGTCGTGGATGTAGGGAAGCACGCGCGACGCAAAGGGCCGCAGCAAAGGACTTGGCGGAAATCCCGGACATAGCAGGATCGAGGCGGAGGCGGCGAGCCGCATCGGCAGCTCAAACGTCTGCTTAGCCACCATCTGGCGCGTGCCTTGTGCGGTGATCGGCACCACGTCCAGCGGGGCAAGCGCTGCGCGAGAAAACAGTTCGAGCGTGATGCGCTCAAGGCCGGTGACATGGCGGCCGAGATGGGTGTGATCGACATAGATCGCCATGCGTTATCCTGACCTTAGGGAACGGCTGGCATCGGGGCGGGCCCGCGACCGGCAGGACGGCCCAAAGAAGAGCCCGCGGGTGCAGCGATGCGCCGATCCCGCGGCAACAACAGCGTGATCAGAAGAATGAATTGCGCGAGCTGGATGTTCTTCGACGAAAAGCTGACCGAACTCGCCGCAACGACAAATACCAGCAGAACGATCGCCCATGCGGCACCGCTTGCCCGGCGAAGCATTTCCGCTAACAGCCCGACCAACCCGACGGTAAGCAGAATCGTGTGAATCAGGCCGAACTGGACGATGCTCGCGATCCAGAAGTTTTCGATGCCGTATTTGAGGCCAAGTTGGTTCTGAAGTGCGCTGGCCCGCGACGGATTCGGGCCCAGCACCAACTCACGCCAGTCGAAGCGCGACAGCAGGTCGAAAGTCGCGTAGCGCGCCAGCGTGCTGCCCTTGTCCGACGAAAATCGCAACAGCATCTTGTCGAAGGTGCCGAGACTGAGCATGGCGAACATGCCCGCAGCGACTACGAAAAGCAGGCAGATTGCGCCGATCGCCATCAGCAGCGAGGTTCGCCTGCCGCGCAGGAGGCGCACGAACTCCAGCACGGCATAGCCGCCCAAAATAAGCAACACCGTGACCAGCGCGGTCCTGCCGCCGAACGCCATCAGCGATCCCAGGCAAAATGCGATCAGCGGCAGCCGCAACAGGACAGGCGGACAGATCGCGGGACGGAAAATCAGCGCAAGGACGTAGCCGCCGACGAGGCCCGAAGCCGTCAGGGGATGCCCAAGAAACGCCGAGGAGCGCCATTCTCCCGTCACGACAACGTCGCCAAGCGTGAGGGGGATCAGCCGGTGACCGGCGAAATATTCGTAGTAGCCGATGACGACGTTAAGCAGAATCGCAAGGTGGAAGCCCCACACCAGCGGCTTGCGCTGTTGCGGCGAAAGCCGCCAGATGATCAGGCACAGCACAAGCGGCAGCAGGAAGGTATCGATGATCGCCGTAAACGGGCGCTCGAGCACCAGCATCTGTATCAACAAGGCGAACCAGCTCAGGAGATACAGCAGCACAAGCTTTGCGTCGGAGATCATCCGGTCGATTTCGCCGATCGGGTCGCCATTACGCACGAACAGCAGGCACAGCGAAAGCAATGCGAAATAGGTCGCCGGGTGCAGCTTTTCGTAGAAATTGCCGCCCGTCGTCACGTAGTGAATGTGCCAGTTGGTCAGCATGGCCGACGACATCGTCAAAGCGGCGACCGTGGCGAGCAGCATCAGCCAGACAATGAGCCGGTCGATCAATCGCATGGCCTCGGCGGGCCTGGCGATGGGTGAAATCGCGCCATGCCGTGCGGTTGCCTGATGTCCGCCGCGGTAAGCAGTCAACGGCACCGAAGCTACGGATCTGGCCTGCCGTGCACGTGGTATCACTGCGCCGCCTCCGCCGTGACAGCGGAGCTGCCATAAGGCTTGAGATAGGCGGAGCTGCGATAGTAGTCGTAGAAGCGCAGCCGGCTCAGATCGACTCGGGTCAGGGCGGTGCCGAGAATCCGGTCATGGACCGGCGCGAGCAGCTCGACGGTGTGCGCGAGCACTTCGCCGGGGGTCTGGTCCCAGGCTACCGCCAGCACGATACGATCGGCCAGTTCCGCCAATGCGCGGCCGTCGACCAGCGGTACCAGCGGTGGCGAGTCGATGACGATCATTTCATAGCGGTGACGCAGGAGATCGAGCACCTCGACGATCCGCTCCGAGAACATCAGTTCCGTGATCAGATCGGCTTGCTGAACCGAGGTCGACGGCAAAATCGAAAGTCCGGTGCTGCGGTCGACCAGAATGGCACGCTCCGGGGGAACGCGATTCATGGCAAGATCGAGCAAGCCGGCGCCGGCATGCGGGCACAACGCGCGCGTCAATTGCGGATTGCGAAGATCGGCGTCGATCAGCAGGGTTTTGATACCGAGCGTTGCGATCGACTGGGCGAGGTTGGCGGCGAGCGTGGTTTTGCCCTCGTTCTCGAGCGCGGAAGTGACGAGCACGACCTTGATCGGCTGAACCCGCAAAGTGCGTTGAAGCGCGAGGCGAATGGCGCGTATCGCTTCCGCAAAGAACGTGCCGGGCGCGTCCAGCGCGTAGCGCATCAAGGGCGGCTGTAGCATCGGCGGCAACAATGTCGTCGTCTTCGGATCGTAGTGGCCGAGTTCACCCCGTCCGCGTTTCGCCAGTCTCGCGAGCTCACGCGCGCCGACCAGTGGGACCGCGGCCAGCGCCGGCAGCCCGGATATCCGTTCCGCCTGTTCGAGTGTCTTCACGCGCTGGTCCAGATAGTCGATGAGGAATGCCAGCACGCTTCCCGCGCCAAGGCCGAGCATCAGCGCAAGCCCGAGAACGATCCACGTCTTCGGCCAGGACGGCGCGATCGGTACCGTGGCCTTGGTGACCACGTGGGAGTCGGGCATCTCCAGGCTTTCTTGCGCCGTGGTTTCCTTGAAGCGGGCCAGATAGGATTCATAGAGAGTACGATTGGCCTCGGCCTCCCGTTGTAGTTCGCGCAGGCGGACCTGCGCCTGGCCCGAGGAGGTCGAAACGCCCTGCAACTGGTTGAAGCTCTGCTGCAGCGACGCCTCGCGCGAGCGCGCGACCTCGTAATCGTGCCGCGTGCTTTGCAGGATGCGCTGGATTTCATCATTGATGAGCCGCTGGGTGTCGCGCAATTGCGCGTGCACATTGGCGACCTGGGGATGGCGTGGCCCGTATTTGCTGGTGAGATCGGCTTCGTTCTTGGCGATGTCGGCATATTGGGCGCGCAGCTTGCTGACGATGTCAGACGAAATCGCCGCATTGAACCCGCCCGCGTCAGCGCCGGACTTGCTCAATTGCTGGGCCTGGTCGAACTTGGCGCGCGTCTCCGCGGTCTGGACACGGGCGGCGATCAGCTGGTTGTTGAGGTCGGTGATCTGCTGATCGTTGACGGTGACGCCTTGCGATACCGTCAGATTGTTGGCGGACCGAAAGTCCTCGACCGCCCGTTCCGCCGTGACCACCCGCGATTTCAACGCATCGATCTGGCCATTGAGCCAGCTGGAGGCGATCCGGGTCGACTCGCTCTTGGCGCGGACCTGCTCTTCGAAATAACTCTCGGCCACGGCGTTGGCGATCACGGCGGCTTTTCGCGGTGATTCCGAGCTGACATTGATATCGACGAGGAAGGTAGTGCCTTGCCGGGTCACCTTCATCCGCCGCTGCAGGATGTCTACCGACCTGGCCTTGGCGGCATCCACCGGGCTCGCGCCGCCGTCTGGATTGCTGCTGGCGAACAACCGCTTGATCGGGTCGAGCAGGCCGGGTTTCGGTGTGAACTCCGGATCCTCGGTCAGCTTCAGCTTGTCCACCACGCGCTGGAGGATGGCGATCGACTGGATCAGCAGCGTCTCGCTTTCAATGGTCGCATCGTCAGTGCCGAAATTCGACATCTGCATCGCCGCCTGGTTCGATTCGATGGCGGTCGAGCGCCGGGGATCGACCTGGACGGTGGAGGTCGCCGTATATAATGTCGTGGCCAATATGACGTAGACCAGCGCGATCACGAGCAGCGCGGCCGGAATCGCCGCGACCAGCTTCCAGCGGCGACGCAGAATGCGCGCCAGTTCACGTAAGTCCACACTCGGTTGCGACGATCGATCGACCGCGCTTCCGACCGGATCGTTCAGCCCGTCATCGAGTTGCTCAGTACTGCGCTGTAACATTGATCCCTACCTGATGTTTGTCGTAGCTGAAGGTGGGAATATCGCTGTTGCGGTTGGTATATCGATGAAAGACGGAAATGGCGGAGTAGCGATTGAGCAAATATTTGACGTTGGCATCGGTGGTGGTGACGCGATCCTTGCGCTGCTGGCCGAAGAATCGATCGGTCTCGTAACCGCCTGACACCGACAGGATGACGTTGCGGAGCAACTCGTAATCGACGCCGAGCTGCACGGCGTTGGCGAGCACGCCCACCGAACTGGTGAGGGAGGTTTCGGTGACCAGCTGTTCGGCGTTGAAGTGCACGTCCAGCAGGCGCGTCGGGCGCCAGGTCAGTCTGGCGCGATACGAAGGACCGTCGATCGTGCCGATGGTCGGATCGACGAACCGCTGCTGGGCATACCCGGCGCCGAACTCGCCGGTGATCAGGTTCGTCAGGGCGACGGTGACGCCCGACAGCGCCCGGTAACCCTGCGAGTCCAGCGGTTGGCCCGGGGTGCCGCGGATACTTCGTTCGTTGCCTTCGACGCCCGCGAACCAGCCGAGCGACGATGAGATCGCATAGTCGATCCGGCTGTGCAGCGTGTAGATCTGGCCGTCGCGGGCGTCCTGGTTGATGATGGTGCCGTCCTGCGCCCGCGTCGACTGGTAATCGTAGGCATCGGTGCGAAACCCCACCGACGCCGTCAGGCGGTTGAATTGCTTGCGAACGGTGATATCGCCCGACATCAGATTATAAGGTGTCGGCTGCACGGCGTTTGCCGGCGAACTGAGCGTGCCGACGCCCTCGTTGAGATGGGCGACCTGAAAATTGGTCAGAACGGCGAGATCATGGGCAATGTCGTACCAGGCATTGCCCTTGAGGCTGACATTGTTCTGGTTGAGGCCCGAATTCTGGTTGTAGACCGTGGACTGCGCATCGAGCTTGAGATCGACGCCGTGCCGTTCCCAAAGCGTATGCGCGCGCAACGACGGTTCGACCACCGCGGCGATGTCCGAACGCTTGATGCTGTTCGACGAAAAGACGTTGCTGTCATAGAAAGTGCCGAACGTCAGGGCAGGGCTGAACATCCACGATCCGGCGCGAATGCCGACTGGCTCGTATCCCGGCTGTTGTCTGTTCTTCACCGGCATATCCTCAGGCGGCACCTGTTCGCGGTTATCCGGATCCGTCAGGCTCGGCAGCGGCGTCGGTTCGAATATCCGCTGCGCGTTCCATGGCGGAGCGACTTCCTCACTGGAAGGAATCACTTGTGCATTCACCGGCGAAGCGAGGCCGATCATGATCGCGGCGGCGGGGGCCGGTGCCATCCTGAGACCGTGTCGGCGCACCGAGGTCGCCGCACGAGAGAATGAACATCCACCTTCCATCACTTGTCCTTTGGGGGAAACGACCCACGTTGCCTTCCAAGTTACCTTGGCTTCGTGGCAACGATCGCTGCCCAAAAAAACATCGTGAGCCGCTCACAAAGGTGTCAGCCGCGATGTGGTCCACATCGTCATTACATCACCGGATCTCGCGTAGTCAGATCGAAGCGCCCCTTCTTCTGACTGCAACGCAAGAGGTGAAGAGAAAGTTTCTGCGCTGCAAAATAAAGTTTGCACCGCAAAGAGACGACACTATGGCAACGCGTGTGTTTCCATTTCCTGTGTCGGTTGATTGCACGAACGTCGCTCGACTCGAAGCCGATCGCGACGTGACGTCAGAAGAAGCGTTCGGGAATGCGGATGTTGTCGCCGGGAAAAACCAGAACGGGGGCATCGAGCGCATAGATCTCTTCGGCGCCGGCGCCCGATCGGCGCAGGAACACCTTGTTCTCGTTGGCGCGATAGGTGAAGCCGCCGGCGCTTGCGACCGCGTCCATGACGGTGAGACCAAGACGATACGGGAATTCGCCACCCTTCTTGACTTCACCGAGAATATAATAAGGTCGGTACAAGGCGATCTCGACGTTAACCCGCGGATCGCGCACGATTCCCTTCGCCAGCGCCGATTGGATCGAGCGCTCCAATTGCTTCGTCGTCAGGCCTGCAGCCCTGACGTGCCCCGCCAGCGGTATGGAAACCTGGCCATTGCTGTCGACCTCGTATTCACCGGTGATATCGGCCTCGCCGTAAACCTTGAGGCGGATCCTGTCATTTGGTCCGAGCGTGTAGCTTCCACCTGTTGCCGCTGCTGACGGCAGCGGTCGGCTTTGTGCGAACGCATCCGATGATTGGCTTGCAGTCACGCAACAGACGAAGAGCGCAAAAAGAAATGACAGGCCGCTGACGCGGATTGAACGTTGCAGCATGACGAGATCCCCACGCACGTGCTTGTGATGGCCGAATGTTAGTCAAGCAAAGACGGCAAAAAAATGTGTCGACGTTTCTTCAATTTGGGAACGGCCGAGGTTCCGCCAGGTTCCATCAGCGATGCGGCATCGAACGTTTCACAGAACCAGGATCGCCGTGCCCTCGATGGCGACGCAGGTCAGGGTTCCACTTCGCCACGCGCCGGTGTCGATATTCATCCGGTTCTTTCTGATGTCGGGATGTCCCACTGGGGTGTGGCCGTGCACGACATATTTTCCGTGATCCTGCAATGAGTCGAGGAACTCGCGGCGTATCCACAGTAGATCGTGAAAGTGTTGCTGGGCGACCGCGACGCCCGGGCGAATTCCGGCATGCACGAACAGGAAATCGCCACAGCAGAAGCTGTAACGCAGGCATTGCAGGAACATTTCGTGCGCGCGCGGAAAGGCGTGCCAGAAGCGTCGATGGGTGTCGATTGCAGTGTCGGCTCCGGGATGCAGATCGACGCCGTAGGAAGCGAGCGTCTGTTTGCCGCCGAGTTGTAGCCAGGGATCAAGGTTGGCCGGATCGCGCAGGAAATCCTCCATCAGGGCCTCGTGATTACCCCGCAGGCACACCGCATGATGTTTCACCAGTCGGACCGACAGCAAATCGATCACGGTTTTTGAGTCGGGACCGCGATCGATGTAATCGCCGAGATAGACCTCGATCGCATGTTCGATCGGCCGGCGCGTGCGGTCGTCGTCGATACGCGCCACGGCGTCAGCCAGCAGATCGGCGCGGCCGTGAATATCGCCGATGGCATAGACGCGCATGTTTGGCGGCGTCC
>Ga0307508_10002960_pt1 | contig 17557 bp, 26 predicted proteins | sample 9_EM_MG_FD_203089 | JGI IMG/M metagenome (GOLD analysis project Ga0307508, IMG submission 203089) | Populus trichocarpa ectomycorrhiza microbial communities from riparian zone in the Pacific Northwest, United States - 9_EM | ecosystem: Host-associated > Plants > Roots > Unclassified | place... | reverse complement strand
TTTACCTGTTGAAGCCATCCAGCATCACCCTCCCCCGAGCTCCTGGTCCGGGCCACCACCCAGCTATTGCTGCGATACTCACAATACTCTCGCTGAAGGCTCATCGCGGCAGAATATCCGAAAAGTCTGCTAAACGTACGCTGCATTTGGAAGGCCCTGTCAAAGGAACTCCTGGTACATATGGAGGCAAGGAACTGGGTGACAGACTTATGCTCCCACGAAACCATGCCCAGCACGGCCTGTGCAATTGGAGAGTTGGTTTTGGCTGAATATACATGATCATCCAAGAATTCGGTCAGCATGAACCTTCGGTCATCGCGCCGTACTGCACCAAGGCAGCTGTTTGCCTGCTGAATCACATGCAAACCCTCCCACTGGCATGTTGACCCGACACGCATGGAAGCCTCAATTGGCTGGCCCTCATCAGGATACCATATAGGCTCCATATGTAGTCCCGACCAAGGGTGGCAAATCCCATCGGCGAGAGATGCTGTCGCTTCCCAAAGCTTTAACTTGTCAATCTGGAAGCTACCATCTCTCATTTCTCCAAAGAGATGTCCAGGCAGCGGTATAGCGATCACTTTGGTGGTACCGTACAACAATGCCAACACAACCTAGATAGACAGACTTTGGTGGACTGCCTGCTGTAGCACACTGTGAACCATGTGTAACACTCGGGTGTTTCACCAACGGCACAATCGCCCAGGTGGTCACCAACAGTCCATCACCCTTGAGCGGGCAACACTTGTATGATATCAGCAGAGCGACTGTGTAGTTCCGAAGGATTTGCACAGGAGCGGGTGGGAAAATTCACTAAGAGATTCGCGTTCAAAATATCACTAGAGAGTTGATCCCAGAAACAATGTAATATTGTTAAGGCTCAACTTCCGACTGATCGTTGCTGATGCCTCTCTACGTAGGAAGCTGGCGCTCTTTAAATGTCACGCCGACTCTTTGGCCGTCCTCCCTCGGGCTGACTCGGGAAGCGCAATACCTCGGTATTACGCAGCAGCATTTCTCCTCGTCCGAGGGAGATATGGTTGATTGGGACGTGGCACTGATTGATAGGTATGGACCCAGAAGATCTTCGATCTGAGTGCTTGTGAACAATCTTCGTTTGCCCCCCCTTGTAGATATCATTACCCTCGTGCTCCTGATCGCAGCCCTTACTGGCTAAATGCTTCTCAGGTGCATCTGTGGTCGCAATCTATGAGTCTAGATGCTTCCAGGAATGTCTGGTGATGTCGGTACAAGTGCCGCAGCATTCGCAGTTAGCTGAAGAATACGTCTCTGTAACTTAACAAGGTAAGGTCCGATCTTCTTCAAACAACTGACAGATGGTCTGGCTCCCCTCATATACCCACCGGACCCGTTCCGCCTCGCGCGTTCTGCACGACCGTTCGTGAGTTATATTGTACCCAGAAAAAGTTGATATTTTTGCTGGTATACGGCAACTAGTAGCTTTTAGTATGGGTCTTGCGGAGGATAACCTTGACACCTCCCAGGGATGTGACCAGACCCCCGTCTGAGGCTGCCACTCATCCCCTTTCCCTTTGGTAACCTTGAGTTACCACCCGGCTGCTGTTGGGTCAGTAATAGTCCTCTCTTTCAGAGCTCACACCAGCCTGTGACTTTCACTCATGAAATCTCACTCGGCCTCAATCCTCAGATTGAGTCCGGCTAGTCATACTAATTGCATGTCTTGGGGTGTCACCAGCGCACTGGGTGTAACACCATGTTCGGGATGGCCTTTCCAGTGCTGAGTTCCACCGGAGAGTGATACATGTACATGAACACCTCCGCAGCCAGGAGATGCAAGGTTTCCTGATCGAATCCATCTGGAAAAATTTGAAATCTGACCGTTTCTCCAGCTCTGAACCTCCGCAGTCCTTCCACACCAAGAACTGCCTCGGCTGCGACGGTATGCGAGTACTCGAACTTCGAGGTGTCATCCGTGCTTTTGAGTGAAGCTAGCGCCTCGGGGACTTTGAAGGATATGGGTCGCGCTTCAGTGTTTTGCATAGTAGAAATCTTGTACAGCTGAGACCTCTGAGGGGTCTCCGGAACCAAGGCCTTCTGGATTGATGCCAGTCCTTCATGTTCTCATCTGGGTGTACTTGCATGCCCGACAACAGGAGTCTCGGTAGGCTCGCAAGAGGTGGGCGTAGCTACAAAGGCTGAGGCTTCAGAGTGTGGAGGCGGGGTGAGTTCAGTTCCGACAGACCATGGGTTGAGCATGGTAGCGGATGCGATCTGCCCCGTGAAGTACGGTTGCTGCGCAGTCGAGGGTACGTTCGGCACGGCCATGAACGGGCTCTGCGTGGCGGCGGACAGGGTCTGCGGGGCAGTCAATACGATCTGCGCAGCAATCGGCGGTCTCTGCGTACCCGGGGACGGGCTCTACGTGGCGATCGGCGGGCTTTGAGCGCCGGGGGACGGAGTCTGCGAGGCAGACGATGCGATCTGCATGGCGATCGGCGGGCTTTGCGTGCCCGGGGATGGAGTCTGCGAGGCAGATGATGCGATCTGTATGGCGATCGGTGGTCTCTGCGCGCCAGGGGACAGGGTGTGAGTGGCAGACGATGCGATCTGCGCGGCGATCAGTGGGCTCTGCGCGCCCGGGGATGGAGTCTGCACTGGCATGAATGGGCTCTGCGCGCCGGAGGATGGGGATGGAGTCTGCGCGGCAGACGATATGATCTGCGCGGCAATCGGCGGGCTCTGCGCGCCCGGGGACGGAGTCTGCACGGCCATGAACTGGCTCTGCGCAGTGGCGGAAGGGGTCTGCACAGCAGAGGGCGGGCTCTGCAATGGTGACTCCTCAGCCAAGGGAATTGCCACCTGCTCGACACCAGTCAAGCGCCCAGCCCTCAGCTCTTGTGTCATCCTGTGACGTAGTTGAAGGATGCCCGCCTTGCTGGTGTTGATATCCACCAACGATTCACCAATCAGCAAGCAGCGGGCATGCTATAAGGCCAACACTCCGCAAGACGTGCTGTCTTTCTCGACGCTGCACTTGACCGTTGACGCGTTCCACTGTGTATTGGCAATGTCGTTTCCCGGGTACATGGCGTCCAGATATTTGATGCATGCCTTTAATTTCACACATCAGCTCCATGAAAATATATTGTTGACGAGAGGCTCACCCTGCTATCCTTGGCCAAATCTGTTGTCCATCCCATCGAGCAGAATAGCCGAATCTAGGAGAGTTCCCCGTCGAGCACCAACAGTTGCCAGTGGTCGTTGGCACACTTGGGAATTAAGATTAACTTCAAGTGTGCCGTCACAACCCGTGGTGCTTGTCCAAACAGCTCTGGCCATTTGCCATTTGTAAATGAGGGCAAATCGTGCAAGGCCCCTACCACTGATCTTCCAGCTCGGGTGTTGACAAAATTTGCCAACAAACGCATATAGGTATGCACGACTTCGCCGCGCAGCTTCTCCCCTTTTTCCAGGCCGTCCACGTAACTTTGTTCGAGTTTTTCAATAAGCTTAACTGCAAACGTTGGAGTTTGTACCACCATCTCCTGTAGTATGCCGGTTTCCAACTCTGATGAAATCTTCGCATGGAGTGCCGTAATGCCTTCATCGGCCATATCTATATCCTCCAGTGCTTCGTTGGCAAGTAACCGACGCGCATACTCCATGACGAGTATTCCGGAGGATATCAGTTCCTCGGGTTGGCTGCATGGCATGCGCATAAACATCCAATGGGGAGCTGTGACCCTGTCGAACGCAAAAAGGTAGGCTGCGTAACTTATGATGATCTACCCAAGACCTGGTTAGCAAGCAGTAAATTTTGGACATCACTTGTAGAGCTTGTAGAGCATACCTCTCTATCATCTATTCGTACCGTTCCACTGGCAGGAGAATAAAATTTGATCATCCTTAAGTCCCTGTCTATCACAAATAATTGCCAGTGATCCCGATGTAACCGAGGAATCAACACCTTGCCCAACAGCGCCATGTCGATCACATTGCTGTCTGTCAGTCGTCTCCAGAACCTTTTGCTGCCCCCCGATATTACCTCCGACACAACCCAAAAGCTAGTGTGTTGAACACCAACTGTATTTGCCCGGGTGCTTTTACGGAGTGCTTGCACCAACATCTGAAGGTACATATGCATGGCATCATCACTTACGCTCCCACTTCTGACATCGGATATTGCTGACTGGTTCAGTGTCTTCGAGGAGGACAGTAGCAGAGGATGTTGTTCGTTGGTAGTGGTTCTGTCTCTTTCCTCTTCGGTAGATCCAGCTCCAGCTTGGGAGGTATAGTCTTTCTCCAAGCTCGCGTCTACTAGCACACTGCCGAGTGCTGACAAGTCTGCTTCCTCGTCGCTTCCACAGTGTTCCTTGTCCGCGAGTAAGGGCCGGGATTGCAACATGGGCTTCTTTCTGGCGGTATGACCGATTGTAACGCCCTTCGGTCACATATTAGCTAACAATATCTTCGTTGTTATATCAATGGCTGCATCTCACCTCATCCTCTGAAGCCGATTCCTCTTCACCACCACTACCTTCCTCTCCCGATAGTAAGGGCAACTGCTGCAGGATGGGTCTTCCCATCGCAACTTCCTTCACACTCGTCAGCTAATCAAACCTTCGGCATTGTATTCAAGGTTTCTACTCACTCTATGCACTGACTCCGAATCACTCCCCCCATCCTCCTGAACTACCATCTGTTTGCCTTTCGGGGTTTCCGTCAAGGAGAATATGATTTTCCCTCGCTGCTTGAGGAGGCTGTCGATATTCTCCAAGTACCCAGGCTCGTCCATTTTATCTCGCACTCGACGGTAGTCCGCCTGCGAAATACCTCTGTATTTCCGGCCCTTTTGTTTGTCTCCTTCCCGCCGATCCCGCTCAAAATTGAGTACTTCTAGAGCGTGCATCATATCCCGGAAACACTTCGCGTTTGCAATGTCTGCGAGTAATCGCCAGCACTTATCAGACATTTTCATGAGATCAGAACCCAAATCTGCAAAACGTTAGCCCAAGTACAACAACGATCCTTAGAACATACATGGCGCCGCCTGTTCCACCCAGCCGTTCCCCCAAGCCTTCGTAATGATGGCCTTCTTTGCTAGCTTCTCCTTCTTGTTTCGCATCGCTCGTTTAGCAGGAGCCGAGATTGTCTCTGCATAGGCCTCTGTCGCCATTACTTGAGTTACCTCAGGGTGGTGCGCCAGTTTGTTTTCGTACACCCTGTGCACGAGTGCCGCGAAGTTTGCAATTTTGTCGTTGGTGTCTTCAAGCCGGGAAACGAGCCACTCTAACGCGGTGGCACAATCCTGACCGGACATCCCAAGTAAGGTTTGTTGCAACCCCACCTCGGTTGTTTGCATGATAGAGCCAAACAACTCGTCCTGGGTGAGGTTGCCCTGCAGATTGTTACCGCTGAGTCGAACAATAATCTACTCACGTAACGTACTGTTTATTAGTAACTTGATTAACCAGAAACCATTTCTACGAACTCACAGTCTCATAATCCACCGATTTCCCGATTTTGACTTCCGCAGTTGAACTTTCGGCCTGCCCAGGCAAGCAAGTTGAAACCGTTTGTCGAGGCATCGGGAATAGATAGAGGAGTTGGGGACTGTAGGAGTAGCAGAAGCTAGAAAAGGTGATTATGAAAGAGACGCCAGCAATTAGCTCCAACCGCAAAGGTTCAACATTGGGGGTTCGCAAACCAAGTCAAACCAAAGAGTAACAATGACTGCACAGTTCTTTGGGGCCGTAAGGGAGGATTGGTTGGCACGCGTGAGGATTGGTAGGCGTATGGCTCGGATTCGTGAACGCGCAAGCGTAAGTGGATTGATCGACGCGTAGGACTTGGATTGTTGTGACAATTGTTAGGCTCGGCGCGGAGCCTCAAGCTAACTAGCGGCAGTGCCAAGCCTGCCGCTGCTAAGTTCTGGTTACACAATGGACTCCCAAAAAAATTGCAACGTCTGGTGTAACCTGAACCTCGTGATATTATAGTCAGGGTGAAATAGAACAGGGTCAAGAGGACGTGAAACCAGAACTGTACGAGTATACTAACAGTAGGTCTGCGACCTGCGCTATGGCCGGATAAGTCTTATGAAGTGCAACGCCTGCATGGGTGCCTCCTCTTTTTGCAGTTGCTACCGTACGCCAACCCTGATCTCCCAGTGCTGACTTCTAGGTATTCTCTACTATCCGTGCCTGAATCTCGCAGGTTGGAGCAAGATTATGCATGATTGCCTAGTGGAACACAGATTTTTGCCAGCGAACTGCAAGTGGAGCACGACGAGATATTTGCGATGCGGCTAGATGTACGGCGCTTTATGCCTAGTAGTTGACAGGATTTTTTCGTCAGGACTGGATACAGTGTTAGACCGAATGATTGCAGCGTGGCTGGATGCGTATGGCTGGAACCTAGGTACTCAACAGGATGTTTTGTCAGAATATGTGCTGCGTGGCAAGATGCACAGTGCGCAACGGGTTACTTACTTCTGGCATGGCTGTATGCTCCATGTTCAACGGTATGTTTTGTCAGGATATACACTGCGTGCCTGGATGCTTGGATGTTTCTAGGATGGCGGTAGGCTCCTCGTACGACGGGAGGATTCGAAGGTATGTGCTGCGTGGTTGGATTTGTTTTCTTGAAGAAATAACTTGGGATCGTCTGTGGTGCGTTGTCATGAATGAAGTAAAATTACGCACTACTTATATTATCGGGACAACAACAAATGTGGGTGGCCGAGCTGAGTCAACTTACCTCGCAGAAAGGTGACCCCAGGAAACCCTAACCACTGCGGCGGCAACACCAAGCCTGCCGCCGCTGCAGATAGCGCCCTTGGCGAGTGCAGTCTAAGCAGCTGAACGCCATGTGAACAATATCGTGCAACAAATCTGGGCGATGAGGTCAGATACTTTGGAGACTCAATGGAATACTGGAAGCGCAGGCGAATACGTGGCGCGCAATGGGATGTTTGCAACCAGCATTCATGCACGGTGCGCGAAAAGATGTTTCAACAGGATATGTGCTCCGTGGCTGGACTTGTTTTCTTGAAGAATTGACTCAGGATTGTCTGCCGCGCGCTGTCAGTAACGGAGCGAGTCAAATTGTGCACAGGTCGGGACAACGGCAAATATGGTTGGGCGAGCTGAGTGAACTTACCTCGCAGAAAGGTGACTGCTGGAATATATGGATCGATAAAAGGTGAGGATTGTATTGCAGCATTATGCGGGTGCAAGATCTGTCTATATGCAGGAAGGCCGTCAGGACAAAGGACGGAAGACTGCCCCCCGAGCTGGTGCCCGGGACTCAGTCATGTCCGGATGCCTCCTCATCTCCGGACACCACCTCTGGCCTCTCATGTCCAGACACCTCCTCATCTCCGGACACCACCTTATTCTGACACTTCCCATCGTACGGAAGATGCAAAAGAACACAGGAGGAGAAAACGAAACGGCCAGTACAGAAACCAACAACAGCAGGAGGAAAAATATTGAAAAATCCCAGTATCCTCGGATGCCTCGTTAAAACTCATAACCGTGTAAAAAACCTCATGGGAAAACCACGGACATAGGAGAAAGAGTGCATCCACCAAAGGAAGAAAGGAGAGGGAAAGAAAACCGGTTCAACCACCCGCCATGTACTTTACCGGAAACTTCCCCTGGATACCAGGCTGATTTCCAGGCCGATCCATAAGAAAATCTGTCCATTGTCAGCATTGAGCGTAAATAGCATCTCCATCATAAGTCATGCGTGACTGTTCCGGTATGGGGACGCCACAGTAGCTCTCGTATTGCCAAATGATTCCAAATGAACATAGCAATCGTATCTTTGAGAGTGTACGACAGCTCCGGTGTGGGGAGCCACAGCAGCTCCAGCATCACCAAGCGTGAACATCAGCTCCCCGAGCGCATGCGTCAGCTCCGGAATGGGGCACCGCAGCTGCTCCGTCATCACCAAGCGTGCACACAGCTCCCCTGAGCGCATGCGTCAGCTGCGGTGTGGGGCGCCGCAGCTGCTCCTCAACACCAAGCATGCACACAGCTCTCCGAGCACATACGTCAACTCCAGTGTGGAGCGCCGCAGCTGCTCCATTATCACCAAGACATGTACACAGCTCCGGCCCCTCGAGAGTGCATGGCAGCTGCGGTGTGGAATGCCTCAGCAACTCCATCATCACCGAGCGTGCACATAGCTCCTCCCCCTAATGTTTGTCGTAGGGAATGCCAACGATAATATAGAAAGATAGTGGTACGGCTCGAAAAGAAAGTGGCAAACGACGGTGGAATCCGAGATCACTTCGTCGGTTCGGGCCAATTCCTCGCGAACGGCGAGTAGGCTCGAGATGTATTCAACAACCAAATATCGTGAAGGCAGAGTCGTATTCCTGGCCAAGAATTTCCCAGACGTGGGCTGCAGAATTGATTTCGTTCGCGGGAGGACTATGGATGAAGGCTTAGATCATGGGTTCAACCGATAGGTAGATCGTCGATGCGCGGTCGTCACACTGATTGTAGTCACGGCCCTAGGCAGTACATCGTGTCAGAGTGTGACGGAATATTTTGTTGCGGGTAACAATCTTGAGGGCACTCAGCAGTAGGGAATGATCTCATGTTGTTCTCGAACGAGCGGTAGTTTCGGGCGTTGTAAAGGCTGGCTACTGCAAAAGTGACGCGTTGTCTGGTTGAGACCATCTTGGCGATGTCGTCGGACACGATACGGCTCCAAAAGTTGAGGCTTAAGAAACAAGAGTGCAGGGATCAGACGCAGAAGTGAGGTGCAAAGTGGCAGGTACGGCGGGTGCGATTATCGATGGGTAGCGGATTGGCAGAGCGTTCAATCCGGGCTCATAACCTGTTGGAATATATAGATCGATAAAAGGTGAAGATTGTATTGCAGCATTATGCGGGCGCAAGATCTCTCTATATACAGGAAATCCGTCAGGACAAAGGACGGAAGACTGCCCCCCGAGCCGGTGCCCGGGACTCAGTCATGTCTGGGCACCTCCTCATCTCCGGACGCCACCTCTGGCCTCTCATGTCCGGACGCCTCCTCATCTCCGGACACCATCTTATTCTGACAGTGACCCCACAAAACCCTAACCACTGCGGCGGCAACGCCAAGCCTGCTGCCGCTGCAGCTAGCGCCTTGGAGAGTGCAGTCTAAGCAGCTGAATGCCACGTGACAATATCGCTCAACAAATCTGCGCGATAAAGTCATATGCTTTTATGCTAAACCGCATACTCAAAGCGCAGGTAAATACCTGGCGCGCAACGGAATGTTTGCAACGAGCCTTCATGCACGGCGCGCAAATGAATGTTGTTGGCATGACTGGATACTCCGTGCACGATGCGATGTTTCGACAAGATCTGTGCTGCGTGGCTTGTCAGTAACGGAGCGAGTGAAATTGCACACAGCTCGGGACAACAGCAAATATGGTTGGGCGAGCTGAGTGAACTTACCTGGCAGAAAGGTGACCCCAGGAAACCCTAACCACTGCGGCGGCAACGCCAAGCCTGCCGCCGCTGCAGCTAGCACCTTGGAGAGTGCAGTCTTAGCAGCTGAACACCACGTGACAATATCACGCCACAAATCTGCGCGATAAAGTTACCTGCTTTTATGCTAAACCACATAGGCAAATACCTGGCGCGCAACAGGATGTTTTCAACGAGCCTTCACGCACGGCGCACGAAGGGATGTTGTCGACATGACTGGAAACTCCGTGCACGACATGATGTTTCGACAGGATATGTGCTGTGTGGCTGGTCAGTAACGGAGCGAGTCAAATTGCGTACAGGTTGGGACAACGGCAAATATGGTTGCGCGAGCTGAGTGAACTTACCTCGCTGAAAGGTGACCGTAGGAAACCCTCACCACTGCGGCGGCAACGCCAAGCCTGCCGCCGCTGCAGCTCGCGCCTTGGAGAGTGCAGTCTAAGCAGCTGAACACTACATGAAAATATCGCGCAACAAATCTGCGCGATAAAGTCACATGCTTTTATGCTAAACCGTATAGGCAAATAGCTGGCGTGCAATGGGATGTTTTCAACGAGCCTTCACGCACGGCGCACGAAGGGATGGTGTCGTCATGACTGGATACTCCGTGTACAACACGATGTTTCGACGGGATATGTGATGCGTGGCTGGTCAGTAACGGAGCGAGTCAAATTGCACACAGGTCGGGACAACAGCAAATATGGTTGGGCGAGCTGAGTGAACTTACCTCGCTGAAAGGTGACCGTAGGAAACCCTCACCACCGCGGCGGCAATGCCAAGCCCGCTGCCGTTGTAGCTAGTGCCTTGGCGAGTGCAGTCTAAGCAGCTGAACACCACGTGACAATATCGGGCAACCAATCTGCGTGATAAAGTCACATGATTTTATGCTAAACCGCTTAGGCAAATACCTGGCACGCAACGGGATGTTTTCAACGAGCCTTCATGCACGGCGCGCGAAGGGATGTTGTCAGCATAACTGGATACTCCGTGCACGACGAGATGTTTTGACAGGATATGTGATGCGTGGCTGGTCAGTAACGGAGCGAGTCAAATTGCACACAGGTCGGGACAACAGCAAATATGGTTGGGCGAGCTGAGTGAACTTACCTCGCAGAAAGGTGACCCCACGAAACCCTAACCACCACGGTGGCAACGCCAAGCCTAGCGCCTTGGTGAGTGCAGTCTAAGCAGCTGAACGCCACGTGACAATATCACGCAACAAATCTGGGCGATGAGGTCAGATGCTTTGTACACTCAACCGAATACTCGAAGTGCAGGTGAATACGCGGCACGCAACGGGATGTTTGGAAAATGCATTCATGCACGGCGTGCGAAGAGATGTTTCAACACGATATGTGCTCCATGGCGGGACTAGTTTTCTTGAAGAATTGACTCGGGATTGTCTGCCGCACGTAGTAAGCGAGCTCAGTGAACTTACCTTGCAGAAAGGTGACACCAGGAAACCCTAACTACGGTGGTGGCAACACTAAGCCTTCCCACCGGTGTATCTAGCACCTTGGCGAGGATTGAACCACTAAGCAACTGAACGCCAGAATTCTTACTGCGCGACCGAATACACGGCGTGCGGCGGGTGTAGGCGTATCTGCATGCTCGGTGCTTGACAAGATGTTTGCGTTGAAACTGGATTATCTACGCGCGATGGAATGCTCGTTCGGCGACTAGTATGCAATGGGATTACATCATACATGAAGTACCAGTGACTACGAGTGCTATTTTTGGGTGATTCAGCAGTGGAGTTGTATTAGAGTTGAGTTTCACGTCCATAAGCTGGAGTCAGTAAAGAAGAAGCAGTTCGTCTGATGGTTAGTTAATTCGGTGTCAAGAAGTAGAAGCCTTCGTAAAGACCGTAGAGCTGAGACTCAGGCGGAAGTATGTTTTACTTACAAGCCAAATACCGTGTAAACATATTGATGAAGAACGTAGTAGTGCGAGAAGCAACTTATAACCTACATACTCAACAGAGTGACTCAGTGCCCTCGATGCGGATACTTGCAGTTAGTTACAATTGGCTCAGGAGAGGCGGGTTACAGGCTAAAACCAACAGGTTCCAGTGTATCTACGATAGTGAGAATAGTTCGCCATCATTGACACATTGCGAGTGATATGTCATGCTTGCTTGTTCTGCACTCGAAATATCTGGCAAGAGACAAATAAGTTGAAAGCAAACGTACATCTATCGCAGGTTTGAAGGACGCGCATAATAATGGATATCGTATGCAAGCTTGGCTGCACTACAGGGCAATCTCAATGTACAACGAATATATCCTCGTCCGATGAGCTACAAGTCAAGGCACCCACATCCCGTTGCGTATTGCTCATTCGGACGTGCATCTCACATCACGAGTTCAGCAGTTGCGTCCAGGTCATACCATTTCGAAGTTTTGTTCGGTTGATTAGGCAAGTATAAAGCAGTTGACCCAATCATGCAGTTTTGTTAGGAGACATGGTCACGTAGCCTTCAGTCGCTCCGACAGAGCTACCGTGGTGGGAGGCTTGGTGTTGCCGCCATAGTAGTTAGGGTTTCGTAGGCATCATTACTAGATAGGTACGTTCGCACAACTCGCCCAGCCTGCACTCGCTGTTGCTCCGAAAATTCAAGAACGCAATTTGACAAGTCGGATGATGACAGTGCGCGGTACACGATCCCGAGCCAATTCTTCAAGAAAACAAGTCCAGCGATGCGACACATATCCTGTCGAAACATCCCTTCGAGTGCGGAGCATTATCGCGGCAAATTACTGCGGTGGCAGGCTTGGCGTTGCCCCCGCAGTGGTTAGGGTTTCCTGGGGTCACCTCTCTGCGAGGTAAGTTCACACAGCTCGCCCAACCATATTTGCTGTTGTCCCGACCTGTGCGCAATTTGACTCGCTCCGTTACTGACCAGCCAGGCAGCACATATCCTTTCGAAACATCGCGTCGTACATGGAGTATCTAGTCATGCCGACAACATCCCTTCGCGCACCGTGCATGAAGGCTCATTGAAAACATCCCGTTGCGCGCCAGGTATTTGCCTATGCGGTTTAGCATAAAAGCATGTGACTTTATCGCGCAGATTTGTTGCGTGATATTGTCACCTGGCATTCAGCTGCTTAGACTGCACTCGCCAAGGTGCTAGCTGCAGCGGCGGCAGGCTTGGCGTTGCCGCCGCAGTGGTTAGGGTTTCCTGCGGTCACCTTTCGGCGAGGTAAGTTCACTCAGCTCGCCCAACCATATTTGCTGTTGTCCCGACCTGAGCGCAATTTGACTCGCTTCGTTACTGAGCAGCCACGTAGCACATATCCTGTCGAAACATCGCATCGTGCACGGAGTATCCAGTCATCCCGACAACATCCCTTCGTGTGCCGTGCGTGAAGGCTCGTTGAAAACATTCCGTTGCGTGCAAGGTATTTGCCTATGCGGTTTAGCATAAAAGCAGGTGACTTTATCATGCAGATTTGTTGTGCGATATTGTCACGTGGCGTTCAGCTGCTTAGACTGCACTCACCAAGGTGCTAGCTGCAGCGGCGGCAGGCTTGGTGTTGCCGCCGCAGTGGTTAGGGTTTTGTCGGGTCACCTTTCTGCGAGGTAAGTTCACTCAGCTCACCCGCCGATATTTGCCATTGTCCCGACCTGTGCACAATTTGACTCGCTCCATTACTGACCAGCCACGCGGCACATATCCTGTCAAAACATCACGTCGCGTACGGAGTATCCAGTCATGCCGACAACATCCCTTCGCGCGCAGTGCATGAAGGCTCGTTGAAAACATTCCGTTACGCGCCAGGTATTTGCCTATGCGGTTAAGCATAAAAGCACGTGACTTTATCCCGCTGATTTGTTGCGTGATATTGTCACGTGGCGTTCAGCTGCTTAGACTATACTTGCCAAGTCGCGAGATTCAGTGGCAGCAGGCTTGGTGTTGCCGCCGCAGTGGTTAGGGTTTCGTGGGGTCACCTTTCTGCGATGTAAGTTCACGCAGCTTGCCTGCCCATATTTGCCATTGTCACAACCTTTGCGCAATTTGACTCGCTCTGTTACTGACCAGCCACGCAGCACATATCCTGTCGAAACATCGCGTCGTGAACGGAGTATCCAGTCATGCCGACAACATCCCTTCGCGCGCTGTGCGTGAAGGCTCATTGCAAACATCCCATTGTGCGCCACGTATTTGCCTGCGCTTCGAGTTTTCCATTCAGGGTACAAATCATCTGACCTCACCGCACAGATTTGTTGCGCGATATAGTCACCTGGCATTCAGCTGCTTAGACCGTAGTCCAATCCTCAGCAAGGCGCTAGGTACTGCAGCGGCAGGCTTGGCGATACCGCCACAGTGGTTAGGGTTTCTTGGGCCTCACGGCTAGGTTTGTTCACACAACTCGCCCTGCCCAATTGGTGTTGCCGTGAAAATTTAAGAAGTATGCAATTTGACTCCGTTGATGACAGTGCGCGGCCCACGATCCCGAGACAATTCTTCAAGAAAACAAGTCTAGCCACGTAACACTCTGTCAAAACTACACGCCAACCACGGAGCATCCATTCACGATCATGTGCACGTCGAGCATCCAGTCATCCTGACAACATCCCTGAATGAAGGCTCGGTGCAAACATCCCGCCGCGCGGTGCCTATTCGGCCGCGCTTCGAGTTTTCGGTTGAGGAAGGGTACAAAGCATGTGACCTTACTGCGCCGATTTGTTGCACGATATTGTCACATGGCGTTCAGCTGCTTAGACAGTAGTCCAATCCTCACCAAGGCACTAGCTACAGCGGCGGCAGGCTTGGCGTTGCCGTCGCAGTGGTTAGGGTTTTCTGGAGTCACCTTTGCCCAGCCTGCAAGGTATGTTCACAGCTCACTCACCCATATTTGCCATTGTCCCGATCTGTACGCAATTTGACTCCCTGCAGTACTGACAGCGCACGGCAGAAAATCTCGAGTCAGTTCTTCAAGAAAACAAGTGCAGCCACGCAACACATATCCTGACGAACGTCCTGTCGACCACAGAGCATCCATCCATTCATGCTGACAACATTCCGTCGCGCGCTGAGCATCCAGTCTCGCCACAATGATCTTTTCGTGTTCTGATATGGAACTTCCCTCAGCATATACAGCAGGTGGACATGTCTTGGCACGTACCTCGATGTGCCGTTAGGTCCAGACTACGTAAAGTTGTTCTTGGCGCTGGAACGGATCGGAGCAGGCCGCTCAGGAGCGGCCGCAGACGGAGCACCACTGTCCGCAAAGATGACTCAGCGAGGGAGGAGCGGGACTATATAAGTAGCTAGATGTCCGCTCTCTGAATCAACAACTCTCTTCTGTTCTTTCTTTCCTATCTCCTCTCGTGTCTCCTCTTGTTGCGTTCCTCGTAACAATTGGTAGCAACACCAACACCAGTCGGAGGACTTTGTCCTCCTGACAAACCAACCAATTCCTCCTCGTCCCCGGTCTGACATCTTGGCCCACCCCCACCACTCAGTCTTCCACTGCCCCCACTGCTTTTCTCCTCATCCCCGGCCTGACCTCTCGGCCCTCCCCCACCACCTGTCTTCTGTTGCCTCCGTAGCTGAAGAAACCGAAAAACCACTTCCTCCTCGTCCCCGGTCTGAGCTTACAGCGCCTCCCACACCAGCGCCGCTCGACGCTTCGAGGTCTCCTTATCCTCCTTATTCCTCAGCTGGTGTGACGTTTCCCGCTCCATGAGCGAGCGCCGTCCGGAGCATCACCAGCGTCCCTCCCGCTCGGAGCGTCAACAGAGGCGTGTCTCGACTCAGCTGAATCTGATCGCCAACCAGCTACCGGAATTCAACCAAGATTTCCTCAACCTAGCGTGAAGCCAACTAGAAGCGTTCAACGAACTGCAACGAAGCCATCGATCCGCCCAGCTTTTGCAGCGTTCTCACTCCCCAACCCCTTCATGGCCCCGCCGACAATCCCCTCCCCCCTATACGAATTACAGACGGTGGACGCCTCCTGCCTCCGCTGCCCACCCAAGAACTCCTCCTACCCCCTACCGTCCCGTCACCCCACAAGAACCGCCCAACGAGGACTCTAGAACTCTACCAGATGCCCCCGACCACTCCCCATCCCTACTCGGTTGGGATACCTACATCGGCAACCATCAGACAACCCGGACTGCCAATCCATTCCACCACCGTCGAGGTATCCCAGTGAGTGCCAATTTGTTCCACACCCGCTTGCCCTCGCCCCACCACCGTTGAGGGAACCTAGCGAACCGTGGTGGCTGGAGCAGACGGGCCATACAAGGTATCCAGCATGTTGATTCTCAGCAGAACACCAGCCGCGAAGGAAGCGATAGAGGTGGAGTCAGCAGAGGTAGGAGCAGTGGCCAGAGGCAGCGCCCTCGTCCCTTACACGAGCGGATCCGCTTCTAGCCCAGTACACCCTACGTCAGTGAGCTCCACCAAGCAACGGACTCAGCTGCTCTACATTCCCCCAGCTATCAAGCGTAGTTTCTTACTCCTCGCTCGTTACTACAATTTGCCCACGTCCCCTCCCCTTTCTCCGATTACTTCCTCGGTCTTGAATTTGCTGTGTTCCTTCATACAAGTTAACAGCAACAGTCCCTTGTCGCCGATCGCTTCTCGTGCCAATATTGAGAGACACCTACTGGTCGATACCATCCGCTGGGCGCACGTGCGAAGTCTCCTGTTTGCGGATCCCAGGCTCGCCCTTATTCCCCAGTTGCTACAACCTGTCCATCAGGCCAACCAGCAGTCGCTACCACCTGTACACTAGGTAGTGCTACTGCTTTCACAACCTGTTCATCAGGCACTTGTCCCGCATTCGCTCCAACCTGTACATCACGCAGTGTCACTGCACTCCCAACCTGTCCATCAGGCCAACCAGCAGTCGCTACCACCTGTACACCAGGCAGTGCTACTGCCTTCACAACCTGTTCATCAGGTACTTGTCCCGCATTCGCTCCAACCTGTACATCAGGCAGTGCCACTGCACTTCCAACCTGTCCATCAGGCAGTGCCACTGCCGTTTCAACCTGTTCATCAGGCAACTGAGCACCAGGGCGCCCGACATCTGCAGATACAGTACGATCTTCGCGCCAGTATTGACGCCGCACCTGGCTTGCCAGGGATGGTGCTGATTGCGCTTCAGGTAGATAATTCAAGTAAGAAGCGCAAAGTCAGACTTCGACTCGCTCCTCTAGACGCCATTTCAGAGTGTGGACAATTGCCAGACGCCGGAGAGCTGCCAGACACCTCTTCAATCACCCTTCCCGAGAACCTACCTGATGATTTTAAACTGCTTTCGTTAGCTGACAAAACGGCTGAAAATTCACTCAAGCGACGCCTGCTCAGTCCCACTGCCTCTCTTGACGAATTCGATGACACTCCTGAAGAGTTTACGAGGCCCCCACTCGCAATCGGAGGAATACAGTTAGAAGTTGCTCCGGGTAAGCAACCAGCATACACTCTGCGTACCCATCTTGCCCGACATGGGTACAGGCAACCTTCAGTCATCCCGGAATCAGAGGAGGATGATTCGATGGGTGACCAGCAGCATCCGACCCAGGGGCCAGACCGACTACTCCAGCAACTGCCGCCGCAGCGGCCTTATACGCCACAGCAGCTGCCCTAGCAGTTGCAGCAACAGCCACCGCAGCAGCTTCAACAGCAACAGCCTCTGCAGCAGCCATTCCAGCCACAACAGCAGTATCAGCCGCAGCAGTTTCAGCAGCTGTGTCAGCCACAGCAGCCATATCAGCAGTACGATGCCGCGGCTAGCATCGCTCAGTCAACCACAGCAATGAATGCTGTGGCCGCCCAGATGGCGAATCTTGCGACTATATTGGTGCAAAATCAAACCGCAGTTCATGCAGGTGGTACCGGTTTGCACAGAACAGCCGCAAATACTGGCCTTCCTGATGATACCATCGGCCCTACTCTCAGACCTAGGGACGTAGCCACATTCGAGCCCCGATTGTGTTGGAATATAGGGATCGATAGAGACGAAGATAGTGAACTTGTTGATTGATACAAGGTCGAAGGAAAAACATTCTCTCTATATACAACGCGCCTGAGGAACTCGCCAAGGGGAAAGGACGGAAGA
>Ga0307508_10002959_pt1 | contig 17558 bp, 22 predicted proteins | sample 9_EM_MG_FD_203089 | JGI IMG/M metagenome (GOLD analysis project Ga0307508, IMG submission 203089) | Populus trichocarpa ectomycorrhiza microbial communities from riparian zone in the Pacific Northwest, United States - 9_EM | ecosystem: Host-associated > Plants > Roots > Unclassified | place... | reverse complement strand
GGGAGTCGCCGCGAGCCGCTGGCGGACTGTTCGAGGGCGCAGCGGACGGCGAACGGGAAAGGACTGTATATAATATCGTCATGATCCAATAGGGTCGCACACGATCAATGAAGCATCATCATCATCAACGACAGTTCGAATACCAGCCGGCTACCGGACCCAGTGCTCCCTACCGCCCTGCCCGTCCCCGCTTTGCGTCAGGATGGGACGGGTTGCCGTTAACGATTCCGCTTGTTTTTCACGCTTTTTGTTTTACGCGACATGAGTGATAGCTAGTGACTGCCGTCTGGAAATACGAGACTTTGACCAACCCTGAGCAGCCATGCCAGTCTGCACCGGCGCTTCTCGCAGGTAAGGCGGCCAGCCACTCCCCCCGTGGAGTCCGTGGCGCCGGGAACGATTCTGCTTGCTTTTCACGATTTTGTTTTACGCGACATGAGTGATAGCTAGTGACTGCCGTCTGGAAATACGAGACTTTGACCGACCCTGAGCAGCCATGCCAGTCTGCACCGGCGCTTCTCGCAGGTGGGGCAGCCGGCCACTCCCCCCGTAGAGGCCGCGGCGACGGGAACGATTCCGCTTGCTTTTCACGATTTTGTTTTACGCGACATGAGTGATACCTAGTGACTACAATCGGGAAATACGAGACTTTGACCGACAACAGTTCGGGCCCCAGCTAGCTACTGGACTTGAGCACGCATGCCGACCTGCTCCAGCTGCTTCTGCAGATGGGCAGACCGGGCAACATCTCTGCCGAGGTCGTGGTTCGGTCGGAATTACTGTCTAGGACTCTAAGTCGCTTCGCGATGACTTTGACGACTTGCGGAAGGATTTTTTGTTTTGTTTATTTATTACGTGTAAGCGACCTAGCTAGACCGTCCGGGTTTCTTGTCTGCAGGCGGCACGTTGCGAGCTCTCTTTTGCCCTCCGCGGCTTAGCGACGGCCTGGCCTAAGACAGCACGGTGCGCTCTAAGGAAATTGCGAAGAAAGGGACACACGAGGGTGCGCCGAGGTGGAGCCAAAAAGAGAGAGCAAGGGAAGCCGAGACCCGCCGCTTACGCCGCCTTCGTGGATGCCACGAAGGAGCTCGTGGGGAGAAACAGCGGCAGTGTTGAAAGACTATGACCGACTTGTGGAGTATGCAGTAGGATCTCCGCCACGAGTGTAGAAGCAGTCTACTCACTACAGAAGCGAGATCAGCACTGTGTAAGAGAAGACTTGTAGGGACACGGGAGGGAGTGGTCAGTCTGCGAGATGATTGTAGACTGAATGATCGCAGTGAAAAACGGTCGCAGGCGGAGCAAAGGCAGCGCTTCTCTCTATTGGTTGTGTCATCCTCTGCTGCTCTCCCGCAAACGTGTCCTCAACAAACTTTAAGGCGCAAGCGCCGAATCCAAAACGTCAGTGATACGAACTCCAGCAACGAGCAGCATTCCAACAGGTAGCTGCTAGTGAACACTAATCTTAAACACGCAGGAGAGGATGGGAGAACGAGAGAAAGTGGCGGGGACCGACGGTTGTATCGTGACCATGCATGTGAGTGTGTGGTGTGGACAGGATGCCGAGCAAACCCGCACGGCGACAGCGGACTGACCGCCCATCTCCAGCCATGAGCCAAGCCGCCTTCCTTCCGCTCCTTTGTCCCCTCGCTGGCTGTCGCTCTGGCCAGGCGGAGGGCAGGGGCGAGCCACTGCTAAGCGATCCTGCTGCGTTTTCAACGGGCGATCCTCTACGCTATTGCCGCCGCGAGGGGCACCGCCTTCCGCCCTCCCACCTACGGCTTGGCCGCACCATCGCCCACACCAATTCCTCATTCCCACCCAACCCCGTCCGCCCACCTCCGGCCTTATCCCAAACACCGCGCCCACAGCGGAACGACATCTGACACCCTCGCCCTCACCGACCGCGCACAATGGACGTGCCCACCGACCACGAGCACTTCCGCGGGCACTCCGCCCCCCTTGACCACGGCTCGGCGGCGGGCCTCCCCCACGGCTTCGCGAGGTCGGCGGCGACGCCGCTGTACGGCAGCACGTTGATCCCAGAGAGTGCGTGCGGCTACGTCGGCGTCTGCATCCTGCTGATCGCGCTGGGCCTCAGCATGCGGCTCTTGACGGCGGCGAAGCATGCGCTGGTGATGTCGTGGAAGCGCCAGGACGACGACGCCCGCGCCGATCTCATCCTCTCGAGCTACGACCTCGACTTCGACTTCGACCCCAAGGACAAGATCGGAATCGACGCCCTCCGCAGCCTGGGCCGTGACATGGCCCGGGCCGCCGTCCTCACCGCCGTCGTCGCCGTCGACATCCTCATGTGAGTGTCGCCGCCGTGTCTGGCCCCGCGTGCGTGACTGCTGATGTGCCGAAAGCGTGCTGGCCGTCATGTCGTACAATGTCGGATACATCTGCAGCGTCCTCGCCGGCGTCTTCATCGGAGACCTGGCCTGCGGCCGGTACGTGGCCGCGTCTGGATACTGAGCGGTGGTTGCGGACGGCCGCGTCGGAGGTGGATTTCGCGTGCCGGGCGGTGGGCGGCGATGCGGCGCGGACGGATGATTCGTTGCTGCGATGCAGTTAGCTGTCGGCCGGGGAGGCTGAAGCGTTGAGCCGTAGATGGTGTTTACATGTGTCCTTTCCACTTGCGCGAACCGGGCGCCGCGCTCCGTGCAAGTTGTAGCGCCCCACGCTTCGAGATGGGCGTCCGCGCTGCCACCGCGCGCCCTATAAACCAGCGTCCCACTCTCCGCCGTCCGCCCTCCGTCGTAACCCTGCATTTGCTCCATCTCCGCCAGCGTGTCTGCGCCATAACACCACGCCCCGCTCCCCGCCCCCCGCCGTCCGGCCTGCGCCATACCACCGCTCCTACGTCCCCCGCCCTCCGGCCTGCGCTACAGCAGCGTCGTCTCCTGCCGGAATCCAACAGACAATGCCCTGTTTTCCGTCGCCCGCCGCCCTGGTCGAGCCGTTGATCGTGTCCGTTCCAGGCATCCACGAATACCTGCGTCTCCGCAGCTCGTTCGAGGGGATCCGCGAGATCTGCGACCGGGTCTCGCACAAGAAACTGAGCAGATTGATGCAGCGCAGCATCGACCACCTGCGCGCGCAGCACGGCGGCGCCGAGCTCTACGGCGACGTGCTGCTGCGCTGGCTGCGGGACCTCCACCGCGAAGTCGTGCGCCAGGAGTTCCACACCGGCACCGAGGAGCAGAGGCAGTTCGTCGACGAGGTCCTGCATGCCATGCTTAGGGAAATGTAGTCTGATTGTTCGTTCCGTGTTGCGTCCCCGCATGGCTGCGTGCGTGCGCGCTGCAGAGGCGCATAGCTGCTTGCAACGGCATAATGTACGCAGCACAGAGACTCGTTCTCGGGAGCTGGGAGCGCCGGACGCGGGCTGCTGCTCTTGGCGCTGGCGCCCGGAGTCAACGGGAGCTGATGGAGCGCAGGTCTTGGGAATGGTGTTGGTCTCCCTGTGAGGATGCGGCGGGGACAGCTCCGAGAGCTCACCGTTCACCCCTCGCTCGCGTCATGCAACCCGCCTAGATCATGGCGACACAACACCCTAGCGGGCTGGTGGTGATGATTCATTGATTGCATGTGGCCCTGTCGGATCATGGTGATTCTATGTACAGTTCTTTCCCGTTCCCCATCCGCCGCGAGCGGGAGATGACTCGCGCCAGCAGCGGGCTTGACAATGGATATGGAGGCGGCTGGTCCCTCCCGCTCTTAGAATGACATGACTCTCTCTCTCTTCTCGCCTTCCCCTTCTTCGCTCGTCCGCTCCATCGTGACAATTGGCAGCATCACGCTCCACACCAGCGTCGCTCAGCGACCCACCAGGACCATAAAATCCACCACCACCACCACCTCTACCCCCTCTGCGCCGAGCCTCCTCGCCGCATACCTACCAGGAAGCTTCGACGAGGTGGAGAGCGCGGTGCCAGGCACCCGAGGACTGTCCTTTGTGGGCGACATTGGGTGGTGGGCTGACGGGGCTGACGACGAGGCTGTGGCAGCCAAGCTGTCCGAGGCGGCAGCGGCATCGGCATCCATCGACTGGGCAGCGAGCAACGGAGTGGCCATTGACCACGGAAAGACCGAGGCGGCCATCTTCCGAAGGAAAAAATTGGCACCCTACGGCAACGATGAAGGTTGGCGCCAACACCGTCCAATCCGACAGCGAGGCGACGCGGTGGCTTGGGTTGTGGCTGGGCTTCCAACTCACGCTCAAGGACCACCGCGCCATCCGGCTGAAGAGCGGGAAGAAAGCGATGGCACGGCTCCGCCGGCTCGCAGGGCAGATGGGGCGATCTCCGGCCAACTGCGGGAAGGTCATGACGGCATGCATTCAGTCGGCTGTCATGTTCGGATCGGAGCTGTGGAGGAAGGGTGACCACACCCGGGGCACCGTCGGCCAGGCAAACGAGTTGCAACAGCTGGTCAACCAGGAAGTGCGAGCGACGGAAGGCTGCTACCGGACAACCAACCTTGGTGCTCTGTCGATGGAGTCAGGACCTAGAGCAACGACAGCTCAGATGGACAATGAGCTGCGGCGGTTCGGACTACGGCTGCTCAGCCTACCGAAGCGCGACAAGGCTCGTGAAATTGTTGGTGCCCTGACAGCGCTTAGGCGAAGGCTCACGAGCGCCCTCGCCTATGCCGGAAGGAAGGAGAGCGCAGTTTTGCTGAAGGTAATCACCTTCTTGGTCATCGTCGATGTAAAAGGGCGGACCATCGTAAGGCAGCAACGACAGGCCGAAAGCGACCTAAGACAGCTCACCGGAACCAAAAACTGTTGGAAACGCTTCTCACCGCTTGACGTACGGCGTTGCACTGCATAGAGTTGAGCAGGGCGCTGACCGGGAAAGCGGAGTAAGCAGCCCAATAGGGGCAAGCGTGAAGGCAGCCAGACTTTGTACACTGCTTGCTTCTCTCTTTCTTTCTCCTAGACTAAGTCACAATCATAATCATCATTCACAAGAAAGTCGTCCACTGCCCTCGCTCCCTCTCCCAATCAGCCCACGATCTTCTTCTATCGCCTCGTCGTATCAAGTCTTCTCGCCCTTGCCCTTGACGCCATATTCACGTCAACGCTGAAACCTGCTCGTCTCTCGAAGAAGCTACGACCAATTGTTTAAAAACCCTCGACACAGAGCTGCTGCTGCGGAGGAGTCTGAAGCCAAGGCCGAGGCAGAGAAGGCTCGGCCTGGAGTCACCACGTTCGCGGACGGGTCACGGCAAGGCGATCCTCCAGGTATGCAGTGGTTGGGAAGAACGGCCATTCCTCGGTGGGCATCAAAACCCAGATGGGCTACAAACAGGAGGCTTACGATGCGGCGTGCGCCGCTCTCGCAAGGGCGCTGGAGACCGCATCGAGAAGACAGACGATCCCGGAGCGGGTCACGATCTTCACCGATCCACAGGCGGCCATCAGACGGATGACCTTGGAGGAGCCGGGCCCCGGCTAGAAGTATGCACTCCAGGCGAGGAAGCACATCGCGGTGCGGAGGGAGGCCAAGCCGGACATCGCCATCGAAATCCGGTGGTGCACAGCACACAAGGGGGTCCCTGGAAACGAGAAGGCTGATGAGTGGCCCAAGCTCGCGGCGGAGGAGCCAGACGCGCGCGGAGTCGGATGGCAGAGTTATACGGACCGCGCGATGCCGCTCCGTAGATCTCTTGCGCACCTCAAGCGGGAGGTCTCGGAGAAACCGGGACTCTAGGAAGAATACAGGACGCCGGAAAGTCAGAGGCCAGATGGCACGGTGGCTGGGAGCACCAAGAGGCTCGCCTCGCGGTTCTACCAGGTGAAGACGGGGCACCGCCTTTCCGGGCAGTATCTCCATTGGACGAAGAGCCGGCCTACCCCACAGTGCTGGTGGCGCCGATACCAGAAGCAGACGAGGAGCCACCTCTTCAAGATGTGTCCTGAATGGAAGAGCAGGAGGTCCTGTGGGCAGAGGTGGTAAATGAAAGCGGTAGGAGGAAACACCGGTTCACAATCCGGGACCTCATGGCCGACGAGAGGTGCAGCCGGGCGATATTGGGCTTCCTCCAGACTACAGATGTGGGAAGGCTAGTGCCGACTGGGGAAGACACGTAGAGCGAGATGTCTGAGTGGGAGCTCCGGGAGCTCCGGGAGCCGGAAGAGGAGAAGAGGCATGGAGGCGGAGGAGCTGGGCGCCGAGGGGGACTTGGGTGTGGGGGAGGAACCGCTGTTCCTTCCCACGCCCCTTCGTGGCTTCTGCCGTCGACGTGGAGTAGGGGATGGGCATGCTTCCTCCCGGTTTCTCTTTGGATCGGACTCCTTATAATCTCTTGGATGCGCATTTCATCCTCGTGGGACTGGCCTAGGTGGAGGGTAAAATGGAGCCAAAGCTTTATCTTCTGGGCGCTTTTCCGGGCGTATATGATTTTCTGTCTGTTGTTGCTGTGGTGGTGGCCGAAAGCTCATAGTAATTGCCTGCGCGTTGTACTCCAAAATCTGGAAACCCACTTCCGGCCCAAGATATGCTAGTGAATCATGAGATCTCCCTCGTTTGCTAGGACCGGCCCGGCCGGACTGTCAAGACCCCTGGGGCTCCAGGACCGCTTGTACCCGTGGTGCTTCTTCTCGCCGTTTCGCGGGTCCTGCCACCTGCGTCATCGCCGGGACTGGTGCTCTTGCCGGGCTGCTTCTTGTCAATGTTGCCGGGGTTGACGGTGGCGGCTTGTCAAGTCTCCTCTGTAGCTGTGCTTCTTGTCTGCCTCGTACCAACGGAGGTATGGAAGGGGTGGGTGCGCCTCCCCGCTCCACCACCCTCGTCAAGTCTCCCAATTCCCCTGCCACCGCTTCCTTCAACTCACCCACTTCCTGTTGCAGGTTCTCCACTCCCCGGCTTGCTTGTGCCGCCTCCCGTGCTGCATCTCCACAGAGGCATGAGTCGCCCTTGTCCCTGTCTCTGGCGCGCTGGTGACCTTTTCCCCAATTTCCCAAATCATGTTTCCCATCTTCCGCATGTCTCTTGCGGCTGCCTTAGCTCCCTCTCCCCTCCCGCGGGTACTCAAATCCTTTCCAGCCTTCCGACAGCTCTTTCTCTCTTCTCCATAGCTCCCTCGCCTTCTCTCCCACCCCACGGTCCCCTTTTTCTTCCGCGTCAGCCCTTGCTTCCTACTTTTCACCTTTCATACCGTTGCTCTCTTCCACTTGCCTCTCTTGCCGTTTCCAATTTCTTGCGAACCAGTACACTTCCTCCTCCTCCTCCTCTTCCTTTTGCCTCTTGAGACACTCCTGCTCCGCCTACTTCCTCCGGATTGTCTTCTTCAGCTTCTCGCTCTCCTTCCTGGCTGTATTTTCCTTCATCTCCGATGCTTCTCTCCTCTCCAGCTTCGCGCTCAGCTCGATAATCGCCGCCTTTGTCACCATCCGGTCGAGTCACGCTCCCGTTGTCCCTAGATGTGCTATCATGATTTTCAGTCGCGATAGTTGAGTCCTAATACCGCTTCTCTCGGCTCTTCCCCCATGCCTCGCTCCCAGGCTGCTGCGCTCATCGCCCCCGTCGTGTCGCCTTTGCTCTCGTTCGGGTGAGAGCTGATGACTTCACCCTTTCCCCTCACTGCCTTCTGCCAGTCTTCCTCCGTCACCTCCTTCAGCGAGTTTTCGGCCGATTCCTCTCTTATCTCGCCTTCCGCGTTCGCTTCGCTCTCCCGCTCGCCTTGTACTTCCGATTGAGTGCTGGCTTTCGTGCCGCCTGCCAACTCTTTTCCGTCATCACCTTCTGCGAGTTCTCCACTGAGTCCTCTTTGTCTTCGTTCCCGCTGTTCTCGTTGCACAGATCTGTGGTAGAGCTCCGAACGAATTGATTGGGTCCGGAGTGCCCCCGCACTTATCATTGGGCAGTACCCCCACCGCCGCCCCCCAATCCGCTTCCCCATCCCCTCGACCGAACAGTCCGTCGCCACAGTCACCGCGGTGTGCGGGATTTCCTTCCACTCCTCCTCCCCTACCCCTTCCAGCGGATAGTTGATGGCCTCCGGAGTTTCTTGAACCCTCGCTTTCTGGGACTCCCCAGCGAAATCGGCTCTTCCCTCGAGTGATTCTTCGTGAGGGGCTTTGCCGCATTTCCCTCTCCTTCTCCGAAGGCTTCCTTTGCGCGTCCGACCAGTTCCCTGCCCCCTTTACCTTCGCTGTTCAGGTCCATTCTGTCGGCCTTTCCCTCCCCTTCTTTCTTCACCCCCCTTGCCAACCTCTTGCTGAGCCGATAGAAATCTCCCTCGCTCTCTTTCTGCTTCTTTTGTACCCTGCTGCCCGCTGCCACCTGCGGGGAAGCCGATTTGCCTGTTCCCCTCTGTCTGAGTTTTCCCTTCCTAGTCACCCTCACTCCGTCGCTGCTGAAAACAGTTCCTCCACCTGGTAGTCCCCTTAACCCTGCTCTTAACATTTCTCCCTCCTCCTTCTCCACCCGCTCCCGGTCCTCCTTTCTCTGAGCTGCCACCGCTGCAGCTCCCTCCGTAGCTGTAACGGCACGCCGCCGCCGTCACCACCAATCCCGAACGACTAGAGTCTGGAACGTTCTGGGTTCTGGTTGCGCGGCGCGAGGAGGTTTTGGGTTTCTGGCTGCGCGGCGGGGAAAGGTTATGCTGGGTCTGGCTGTACGGTGTGAAGAAGGATCTGGATGTGGAGGAGCGCACTGATTGTATATAAGGGTGCGCTGTTGTCTGTCTTGCATGTTTCTTCTTCACGCAACACACAATGGAATTAACTGCCACTTGTTATCGTCAGCCATAGTCGGCCTTGACTACTAGCAATTGTTCCGCCTCAACAACACGTCCCTGCCTTTGCCCATTCCACGTCCTTGCCTTGCCCGTTTTCCCCACGTCTTGTCCTTATCTGTCCATGCCCCCACGCCCTCGTCCATAGCCCCGGTTCGCTATCTGGAGTCAGAGAGCCACGCCCGTTACAGTAGCTCGCCCCCTCAATATCCTCTTGTCCGCCTCAGTTCCCAGACCGGGGTCTGGGCTCGCGCTGCTGAAGATCAGGGCTGGATACCACTGAAGCCGGTGCTGATATTCGAAGTTTTTTTCTTGAGATGGCGATGAAGTTGAAGCTGATACTCGAACTGGTAATTGATTGTAGACTTGGCGATTTTAGAAAGATGAGGTATAACATACTAACTGGAAAAATCTGGCGCGATAGAAACCTATTCCGTCCGTGTGACGGATGGTGACCTGGGCTGCAAATTGTGATCCGCGGGCTTTTTAAGTCGTATTTAATAACCTCTTCTCGAAAGTTGGAAGCGCTTTGCTACCGGTTAGTAGTTCGAAACCTCCTGCGGCATGGTATAAACCTTTGCTGGGTCATAGACCTCCGCTTGCGCAAGCCGGCACACGGAACGGCAAGAAGCGTCAAGAATCCAATTACCGAGAGTGACGTTCGCAGGCGTCTCATATAATGTTGCGTTGGGGCATCCCCACGGCCTGTGCTTACACTGCTTCCGCATCAGACCACAAGTCTTATCCACTAGCGGCTGCACTTACAATCATCGCCTCAAATGTCCTGTCGTTGTTCCGAGAGGGAGTAACGTAACTAAATGAGGGGTCGTGGATGCATGCATACAGTTTAAAACGAGTATCCAACACGCCGGGCACTGATGTCAGCCACGATCGCCATTCGTGGGTAGAGAGACAGTTGTACACGGCGAAGTGGATACATGGCTGGAAGAGATCGTAAGCAGTACGAACGAAGGGAGCAAGACGAAAGCCAACAAGAAGTCCGTTTCGTTTCAGATTACTGAAGCTGGCTACAGAGATGACTTGTATCGTCGTCGAGCACTGCGACTGGTCGTACAAAAATCAGCTCTGAATCCAGAAGACGAGACCCAAGGACCGACTGTGTGCACACCCGCTCCACGGCCATACCTCCCATCCCAATGTGACACCCCCTGATAAAATCGCCGTCTTAAGCCCCCTCGTTCAACACGGTCAAAAATCTTACTCATTTACAGCTTTATCTCCGCAGAATTCCTCTTTCAGCCTTCGCCTTCGACGGGCTCCTGCTCTGGCTGATGCGTGCTGGTGGTCTGGTAACATATCTCGGACTGAACCGCCTGGGCCATCTCAGGACCTGCAGAGTCACCGATGTTGAAAGAATACGATTCGGTGGTGAAGATCAATATCTAGTATATTGAACAAGTATATAGAACAGAAAGAGAAGTACAAGAAGAACAGCAGATATCCCGTCTTACTTCCCCGCTCTTGCGGGAACGTGTCCTCAACAAAACTGTAAAACAGAAGCGCCAAACCTAAAGACCGTCTCGGCGCGAGAAGAATTTCCAACAACCGAACGTGCGATCAGGGTCGGCAAAAAGTTGCTCGCGCTAACAGCTGACGAGTATCGTTAGGTAAGTATCTCGGTCTGAACAGTCTGGCCCATCTCGTGATCTGTGGGACCACCGTACTGGAGTTCGGACTCGGTAAAAGCCTGCTGCTTCTCCGACGGATATTCTTTCGGCGCCTCGTAATGCCCCCCGGACTCAACAGCTGAATCCGTCAGATATTTCAATTGCCCGTACGAAATAGGGTTAGCGGGGAACACTCTTTGCCGACAACACAGACTAGCTTTCCCTCGGGGTGTGCGGGGTTACGGTCGAGGAAGGTGCACTACTGCGCAGCCTGCTCCTCGAAAGCAGCCGACAGGTCTGGGCGTCCCCGGAAACACCGTGCTCCCACTTTGTAACACACTCCTCTCTGCGAATGGCACTTTGGATCGTGAGCGAACCGTATGTGTCAACGTCAAGATCAGCGATGTTAAGTGAAGAGCGGAAGGGAACAACCACCCGTCGTACATCGTTTGGACGGTGTTTGGATGGAGTGGTTTGAAGGGTTTAATTGGAATATCCTGATCACTTACCGGAAGAAATCGATCGGCTTCAGGTTCCTGCCCCTGCTGACGGACTGCACACCTTGTTGTTGGCGCGGCAAGACGGAAAGACAAGCGGATGTTATAGAAGTAAGCGACAGAAGGCGTTTACCAACTAGACCTTTTTATGCGGAGGACGGTAGCCTGTTATTGGTAACGTAGTTTCTCGGGCGAAACGGGCGCCCGCTCCCATCCACTATTACTATGCAAAGATTCTTCGCACTCCATCAAAGAATTAGCTCAAAACATCAACGACAGATCCAGTCGCGCAAACAGAGAAAGGTGGCATTGGCACACATAAGAACTTCGGTGAAATTTAATGGAGGTACGAATAGGATTTGGCAATCGGGCTAGTTGGAAATAGAGTATCAAAATAAGACAAAAGTAGTTCTGCTTCTTACGTTGAGTGTAAATTTTCTTTGGGCGGCATGGTGTTGTGTTGTGCGAACGGGAGGGGAAAAAAAACCTTGCGAGGACAATCTGGGAACGGGAATCTTTTTAGTAGATATAACAGCCTTTTATTTTTTAATTTAGAACGGACGCTACTTACCTACTTAGTCATGTAAACGGAAGCGGAAAGCCACCTCCCAACAAAAAACCAAAACGGACGAGCCCACCCAAACAGAGCCTCACATGTATCTAAGAAAAGGATCAGAAGACATAAGAGCTATATATGTATGTATGTAGTTGCTAGGAAATTTCTAAAGAGCAAAGATAAAGACAATATAGACGCACAGGTCGTGCGAGCCCTGTTATACCTAGCAAGCCATAAAATTGGTCTTCCCTCGGGGTTCGAACCGCCACCGGAAGGTAGCGAAAGAACGATTTTTCACATGCACAATCTTTCCACTCATCCAACTGACATCATCACATGATCATTTATATACATGGGTAAACTATTAAAAGTCATCTGTAGACAATGTCGTCATTTTTCTTGCCTACATGCCGTCTACGGAGGACCCTCGCCAAATTCCAATATACTACTTTCCGTGCAGTCCAGGGCTCGGCAACTCCCCTCAGAAGCCTAACTTGCGAAATCGAACCATTTCAAAAAATCTCAACCATTTCTCCCTACCTCTCCACCTCCTACCCTCTGTAGGACCGCAAACAACAACCCGCCGAAGGTAGGTTTATTCCCCCACCTATTATGTGGCAAAGGTGCAGCGAAGCCCAAGAGATTGGTCAAAACTAATGATGAACAGCTCTTCTAGCCACGTCAAACCCCCGCCGCGGAATAGCAGCCATGATTTCCGCCGCTAAGCTCATCGTTTTAGTAGTTGCTGCTGTTATCTTTGTCGCCGTGGGTATTTTGATCTTGGCCGTCTACTTGGACTACCGCGCCAAGAAGCCGATGACTGTCGCTGAGACTTTCGAGCTCGAAGATTTTGAGCGCAATGTCCGGCTCGGCCTCGCGCGTGTTCTGGATGAGCAGTCCCGAGACGGACAGCGCCCAACTGAAATGGCCATAATCCTCGAAGTGTCTGAAAGACCCGTCTCACACGTCTCAGTTTAGGTGTGTTCCCTATTCCGGAGATCAACGGTTCAGGAAGCGATACTGACATGATACTTTGTAAGTGGGATCGATTTGCCGTGATGGAGACCAAATGTCATTTCTGCGAGTGCTTTGGGGACAATAGGGCATGGGACGTAGTCTGTTCTGCTTCACTTCTTCTTGACGTTCTACATATTTGGGTGGGAATCTAAATGACAGACACTATTTTACTTGGGCTCTTAAAAATTCGCCTTCAGCAACCATGATGCCACCTTGCAATTAAGTGCAGGTTCATTCAAAGATAGCGATATAGGATGGTGGGCTTAACGCAAGTACTCAGCATCCATTTGTTACTGCCTAAAAACCGATCCCTGGTGCAATGAATGTCCTAATCTGATCATACAATTCTCGGCCCAGCCATGGAAAACCCGCCCAACCCGAACCCAGTAGGCATCTAGAATAAAAAGAACTCTAACCGGCGATGGCCATGCGGCGGCAGCCAGGACAGAGAGGAATGAGCGTCCTTCGGTTTCTCGAACTAACCACAGGTATTGGACCTGAGCGGAAAGGCGAGCGAAATCGCCGTGGTGAAGCGCCCGGAACTCCGGAGGACCCAGTGTTCTGCATCCGCTTCGACCTGCCCCCCCAACGAGATTTTGGTAGTCTCGTCCGAGCTCTAGATAAACCGTACCGAGATAGTCCGCCCTGTCTATCATGGGGGAGGGCGGCGCCCGTCACCGTCTAGCTGTTGGACGGACGACACTAGTATTTAAATGTAATATGTCACGTGCTAGTACGAAGTGAACGAAAACCCCTAGATAAGTATGTATATCTCTGCCGAGTACTCGCACCCCTAGCACCACCAGTCCACCACGATCATGCCGCCACCTCGGGCGAGAAGATGGACGGCACCACTGCATTCTAGTGGCAGAAAGGCCACCCGAACGATATGCACTATTTTGGTGGCGCCTTGGCAGTCGACCGCCGTCGACCACTCTGAGAGCTTCTGGGGCGCCCAACGGGACTGTGTCTCCACCCAGCCCTCATAGCCAACGATGATCTCCAACCTCTTGCCGACGTCGAAGGCTGAACCTACTCTCGCAACCTCCTCGGCCTGGCCCCCCGGGGGTGGCTGGCAGTCGGCGATGCGGTTCCGAGAGAAAGGGAGAGAGTCTCATTTATCGCATACGACCCTATTGGATCATGGCGATATTATGTGCAGTCCATTCCTGCCCACCGTCCGCCCCGACAACGAACAGTCGGCGGGCAGCGCGTCAGCTCCCCCTGCCCCCACCTGGCTTGTCCCGTGGGTGGCAGGCAACAAGTTCCATGCCCTTCCCTACATCCCGGACAAAGCCGACACCCTGTGTGGCGCGTGCGGGCGGTGGGGACACTCAGAGTTCCGGTGCCAGCGAGGCGTGGCAACCTGCACTATCTGTGCGGATAGCCACAGGACCGAGGAGCACCGGTGTCAGGTGGCAACGTGCGGCAAGGTCGGGAAGGTCTGCCCCCACACGGAGATGAAGTGCCCGAACTGTGGGGGCAGACATCTGGCCCAGGACGCCAGGTGCCAGGCAAAGCGGGCCGCCATCGAGATTGCCCGGGGCAGGCGAAACGGCACGGTCCACGCGGAAACATCGCAGCCGACGCGCCCGGCAGCATCCTGCAGCTCTGGTGGAGCAGCCCGGCTGAACTGGGTCCCAGGAGGCGAGCCGGCAGAGACTTCTCCTGACTGGACAGAAGACGCAATGGAGGTAACGGCAACTGGAATGGAACCAAGTGGCACCGCCCCACCCATAGCCGTCTGATGGCGGGCTTACGAGTCACCAAGCTGGTGGTGCTCCAGCACAACTGCGCCAGGGGGGGACAAGTTCTGGAGGCGGTACTGGACTCGGCAGTCAGAAAGAACGCAGATTTGGTTCTCATCCAGGAACCGAGGGAGATAGGGGAGAAGGACAGCACCCGATCGCACCCAAGTTTCACATTTATCAGGGGCGCCGACGGGGTGCAGGCAAAGTGCTGGATAGCAGTCAACCGGGCATCGAGATGCCAGGTCACGGAACTCAGAAACCTCACCACGGAATGCACGAACCACGTACAGGTGGTCGAGGTCAGAATGCCAGGAGGGGAGGTAGTCGTCATTGCCAACGTATACGACCGTCACTCGGGCAGCGAAAGAAATCGTCCTGCCCAGCGGGCACGGTGGGGGGAGATCGCCAGGCACCGGAAGGTGGTGATCGCCGGGGACATGAATGCCCACAGCAAGATGTGGAATCCCAGAACCACTAGACCTAGGAATAACGGTTTCTAGGAGCAGCTCATCCAGGACCATGACCTGGTGATCTGGAATTCGGAGGAGGAATCAAGGATGGGGGCGGGCGCAGAAATCCACTCCATCATAGATCTGACCCTGTCCTCCCCCGTGGTGGATCTCAACTGGTGCATCGCACACGACCAGGCAACGGGCTCCGATCACGAGGTCCTCCAGTGGGAAATTCTCGGGGAGGCTACACGGGAGGACGACGTCAGCACAGCAACCACAGGGTGGGACGTGGATGGGTGGGACCCAAGGGGAAAAGAGGAGGAGGAGGCAAAGGCAGCAGGGGAGGCACGGGCCCGAGCCCAGGAGTGCTACCGCAGGGGCGTCCAGGACACCCCAGTGCTCGGAGATGGGAGCACGGTGGCTGAGATAGACATAGCGGCCGCGGCGCTGAGGGCGGCGATAGTGGAAACGCTCGACCAGCATGCACGCAAGAAGCGCTGGTGTAGCCGGTCGAAGAGGTGGTGGACCCCCGAGCTCAGGGACGTGAGAAAGGCACTGGGAAGGGCACGGCGGAAGAGGAGGGTGGCAGGCATGAGCCGGGTCCAGGAGGCAAGGAGGAGCCTGCGGCGAGCCATCCGAAAGGCAAAGAAAGAGTGCTGGAACCGGTTCCTCACAGAGGCAGAGGGCAAGGAGGTCTGGACAGCGGCCGGATACACTCAACCACGGATTGACAAAGAGGGGCAGGCACTGGTCCTCGAGGACGGCTCAGTTGCGGAGGGCCACGACGACCGGGAGCAGGCGGTTCTGGTGGCACACTTCCCACCGGCACCTCCAGGGACATATGAGCCGGTGACGGTGGGGGGCCGCGCATACAAGAGGGTGGACGCTCAGCTGATAGGCTCCCTCCTGGGAAAGGCATCCAACACATCGGCCCCTGGGGAAGACCAGATCTCAGCAGACATTGTCAAGGTCTTCTGGAGCTGGGATCCGCAACGGTTCGTGCAGCTTGTCAGAGCGTGCATCCGGCTTGGCCACCATCCCAAGCTGTGGAAGACGGCTAAGGGGGTTGTGATCCCAAAGCCCAGGAAACCAGACTACTCTAAGGTCGGAGCCTACCGGGTGATCTCGTTGCTGGATGTGGTCAGCAAGCTGGTCGAGCGCACGGCAGCTCACCTTATTGCAGACCACCTGGAACGGAAGCATGGCTTACACGACGGCCAATTCGGGTGCCGGAAGCGCCGGTCTTACGTGGATGCGGTGGCTGTCCTGATGAACCGGACCCAGCAGGCATGGAGCCAGAAAAAGGTGGCAGGTGCGCTGTTCATGGATGTGAAGTCCGCCTTCAACAATGTCAGCAAGGGCATCCTAGGCAGGCGAATGGAGGCATTGGGCATCGAAGCGGACCTCATTAGGTGGACAAGCAGCTTCATGTCAGATCGCCAGGTCAAGCTAGTCCTCAACGGCAAGACTGGCGAGGCGAGCCCAGTGGACACAGGCATCCCGCAGGGGTCTCCCGCAGCGCCTATCCTCTTTGTCACCTACCTGTCGGGAATCTTCGACGAGGTGGAGGCAGCCGTCCCAGGCATCCAGGACCTATCATTCGTGGACGACATCAGCTGGTGGGCGGAAGGGACGGACAGCCGCGAGGTGGCAGCCAAGCTCTCAGCAGCAGCGGCAGCCTCACTCGAGTGGGCCACCGGCAACGGGGTGGCCTTTGACCATGGCAAAACGGAGGCAGCCCTGTTCCAGAAGAAGAAGAGGAAGGCGCCCAAGGAAGTGGTGATAGTTGGCGACCACCCCGTCACGTTCAACGAGGAGGCAACAAGGTGGCTTGGAGTGTGGCTGGACTCGCAGCTCTCACTCAGGGAGCACCACGCTACCAGGATGAAGCAGGGACAGAAGGCCATGACTCGGCTCCGGCGCCTCATGGGGCAGATGGGACTATCTCCCGTCAACTGCAGGAAGGTCATGACTGCGTGCGTCCAGTCAGTAGCCATGTTCGGATCTGAACTGTGGTGGAAAGGAGACCAGGTCCGGGGGACCATAGGCCAGGCGGAGGAGCTGCAGCTGCTAGTCAACCAGGAGGCACGGGCGACAACGGGGTGTTTCCGGACCACCAACCTGGGAGCCCTGTCGATGGAATCCGGCCTCGGGGCAGCGACAACGCAGCTGGAGAACAGGCAGCGGCGTTTTGGGCTGCGACTCCTGAGTCTACCAGAAGGCGACCAGGCCCGGGGAGTGGTTGGAGCTCGAACTCCTATTGGGCGGAGGCTCACGAATGCTCTAGCACACAGGGGGCCGACGGAGAGCACAGTTCTGCTGGAGGAGCCGGAGCCCCTCGACGCCGAGCTACTACAAGAGGAGGAGCCTCAGGCCAAGGCGGAGGCAGAAAGGAGCCGGCCCGGACTCACTATGTTCACAGACGGGTCACGGCTAGACGATGGGGCCACAGGCTATGCGGTGGTATGGAAGAACGGTCAGACCTGGGAGGGAGTCAAGGCGCACATGGGCTACTACCAGGAGGCCTATGACGCGGAGTGTGCCGCGATTGCACGGGTACTCGACGCGGCATCGCTCGGACACGTGCCGGAGCGGGTGACGATATTCTCGGATTCGAAGGCAGCAATCAGACGGATGGCATCGGAGGAACCTGGCCCGGGGCAGTAATACGCTGTCCTGGCGCGGCGGCACATCGGCACACTGCGCAGGGCGAGGCCGGGGATCGCCATTGACATTCGGTGGTGCCCAGCCCACAAGGGCGTGACTGGCAACGAGGAAGCCGACAGGTGGGCGAAGTCAGGGGCGGAGAATCCGGGCACGCGGGGGGTGGAACTCCTCGTGCCACTCCCGCGGTCACTCGCGAACCACAAGCGGGAAATCTCCGAGAAGAAGTGGGCAGAAGCACGCCA
>Ga0307508_10002957_pt1 | contig 17563 bp, 14 predicted proteins | sample 9_EM_MG_FD_203089 | JGI IMG/M metagenome (GOLD analysis project Ga0307508, IMG submission 203089) | Populus trichocarpa ectomycorrhiza microbial communities from riparian zone in the Pacific Northwest, United States - 9_EM | ecosystem: Host-associated > Plants > Roots > Unclassified | place... | reverse complement strand
GCACCGTAGAGTACATACGCACCGCTCTGTGCTGTGCACCGTACATACAGATCGCCCCCCCCCCCCCCCCGCCCGGCGCCGGGGGGGGGGGGGGGGGGTGGGGGGGTGGCGGGGGCCCCCCCCCCCCCCCCCCCCCCACGCAGGTAGTTATCCCTTGGTGCTGGGGACGTCTGGGTTTCGACCGTCGCTCTATATAAGTATGCTGCTGCACCGAGTTACTGTCGGCGGCGTAGAGACCGCCATACATATGGGATAGTCTATCTAATGGAAATCCATTCTTCTCGCAGCCTCCTTGCCGTACATACTCCGTAAGCCTCATCTAGTAGGGTGATACACCGGATTGAAACAATCCCTCCGGCACACTCCATGCCCAGGGGTGCCCCTGTGGATCCACCACTGCCACGAGCACCAACTGAACCACGTCCAGAACCTTCCATTACAATCGGCACACCTTTCCGACTTACCATACCAACCGCCCCTCCTCTTCGAGCACGCCACACGATCACCACAGACCCAGACGTTGCCAGTCCCCGGGCACCGGCAGGGTGACTGCATAATATCGGCCTGGTTCTGGTCCCAGTTGGAGATTTTCCACTTGAGTAGGCAAAAGGTGCAGATGCGTACGCAATCGATATGAGCGTCGAGGCTGATGATGTGCATAGCACAACATTGATCGAGCAGTCGCTTTACGGTTGGACTGTCAAAACGGGTGATGCGAACCAAGTCGGAGAGTCGGCATAGGTTGTCGTTGCATAGCACACATTGCGCGCGCACGAAGAGGGTGGCGCAGAGGCCGATGTGCCCGCATGTGAGCTTGGCTATGGCGGAAGTATCCGGCCCGACAGATCGTTGGATTGCCGCTCTGACGGTTCTGGAGGTTTGCTGGAGCGCGCGGAAGTCGGTGCTGTGGAGGTGCGGGATGAGAGCAATGAGGATAGGGTAGATGCTTAGGATCTGCTCGAGACGGCGGTAGGGATAGGGGCTGAGGGGAAGAATATAGAGGTTTAAAAGGCTGCTTAGGCTGCCGAAGCTGGCCTCGCTCACCGGTCGGCGGGAGGCAGGTGGGACCATGAGACTGTTAGGGTCTTGCTGTTTGTCGAGACGCGGCTTCCTATGGCGAAATATGGGTTGCCATTGGAACTTGACAAGTGCCCGAAAGAAGCGGGCAAGTGACGTGGCCTTCCGAGGCATCCCACGGTGAGATCTTCGCTTTTTGCTGCATGCTTCTGGGTACAAGACGAGTAGAACGTACATAGTCCGCCGGAAGAGATTCGGCTTCTTGTTGGGATCGGTCCAGAGAAGACGTTGGCGGCGCCGCGAGTCCTCCAGAGAGAGAATTTCGGCGATTCTCAGCAGCAGCAGTGGAATGCCAAGACACCTGTAGCCAGTCAGCGAAGGAACATGGACCTGACCATCTATTGTATGGAAGACCAACATGGTGAGCCCGGCCATGTACCAAACAAGTTTCATTCTCACACACGCCACGTGAGGCCCCGACAACGGCTCTGTCCTGTTCTTGCTGCCGATGAGATCAACCCACTGCGGCGGGTCCCTTGGCCGCCATTCAGGACTCAATGTGTCGTTGTGCCCCACCACTGTCCATGCTGCATGTCCTGTGCAACTCTGCTCCAACCATCCCCTGTCCCCGAGTAGGGACAGTCCGACCCCAGGCATGACAATCATGGCGATGTCCGTCGCGAGGGCGTACAGCATTTGACTCCCCCCCTCCCCAAGGGCGCTGGATCGCTGCCACCATATGTTGGCCAAGAAGCTGTAAAAGCCACATGAGCACTGGGTACTGATCTCAGCGCATATCCCGAGGGCAGTTGAGACAGGCGACACGTACAGCGAACGCAATCAACGTCAGACCCGCCACAGTGTTTCCGAACGGAGGGAGTGAGATTTCGCGATCAAACTGGGAGAATTGGAACCAGAGGATGAAGGCGGGGATGAAGCAAAACAAACTCTGTGAGCAGCGGAGGAGCGTGGCGGGCGCACGGGGGAGGCCGAGCGGGTACGAACGCATCGCTGCTGATGCCAACAATCGAGGTGTTCTCGCGAGCGGTTTATGGTGACGAATGAACGATGGAGGACGGAACGGGGGGTAATGTATGCACTTGCGTTTGGGTTCAGATACGCTTGAGCTGAACTCAAAAACTATCTAACCAGCAAGCCGTCGCGTTACGCTGTGCGCAGACGCGCAGCCAGAGCTGCAATAGGGGGTAATAAAAAGGAAGGAAAATGCGTGATCAAGAGGAACATCGTGAAGAATCTATGGAGCTACGACGACGAGACTATCTCCTTCCACGACGATGCACAACCAGGCGAACGCCGCCAGTCCTCTTATCATGCGTTGATGGAGTTCTGGGCGAAGCGATGGTCACCCTCTTCTCGTGGACGGGCTGGATTTTTTCGACGTGCGGGCGTATGATGTTTGTTTGTCTGTTGGTTGGTTGGCTGACCGATTGAAGCAGTAAGACGGTGCGGCTGATCAGGGTCATACATAAGGGTTTCATTCTGCCGAATCCTTCATTTCGCTTCCAAGGATGACTTGAGATCCCATGCACATGGTCTCCCGCACGACTCTTGGCAGCCAGTATGTATCGGCCCGTCCGAACACTCCTCTCGGCATGCCGAAGTCCTTCGCCGTAGATCCCTGCTAGAGCCGCAAGAGGCTACATGCATATGTAGAGTATCTCTGTAACTTAAACACTTTACTCCCAGGCAGCGTACGTAAGCTCCAGATGAAGTCAGCTCGACCCATGCGTTGAAGGGTCATGCCTGCTCGGGTCACACGGCATCCAGTGCAAGGGGAAGGTGAACGAGGGGAGCGAAGCTTTCTGCACACACTTTATCTATGTATCTATGCACGGCCTGGAACAAGGCCTGCCAAGCTCGGGGTGAGCCAATGACGAGAGCAGCATCACGTATGTCAGACCTCGTGAGAAAGCGGGGGAGTGTGACGGTGGGTCCGTCCGCGTCCGGGCCCTTTCAAGCGGCCGGATAGGTCGGTGCGGTAGGCACCATTGTTCAGCGCGACGAGCGCGGCAGTTCGTATCTGTGTCCGTATCCGGCCGGCCCGTCGGGAGCGGAAGAGGTATTTATGCCCCCGAGGCTCCCCGCAGCTCAAACTCTTGGACAACTGTAAGCTCCGTACCGAAACTCTTCTTTCCACCATACATCGCCACCACACGCCATGAACAATAGCCTGCACCTTCCAGGAGCTCGCTCGGGAGTGTCGACCCCCGGTACTCCCCAACTGCTCGTCGAGAACGAGATGTACAAGGAGGAGGATCAGCCTCTGTACAGCGCCCTGCTGAGGTCGCTGCAGAGTGCGATGTCAGCTGCTACGGCGATAGATACAGGTATGGTGCCTGTCCCTTCATATCGAACGGCGTTTAACTTGGTCTATCCGTGAAGAACGCAGATCGACACCCCATATCAGGTTTAGGGAAGCACAGAATCCTGCGCCGCAACATAGACATCCAGGCCTGGATCCGTCAAAGGCTTCGACGTACGTGCCATCCCCCGCTGCTCGAGTTCTGCTGACTTGATCCAGTGGCGTAGGTCTGTATCAGACCCCGGTCCGTCCGTTGGCCCTGCTCAACTGACCCCCGCACGTACATAGTCTGGACTACCGAGCGCGCATACGAACATGGTTTCCTCGAGCACCCCGAAGAATGGGGCAACCTCGGGCAGGGCGCTCCCGAGGTCGAAGACACGATCCCGCATGCCTTCCACAAGCCGACGACTCTCGATATCTCTGTCAATTCGCGCGAATATGGCCCTGTGGCCGGCATCATGCCGCTCCGCAAGGCGGTCGCCGATCTGTATAACGCCCACCACAGACAGGGAAAGGCCTCGCAGTACACGTGGGAGAATGTGGCGATCGTCCCTGGCGGACGAGCTGGGCTGATCAGGATTGCCGCCGTATTGAATAATGCGTACCTGAGTTTCTTCATTCCGGATTATACCGCGGTAAGATTGGGGGGCGGGGTGGGGTGGTGATGCGGATCGCTTGCTGACGGCGAACAGTACAATGAGATGCTGGGCTTGTTCAAGAACTTTGCGGCTGTTCCCACCCCGCTCGACGAGGCCGACGGGTATGCTTCCAATCCCAGCCAGCAATGACGGCTACCTAACCCAATCGTAGTTACGCACTCCGTCCCGAGAAGATTCGGGAAGAAGTCAAGCGTGGAGTGCAAGTGATTCTCACTTCGAACCCTCGCAACCCCACGGGCCACATGGTCAAGGGCGAGACGCTCAAGGAGATCATGGACATCTGTCGTGGGCGCTGCACTCTGATCATGGACGAGTTCTATTCCGCGTACAATTACACTGGGGAATGTGACGGCACCAGAATCTCTTGCTCGGATTATGTGGAAGATGTCGATATCGATGATGGTAGGTTCTTTAGACCTGTTACGATGCTGTCACATGGCTGATGCCTAGCAGTTCTCATTCTCGACGGTATGACCAAGGGTTTCCGCCTGCCTGGTTGGCGGATTGCTTGTAAGCCTACCCGTCCTACCCCATAGGCAGTTCGCTCATCCGCATCCTAGGGGTCGTCGGTCCGAAAGAATTCATCAAGGCGATCGGCTCCTGCGGAAGCTACCTCGACGGCGGCTCCAACGTCCCCTTCCAAGAAGCGTCCATCCCGATGCTGGAACCAGACTTTGTCCTCTCGGAGATGGCCGCACTACAGCAACACTTCCGCGAGAAGCGCGACTGGGTGTTGGAGCGACTAACCGGGATGGGCTTCAAGTTTCCTCGCATCCCAGATTCCACGTTCTACATCTGGCTCGATCTCAGTCATCTCCCGCAGAGGATCCAGAACGGGCTCGGATTCTTCGAGGAATGCCTCAAGGAGAAGGTCATCGTCGTGCCTGGAATCTTCTTCGACCTCAACCCGTCCAGCAGGAGAGATCTGTTCGATTCGCCCTGGTTAGTTTTTTGTTCCCCTCTTTCTCTGTTCCCACGACTTTAAGTACTGATCGATACATGACAGCCACCACTTCTGTAGAGTCTCCTACGGACCGAAATGGGAGACGCTAAGGAAGGGCATCAATGGCATCGAGAGGGTGCTCAAGAAGTTCAACGCTCTGCCGCAGGCAACGCCAACAGTGGAATTACAGGATATGAAAGAGCAAATGCAGGAGCAAAAAGCAGATGTTTAGGTGTCTCACCTCAACTCTTTGATGTTTGGTCCGTTGCGTATGGCGATGGAGCTTGGGACGGAACTACAATCTGCTTTTGCATGTAACGAAACATGTCGCGCTCCGCTTTTCTTCGTGATTGTTCTCAGACAAAGCGAAACCGATCGAACTCCCCGAACTTTTCCTCCAGCATTCACCGGTGGGCATCTATGCACTCCATGCACATTCTTCTCTGCCACTCCGCCCTCAAAACGCCATGTCTCCATTACCGACGCAATGTGTAACCAACACGGAGATCTCCACCTCCCCCCTTCTACCCATCTCTACTAGTACCAATCTGAGATATCGTCTATCCTTTATCCTATGAGCGGTTCTGTTCGTTCTTTCTTTCTTCCATCAGCGTGGGGAAAAAAAGGCGCGAGCAAAAGTTGGTGGACGATGAACTTAAGGAGGGAGGAGGAGGTTCTGCCCCCAGAAGCGGAAAGAACCTTTGTTGGGTGCAGACGCATGCGTAGGTAGACTTATTGCGGGGCATACATAGAGCGCAGTACAATAACAAAGTGACGTCGCCGTAGTGGATTTCGCTCTCTGTTCGTTCAGGGAAGCAATGTTGAATGTGCCGGAAGGGGGATGTGCAAGTGGATGCGGGTGCGGATGTGCTGGCGTAGTATCTGTTGTTGTTTTGTGCCGACAAGCATGTACTTAATTTCGGGTGCCGCCGCTGCCTGCCAGCCTGCCAGCCTGACTGTCCTGTCCATCAATCCAATTTGAGAAGAAAGCAGGAGAAGATGGAAGATGAAGATGTCCCCCTTCCATCCGGGTCGTATGGTGCGTACCGTGTGGTAGCCTCATCGTAGGATGGAGCGAGCTAGGTACATAGAAAGAAGAGAAGAGTATCTAAATTGCAGCTATGTAGGTATTTCAGATATTAAAAAAAACTACTATCTATGGCTGAGCGGCGCTAGCCATCTCTGGTGGAAACATACCACTCACCCGACCGCACGCAACTTGCTCCAAGCCATGGCACCACACCATGGGCAAAGACGGCTCTCGTGCTTGGGTTTTGGCCGTTGGATACCGTTTGACATATTGTAGCGAGGCCATTGCGCACGCGAAAGCTGGCTTATGATGGCATATGGTGGTGGAGGGAACTTCCTGCGACGAGTAGTAGATGATCCTGATGGATCCACCGTGATGGTTACCAGATATGGGAGGTTAACATCACATTTCCAAGCGTGCTGAAGGACCCCGTTCCCAGAGTTTGTCGCAACGTACCGCCGAAAGTGACGGGAGTTCAAGTTGTCCGGCTGCCGTGCCAGCCACTACACCGGCTCCTGTGGGACCTTCCGTGGCCGCATTCACCTTTTTCAACACTGAATACCACTGGATCAACCACCCAATCTCGCCTCCGAAGGTGCTTCTGTTACAACAAAGATTTCCTTTTTTTTTTCCAATGTAAAATCGAATGCGCAATTGTCTGTTTCGGACTCTTTATGCCTAACGGTGTGATATCGACTCCTAGGCATCTTAAGTCTGTCCTGTGGTTTGAATTTCATTACGATCCGTAACAACTGGACCTTGTATGCTGTCCTCCTTCGATCTTCGATACACCCTCTCCAGCGTGAAGAAACACGAGCCTGGTTTTCCGGCGAGTTGTGGACTGTAGCGATATTCGGAAACAGCCCTTCATACTCCACCCCCCTCGGGACCTCTCTAGGAGTGACCAGTTTTCTCCAAGACCGGATACGCGTCTAAAGAGCTGGAGTTGGGTATATGAGCATATGCGCAGAGAATCTTCGGCTCTAAGGAAGTAATAGCACTGCGAGGATCACTCTGAGCGTTCAAGTGAAGGGGCATAGAACCTTGCAACGAGCAGTTCGGTGGATTGGGTGTTGCTCTTACGCGGCTGTGGCGGCGAAGGCGGCTTAAGGGATGGCAATTCGGTGCCAAGAGGGCGAAAAATGTTTGTGTACTTTAATTGCCGTACGTGAGAAGGTTTGGGACTGGGAGTCGCCATGTGACTTTTTTCAACGACAAGTTCTCGCCTGCTGCATTCATAGCCACCTACCTTGCACGTCATCGGTCTGAAGCGCCCGGATGCATCGACTCATTTTTTTTATGCATGAAAGCTCTTATGAATTTGGAGCTCTTAGAAAAGCCATGATTTTCTCGGGTTGACTGTGAAAGTGAGTAGATTACTTCATTACATAGACCGCGATAGGCTGACGTTTTGGCGCGGGCAGGGGGTGCAGCCTCGAGGGAATTCTATGTACAGACCCCGACGAACCCAAGCTCAAACCTGTCACAGAAAACACTGGAGAAGGTCTCTTCTGGAGCAGAGAATCCGTCAATCTTTTTACCCCAATGATTGTGTCTGTTGATCAAGCAGGAATAGCGGCAAGAAACGTCAGCCTCGTTTTAGCGCAGCCAAGACTCCAGCCTATACGGCTTGGCAGCTAATTTATTGCCTTAGTGGGAGATAATTTAACAATTTCAAGCCGCCAAGATTTTCTCCATTGTCTATAGGTAGATAGTATTTTGCAATACGTAGATATCTAGTGCTTGTGTGGACAGACCGCCAACTCCACCTCTCTCGACCGACCTTTGCTAGGCCACACACCCCCCTCTAGCCCCCTGCAATTGCTAATCTGACGCCCAGTTTGCCAAGTTGACCTGCAAGGAGAGGAACCTCGCCTGTTGCTCACCCACCTCTCCATTTCCCTCCTCCTAATCCTCCTCAACCACCCGCCTCTCTTTCCTACTTCCCCTCCCACCCCCCGCGTCCACCACCAATACTGAACATCCTTCCACAGCTTACACAGGGGCGAATCGGACTCACCTATATACAAAACTCGCCCATAAATTGTACTGCGACCAAGCGGTAGGAAGGTACGCACAAGGTCTCGGGCTACATAGATGGCTCGAAGTGTTACAGTTTACCCAGTTCAACACACGCAAGGAGGAAAGCAAACACACAAGCTAATCTCGCTAGTGGAAACTCCCAGGTAACGCACGCACGCAGCAAACCGATCGACCGCTACCCGAACGGCAAACGAAACAAAAAGCAGCCTGACTGTAGTTTTTACTATCACACGAACAAAGAATCTAACTCCAGCGATGCAGCCAACTTTCGCTGGCTCTTCTTCGGCTTACAATCCTTTTATTCCCAACAACCTCGCTGCTCCATCGCCCTCTGCCTTTGCTACGGCGCCTGGCTTGAGGTCTCAGCACAGTTTCAGCAGCAAATTGGATGAGGGCTACAGCGGCGAAGAGGCACATACTCCTAGCGCGTCGGAAGACCCATCGGGTGCCATGAGGGATAGATTTGGCGACGTTAAGATTCCTGCGTGGATGACGGGGCTAAGCGACGCTCTCAGAGAAGGTCAGTAATAGAAATGCGATAGATTGTCGTAGTTTCTTACCCTCTTTCTCCGTCGACGGGAAGCGGAGTTTGCTGATGCGGTTGCGTCTTCGATTTACACAGAGTATGCCTACAAGCTTGTACGAACACTGCCGACGTCGCGTATCGCCGCTCTAGTTGACCGCCTCGTACCTATCCTCCACCTGGATTTCGTTCAGATCCTACCCTCGGAACTTTCGCTACAGATCCTTTCGTACCTGCCGCCGAAATCACTACTGGATGCTTCGATTGCTTCTCGAACCTGGCGCAAGTTCGCTCTGGAGCCTAGATTGTGGAAGGACCTTTACAAGCGCCAGGGATGGGAAGCGGATGAGGACGAGATCAGGCAGTTCGAGATGGAGGTTCGGACTCGTCATGATGCTGAAATTAGGCAGCGGATGGAACCGAAGAGGAAAGCAGAGGAGAATAGGGGGGAGGAGAGAAAGGCGAAGGAGGCACGACGGTCTAGAGCGGGGGGCGACAGCGGAGGCAGCCAGCCCATGGATGTTTCTCAAGACTGGGGCAACGACGGTATCGAACTGGTTGAGTTGGAGGCGATAGATGTGGCGTTTGGGACGGCCGCGGACGTTGACGACAGACCGATGGTATACCCCTGCGTGGGATCGGACGATGAGGAGATGTATCCCACGCCACAGCGCCGTCCGGCGGTTGCGACTCGAGGCTATTCGGAACCTCCGTTGGCCATCCAGCCGACTCTGACTACTCCTGGATACGGATATCCCCGCCTCAATTGGGCGTTCCTCTTTAAAAACCGGAGAAAGTTGGAAGAGAACTGGATCACCAACACCTGTACACCCTTCCAGATCCCGCACCCCAATTACCCACACGAAGGACACAGCGAGTGCATCTACACGATCCAGTACTCGCCGAAATGGCTTTGCTCGGGCTCCAGGGATAAGACGATCCGGGTGTGGAACGTCAAGACGCGTAGACTTCGTGGAGAGCCACTGCACGGCCATTCCGGGAGTGTCCTCTGTCTTCAGTTCGACGAACACCCCGATGAGGATGTCATCATCTCGGGATCCTCGGATGCGAGCGTAATAGTTTGGCGATTCTCGACCGGCGAGAAACTGCAGACGATACAGCAAGCTCACGAGGAATCAGTTCTCAACCTGCGATTCTCCAAGAAGTGGCTGGTGACCTGTAGCAAGGACAAATTGATCAAGATCTGGAACAGATGGCCGCTGGAGACTTCGGATGCAGATTATCCCTGGAACAGCAAACTATTATTCGGCCCCCAGGGTGCGCCTCCGAACCATCCCCACCATCCGCAGTACCAGTCCACATGGCACATCCAAGATCCTTCATCGTCAAGTGGTCTGAGCCTTCAGAACCCTTTCAATTCCAGCTACAACAAGAGTAAATGCACACCTAGGCTTTTGGCTGCGTATTCCCCTGTCCAGGCCCTCAGGGGCCACGTCGCAGCGGTCAACGCAATCCAGTTGAATGGCGATGAGATTGTTTCGGCATCCGGTGATCGCGTTATCAAGCTCTGGAGCCTGAAGACGGGAACATGCGAGAAGACTTATGTTGGACATCAGAAGGGCATTGCTTGCATTCAGTTTGACGGCAGGACCATCGTGTCCGGCTCGAGCGACCAGACCATCCGTGTTTTCGACCGAGATACGCAAGCGGAGATTGCGACTTTACGTGGGCATCACTCGCTTGTGCGGACCGTGCAGGCAACCAAGAACAAGATTGTGAGTGGTAGCTACGACGAGAGCGTTAGAATCTGGAGACGGGATGAGGATACTGGCGATTGGAGCCCCGACCACATCCTTCGACAGGCCATCACGCCAATTTCGACAGCGCCTGGTCCCGGTGGTGTTGGTGCCGCGAACCATGCTCAGGTACAGATGGCCGCGCTTCAGAACTTCCAGGCTACTACGGCGGGAAGTAATACGGGCTCCGTACAGATGCATCAGGTTCAGCAGGTGGGCCAACCCGGACTTGCCGGAGCCATCGTCGCTGCTCAATTGTTAGGACAAGCGAACCACAATCACAACCAGGCAGCTCCGCAGCAGCAGCAGCCCCCGCAGCAGCAGCAGCCACCCGCGCAACAGGTTCAGCAACAAGCTGCCGCTATTGCAGCCGCCGCGGCAGCGGCCCCTGCCCAGGCTGGAGGGCTCCATAGGGTTTTTAAACTTCAGTTCGATGCCAGATGGATCATTTGCTGTTCGCAGGATACAAGGATCGTAGGATGGGATTACGCGGCGGATGATGACGGCGTTATTGAGGCCAGTCGATTCTTCCGGGGCGGCAATTAGACACTGTTCGATAGCTGTGCATCTGAACTGCTGATTTATGTTTTACTGTTTTTACTACTGTTCCATTGGTTATTCGTCTTCTGTTTCATTCAGTTTCTTGACGAGTGCGAGTCTTCTGTTCTCTACTACCGTCAACCGGCTGATTTTCCTTAGCATTGTAGGTGGTGGTTAGGGGGGCGAATGGTCTGGTATACTTATTTTTCAGCAACCTCTCTTTTCTCTAAACGTGTCGGTATGTTGTCTAGTTTTAATGCCTTGTGGTGTTGTCGATCTATCATTCACGGTTCTCGTTTCTTTTGTCATGATATTTTACCCAGTTCATTCAATCTGTTTCCTTTCCTCACTTTGTGATAGTGCGAGCTTGGGATGGCTTCCTTGTGATTTTAGTTGAGGTTGTGGAGCACTGGCGGAGGTAGCTGGCTTACTAGTAAGCTGGGACGATTTATTCTTCCTCTCGCTCTTGTGCCGTCAACCGCTGCGGCTCGAGTGAATGGGTGGGTGGTACCGGTGGCGGTTGCTGAGGTGAGGGCATCACTATCAACCAGAGGGGCTGGAAGTGGCCGGACCGACATCTTACGATCGTTGTCTCTCTTGGTGCTTGCATTTGTTTTTTCGTGGGGGTTTGCACTCCAGTTTCGTCACAATGTAGGTAAGTTATGTAAGAATGTACTTACGTCTTATTTCACCGCCTCCGTAGTGTGCTCTCATTTGGCAGGGGGTTGGCGAGTGCCGAGTTGTGATGTATGGACATGTGGTACATACCACATGTTGTCGTGCCTGGTAGCGTTTCTCGCAAGTGATCCACGCACGGGAAGTACCGCACCCCACATTTCATCTGACGATCTACATACCACAGAACAATATCAAGCCACCACCCTACCGTCAGAGAACAATATCAAGCCCCCCCCCCCTCTTTCTCTTTCCCACCATGCAGATCCGAAATCCGAAGCGTACACGAACCCGTTTCCAGCACCAGCGCCAAGGCCACCAGAGCACCATGTCGTCCAGCCCCTCCGTACCGCGGCTCGAAGAACTTGAAATATCGCCCACCCCTCCAGACTCGGACAACGGTAGTAGCAATATCTACCCGTTCAATCCGTCGAACCCATATATCCCGCCCCGCATGGCACCACGCACTCCGGCGCTCTTCACCGCTCTTCCCGTGCTTCGGGACCTCCACTCGACGCCGACGCAGATCGAGCAAGACGCCGTCGTGTCGCGCGTGCTGCCACTGCTGTCCGCGCCGCTACCGAGACTCGACCGCAAGCACCATATCGAGTTCCTCGAGAGGGCGTTCGAGGAGAAGCTGCCGTCCTACATGACGGCGCTGGACGCCTCCCGGCCGTGGATCGTGTACTGGTGCATCACCGGGCTGTCGTTACTGGGCGTCGACGTGAGCGTTTACCGGGAGCGGTAAGCCTCTCTACTCCGTGGGGAGTTACACGCTGCTGATGAGGGGAGGATGGGGGAGGGGGTACAGAGTGATATCGACGTTTACACCGCTCCAGCACCCGGGCGGCGGCTTCGGCGGAGGTCACGGCCAGCTCGCGCACGTCGCGCCGACGTACGCGGCGGTGCTCTCGCTCGCGTCCGTCGGCGCGTCGGCGCTGTCCATGGTCGACCGGCGCGCGCTGCTCTCGTGGCTCCACAGCCTGAAGTCGTCCAGCGGCAGTTTCGCGGTCTGCAGCGGCGGCGAGGCCGACGTGCGCGGCGTGTACTGCGCACTAACAGTGATCTCGCTGCTGCGTCTGCCGACGGATGGCGGACTGGTGGCAAACACGAGCGCGTACCTCGCGTCCTGCCAGACCTACGAGGGCGGCTTCGCGGCGACGCCGAACGGCAGCGAGGCGCACGGCGGCTACACGTACTGCGCGCTCGCGGCGCTGATGATCCTGCATCCGCCCGCGCGGCTCGCCGCCACTGTTGACCTGCCCGCTTTGATCCGCTGGCTCTCCGCGAGACAGTACGCGCCCGAGGGCGGACTCTCCGGCCGCACCAACAAGCTCGTCGACGGCTGCTACAGCACGTGGGTCGGCGCGTGCTGGCCGCTCATCGAGGCGTGCGTCGGTGGCGGCGACGGCGACGTCCCGCTGTGGAGCCGCGAGGCCCTCGTGCGCTACATCCTCTCCGCTGCCCAGGCGCCGTTCGGTGGCCTCCGCGACAAGCCCGGCAAGGGGCCGGACTTCTACCACACCGCGTACAACCTCCTGGGCTACAGCGCCGCCATCCACTCGCACGCCTACCATCCCGACGCAACCACCACCACTGCCGCCGAAGGGGAAGAGGCGGAAGGAGGAGGAGGAGAAGGAGGAGAGGAGGGACTGCCGCTGCTCACGCCGTTCAACTGGAAAGCCGGCGACGTCATCGACGGCCTCGTCGTCGGCCACCCGGGCTGGCCGGACATCCGCTGGGACGAGGACAAGCCGGCGTGGGAGAAGGGTCAGCCCGGCGATCGCGTCAAGCCCAGCCACCTGCTGTTCAATGTCTCCGTCGAGTACGTCGAGGACGTGGTGCGCTGGTGCGATGCGCTGGTGGAAGGGGATGATGTCTGACGGGGTCGGATGGTCGGTTAGATCGAGTGATGGGGGGTGCACACATCGGGGGGAATGGGGAAATGCAGTTGCCGATTGAAACCGCGAGTGGCAGTGAACTAGTCGTGTAGGAAGTGACCGAAACTGAGTCGCCTCCCTCCCTCCAACCCAGTTGGCTGTATCAACTGCCATCCCCGACCGAAGATGACAATATTAAGTACCCTTCATCATCAGAATAATAGATACCAGATTTTGACCATAGCCAGGCTCGAGACTTATGCACTATTCAATCGCAACACGGCAGTCAGTCTGATGTTGATAGTATACAGTTTCAATACCAAATAGGTAGATACAGCTTCCATACAGCATTAGGCAGATACAAAGTGAGTATCCGTATGGTTACTGTGATATGATTCATATAATAAAAATACATGAACGAACTTGGAGAGATACCACTGCCTGTGGATTAATTAAAGCTAACAACGAAACAATTCCGTCACCAGGGTTTCAGCACTCTTTGGGTACAGAATGCAAACTTACTTACGCTGCGACAGCCACCACCGACAATCCCCCCCCCCCCCCCGATTGCAACTATTTCCTTGTGCTAAACGTTCAGCAAAAAAAAATATTTACATACATAAGTAGAATATATATATATATATATATATATATCTCGGCATAACGGAATATGGTGTGGCGGTGTCTACAGGTACCAAGCTGTGTACGGAGATGAAAAGATGTGGGCGTGACTGACGACTAGAATTCATCCCACATTATTGTTGTGTGCTTGCCAGTTAACCCAGTGGCTCGTCCATTATTCCTCGTCGCTTGTCCTAGGCCCCCCAATTTTTTTTTTTTTTAATGTCATGTGCTTGCAATACATGGGACGGCGCAGCACCAGTGCTGGGTGGCAGGAGTACTACGAGCTTCTACCTGCCATTGCACCGACTTCATTGGCGGGGAGGAAGTATCGATCTTATCTCTGTTTGCTGAATACAAAGTCCGAGTAGTATCAATTGAAACCGTGGCGCTTCAGTATCCCATACAATACGAGGAGCAATACAAAAGGATACGTATAGGTAATAACACGGCACTGCCACAGTATTAGCACAGTATGCATTTCCGTATTGCATTGGGCACGGAATCGGAACTCAATACGTATTGGCGAACGTTGAAAAGTTTCCGTCTTACAATGATAGACGTCTAGGAAGTGCAAAGGTATGCAACACCACACACCGTCCAAACGTTTAATTTACACCCCCCTTTCTTGAAGGGCACATAATAAGTACACCATCCCCCACAACCACTACTACTACGTACAAAATATACACTCCTCCTCCCAACCGTATTCTTCTACAGATCCCGTAACGCACAGAAGGGTTACATACAACTCAACAAGGTAGATACAGAGGGGGAATAAAAAAAAACATGGGCGCGTGGGTGAGCAGGTGAGTGAGATGAGATGAAACAGCTAAGCCGCGGAGCAAAAGTCATGTGAAGTATGTAAAAGAAAAAATAAAATGGGGGCATGATCAGACACGAATAGAATCGAAGGGACGAACAAAAAAAGGGACAAAATACCACCCAGATACCTGCTTTTGAAACGAAATTGGGTCAAAAAAGAATACCCCACCCCAAGCAACGCCAGACATGACGAGAAAGTGAAAGATCAGCTAATATAACAGTCCCCACACCACCAGAGCACCAATGTAGATTATGCTGCCGACGACCAGGAGCAGTGCCGAGCTCTTCAGCAGCCCCGCTCTGTTTCTTCGCGTCAGTTATCCCGTCACTCGGCTCAATGAAGGATGGACTCACCTGCTCGCGCTCCCGCCGAACCACTCAACCGTATTCCATCCTTTCCGCACAGCCAACACTGCCAGAACAATGACGCACCACCCCTGGAAGCGACCCTGAAAGACCAGTGCGGGCGCCCAAGCGAACCACAGCGAGTGTCCCAGGTGTCGCAGCAGCGCTGCTATTCGCCACATGATGGCGAGGTACACCGGCAGCCGGTCGACCGAGAGGCCGTACACACGTCTGCGGGCACTGTGGTGGCGCACGGACATGGGCACTGACAATGGTGAGGGAAGCGGTGCCGTCGGTGTCGGTAACTGGGATTCGGTGTTTTCGGACGAGGCGTGCGCGGGCGCGGGCGCGGGGAAGTGTGCGTGGTTGTACAATGCCGAGTACGACGGGAACGAGGGGTATATGCGGCGGCGAGGGCTGTGGGGGTGCTCGGTGGGTGTGGACGCTGCTGCGCAGTCGTCGTCCTCGTGGACCACCACCAGTCCGCCGGCTTCCGAGCTCGACGAGAGCATGTGGTCCGAGCCGTCGGCGACGGAGCTGAGGGCGGCGAGCGCTGCCGGTTCGCCCAGAGTGCTGAACGATGCCTGCCGGTGTGGCAGGTGCTCGTGGTGCGGATGATCCTGTTCCGGATCGTACGGCAGCGACGAGCTCAGCAGTGGCGTTTGCGCTTCTGAGTACCCTCTCCTGGTGCCATCGTACGAGCTGCGGCTGCTGAGTCCGGACTCGGACTCGGATTCGGATTCCTCGTCATCGCCATAGTCGTTGTCCGAGATCCCGTCGTGTCGGGGCGGCACAACGAAAGCGGCGCGGGGCGTCGACTCTCCGCGCTCCATTTCCGCCGCCTTCCCGAATGCCTTCGGGGTTGTCGGAGTGGCGGAACAGTTTCGGATCGACTCGTCGCACGCGGTCGTGGAGCCCGAGCCTTCGAGGGTGAACTGGATGGCCGGCTCGGGGTGGTCACGGAGACGTGGGCTGCCCGCCAGGACCCGCCGTTTGTTCTGGGCGTTCTCGAAGAAGGTGCAGCGCTCCGGAGGTTCGTGATCGCTGCCCGCATCGCTGTGGACCATCGTCGAATAGTCGCTGCGAGGTCGCCTCCCCAGCAGCCGCCGCCGCGGCGAGTTGCGGCCCTCGTCGATGTTGCGCCGGCCATGTCCCGAATGGGGGATGTGGTCGCACGAGCGACGGAGCTCGTCAGGATGTGTCGGACGAACGGTGTACCATGCCAGCTGCCAGAGAAATCAGCCTCGGATCGGCCTCCAAGGAGGGGGCGGGCAGCCCGTCGCCATGACATACCACAGTCTCAACGGCACTCCAAGTCCACCCCATCAGGTACACGGCCTCCCAGATGCTCGGATAGTTTGTTTTGGATGCGCCCACCAGCTCAAAATCCTCGTCCCCTCCCCACCCGTACGACAGATCCCACACGTCCCCCCGCCCCCTAAACCCGCCCTTGCCGCCAATCAGCGCGACCAAGATCCTGACCAGCCCCCAGCGCCAGACCTCCTCGACCACGCCCAACGTGAACAACACGCCCTTCTCGATCCTCGCCGCAAGCCTAGTCCTCCTGGGGTCCTTCGGCAGCGGAATCTTCCCCGCCAGCCTGCGCAGCACATGCACGCCGACGAACCCGACGGCGGCCATCGGGATGGCGGCCTCGAGGTGCAAGCGCCGAATCAGCGGCTCCCTCTCATCGTCATCAGGGATCTGGGGCGGCAGCAGCAATTCATGCTGCGGATTGCCGAGATGTACCGGTGGCGGCGCAAAGAACAGTGGCAGCAGCAGCAGCGCGTGGAGGCCGACGAGCACCGGCGGGAGTATGAGCTTGTGGACAAGGGGTTTCATACGTTCCCGTCACGGCCTCCTTCCGGGGGGGGGGGGGGTTGTTTATTACGGAGGACGGACTGGCGGTTCTGCGAAGTGTATCCAGGCGCTGCGATATGCTCTCTGGTGCTGGTATGTGTGTTATCGGGGGCGAGTGGAGTGGGCTGTAAATATACGAGCGTACTTTTGGGGGGGGGGGGTGGGTGATGCGATGGCGGGGGTAGTCTGGATATATATTGACGTTCTAACGCGGCATCGCAGTAGAGTAGTCGTCTGCAGGAATGTAGGTATGTATGTAGGTGTGCGGTTTTGTATGTAAGTACTTTGGTCGGCGTCCCCCAGTCAAGCCTCAACCGGCTACATAAAAGTGCTGATTCGAATTAGATGTGCGCCAGGATGGGTGCTAGAAACGGATTGACCGGACTGGGGTGGGTGGGAGGCGTGTGGGGGGGGGAGCGGATAGTGTGATGATTGAACGTTGGATCCGTCTTTTTTTGCGAGCGGAATATCGACGGATGGGGGGGGGGGGGGGGGGGCTTGGGGGTAATTTTTTTTTTA